>Ga0209367_1002659_pt1 | contig 23790 bp, 11 predicted proteins | sample WorMetLIZISLAND2_FD_187412 | JGI IMG/M metagenome (GOLD analysis project Ga0209367, IMG submission 187412) | Marine gutless worms symbiont microbial communities from Max Planck institute for Marine Microbiology, Germany - Olavius geniculatus... ... | reverse complement strand
GCATAGTTACAAGCAGACGGCTCTGTTTCTTCGGTCACATCGCCCGCAGCTCTCCTGACAAAGATCACCATCTTGCCATTGCTGCCGCGATACGCAAGCCTCCTCCGGATTGGAGAAGGCCCGCAGGGAGACCCAGTTACACCTGGTTACGTTCGGTAGAGGCAGACCTGAGACCTCTGAACATTGGTCTTTCTTCTGCATGGAGAAAAGCTTCTGGGCAGGTGGACTGGCGCCACATCGTGGACACGGCTACGCTCCGGAGGAGTACGCCATAAGTAGAAGAAGAAGAAGAAGAAGAAAACAATACGCTGGTAATGTAACGTACATTTAGCAATGGGGACAAGGCTTTAAATGAGAACTTTTTTGAGTTCAAAAGTGCAGTTTGCAAAGAATACTGGCAAAATTTCTTCAGATAAACAGAAACAGGCAAGGACTGGGACACATTACTAAAAAGATTTGGATAACAGGAAGCACTGAACAAGAGCATGAGAGCGGCAGATTGAAACATGCACGTACTGAAGAGAATGTGACCACTGTGGATGAACTGGTAGCCTTACTAAACCACGTAGCATTGTACAGATCATTGTCGTGATTTTAGTCTGAAGTGTCTTTCATCTTCCAACATGCCTGTTGCTTAGTATTGCTAGTTTTTTCTTGCATTTATATTTCACAAGGTAGTGTAGCGACGCAGTTATAGTGTGGTGGGATATTCAATAACTGCTTTATTGCAAATTGTCCAAAGAGTGTGCGAGTGAAAGAATTTCGAAAATTGGCTAATATTTGTCAAAGATATGGACAGTTACAAAGTGGGACGTTTTTTTGAGACACAGTGTATATGGGAGACCTGTTTTTAATGTTAGCTTAACTGTGAAGTACCTAATCAATTTCCGACATGCGGAGATGTATTAATAATAATATTATACAGCTAGAACAAAAATTCAAATAGAAGCCTACAAGTTCACGATTTGTTGAACAAACACTAGGTTTTCAGGAGGGCGTCAAAACGAATTAGGCTAGGCTAGCCGTACACTGTACACGCTGATCTTATAGACGCTGAAATATTAAAAAAATAGAAACAATATCAAAACATTGGTTTAGTTATGAGTTGCGTAAACTATTTTTAGGAAAAATACTATTTAATACAAAATATTTTGCTTACACGGTTTTTTTCGATAGATCACGACTCAGGGAAATCCACTATCGCGTAGGCCTATGAGGTTCGTTAGGCTAATTTGGACAGAATTTACAGACAGAAACACTGACCTTTTGACAGAATTATATCACATTTACGTAGCAGGTCAACAAACACAATATTACAACACGATTATTTTCAGATTAAACGAAAAGTGTTTACCTCGTCTAGCTATAGGCAAACAAGCCGTTGACGGGAATTTCCCCGTGTTGACGTTGCGGAAAACGAAAGTGAAAGTGTGTTAACATTGACGCATTTACTACAACAGCGAATACGTTAGGCTAATCGTTCGACTATAATCGCTTAATACATTGAGCTGCAATTTTTATAATTTTTTTAGATTACCATTTTGGGTGGGAAATTACGCTAAAATTAAATTCTTCCCCTAGCGTCCTCTCAGCAATGAGCTTTGATTCTGCCTTACTTAGGCTATTTGGCTATAGGGCCTACAGAATTTAGCCATTCATCATTGTGTTTACATTGGTACTTTGTGCACCATTCGAGGCCAAAAACGTCAAACAGTTATCCGTTTAATTGTCTCTATTTGTCCTTTTTTTCTTCATTGCTGCTTCGGGCTGCGCTACTTAGGCATAAGTTCGAGGAGACAAGACTTAGTATAGGCCTGTAGAAATTGGAACAAACGGTTCGACTTATTGCTGTTAGGCCTACAGTTACTCAATCTTACACATGCTAGGCCTACACAGCTACGCAGTATGCGCTTGATTCGTTCGCGACATAATGATAACGGCGTAGGCGTATGTGTGCTTTGATTAGGCCTAATTGATTGAAAACTTGGCAATGTTTTAGTATTTACGCTTATTAAAAATATAAAAAAACGTTTTTCTGAAAAAAACGATTAATGTTAATGATACAGTTAAAAAGCAGTCTGTGACCCAGTATTTGTGAACATGCAGTTTGACTTATGACGACCAGTGGAGCGTCAAAAAAAGTATTAGGCCCATAGGCCTAGTTTACAATCACTTCCCATTCCGGGCGACCAGGCGATGTGCACCGGCGGTTATCAAGGCATTATTGTTCACAGCAAAACGACAACAACAGTTTTCAGTTATTGCACAAAATTCAACTGCACAAGACACGCCACCAACAATTGAACAACAATATAACGGATCGGCTGAGTCCATGGTCACGTCGTAACGAGCATAACATCAGTCGCGTTTAGCAATCGATTCATTGCATTAACACAGCACGACGTATACATTGGCACGCCATACAAACAGACATATTACTCGTATACGTATACTGTACAATCAGCTTACTACTGACTTCTGCATAGACTGTGGCGAAGATCTAACGATAAAAAATGTCGGCGCAGAGTGCCGACATGTATGCAGTCGTCCGACGACAGTCTTATAGGCGCGGACAGTGCACTATGCCTAAGTGAACTTGTCATGCCTAGTTTGCAGTTAGCACTGGAGCTGCAAGAGCGCCTGAGCCGACCGTACTGTGGGTAGTCCCATGATCCGCAGTACCAGTCGTTTTTTGTTTTTGACGACTTGCTAGTGACCTTGATCTTTGACCCATTGAACCAAAAAAAAAATCGAAACCGTGTTGCTTGTCTGCAAAGAAATAAAATGAAACGAAACAAAATGAAATGAAAAACATGGCACACCGGTTTCTTCTGCAATGGACAGTGTTCAGCCTAATGTTGGCATTTTTAAAATACTTTTTTTCTGTTTTCTAGTTAATATAGCCGGTAGAAGCATCGGAGTGATCGGACGGACGGACTGACAGGCGGACGGATGGATAATGTGGGTTCCAGACGGCCGCAAGATAGTATCAAAAAACATCACTGGCGGTCTAACAGTAAAATCCAGTGTTGTTAAGTTAACAATGCCAGAACAGTGAGAACACCCAATGCCACGGTCATCCCACAATGCACAAGCTGAATATAAAAAAAGTAAAGTAATGAACTTTTACCGGACGAAATCACTGAAAACAAAAAGTAGAATTACTTGATAGTTCGCCTAGGTATTAGCATTTTGGCAAACAGAGGCAAAAAGGTACAATTTGTAGGTCTACCACAGGTCAGTCCGCCAAGATTTTGGCATTGACTTTTGGTCCAAGGCCAGACCTCTGAGGCCAAAACCAAGGACTAACATCACTGCAAATATATATACCCACGTCGCCTCCAGTGGAAAAATTTCCTGGACATGCGCACCACAAACGGACGCGTCGACCGAAGTCGACGACGTTGAACCATCATCACCAGACGATACATGACAACATCGAGCACATAATTATGCACACGCACAGATGCACAGCTAGAAAAACAGACTCACGCCGAGTCCTGCAGAAACGCTGCACTTTAATTCTCACCGGAATAACATCAGCCTGCACCGCGATCCATGGTTGCAATAAACGTCTAATCGCTAAATTAATCAACAAATCAATAAATCAATCAATCATTTATTTGCTCCATGACACATCAGCCAAAATAGAAGACTGCAGTAAAAAAAGTTTACATAAGAAAGACGTGCTAGGCTCGATAGAGCACTTACGACTGAAAACTAAACTTAGCTTTTTTACTGAAAACGCGTTTTTAACGTTACATAGCCTGTTTTTCAAATGATGTCTTCTTTCTAACAAACAACGATCGGTCTCACGTTGACCATTACGTTATTACGCGCGCCTATATGTTACGGTTCATTCAACAAATAAAATGGACGCAATTGTGTTGGCACGACGGGTTGACTGAAAATGCCGGACATGAATTTGACAGACATGAAAATGAAGGACAAGATATACAGCGTTTGAAAATAGATTACATTACAATGCAGTGTGCAATTGTTTTTAAAACAACGCAGAACGCAAGTCCCAACAGCAAAATAAGTTGTATAATATGCATATGTATAATAGGTTGGAATGCATAAAATATTACAAAAACATTAACCTAAAATTAGCCACAGGTGAACAATGATAAACCGAAGTCTACTGAATATAGGCCTATTCAGCCACTTATAACATGTTTTGAATTTTAATGTCCGTCAATTTTGTGTCCGTTGAATTTTATGTCAGGCTACTTCATGTCCTGCCATTTTGTCTAAATTTGTCCTCCATTTTCATGTCCGTCAATTTCATGACTGGACACTTGGTCCGTCAATTTCACGTCCGTCAATTTTACACCTGGACATTTTGATGGTCCGTCATTTTCATGTCCGTCATTTTCAGCGCCCCCTGCACGACATATCAATTAACTCAAAACTGCTGTTGTAATAAAACGCAACTATACGAGTAAGGTGTACAACTGCCTGGCTGTTAGAACTCTTTATAAATGTATTCAAAGCGCGCTGTCAGTCAAAATACACAATATTTTTGGTCCGTTTCTGACCCAACCCCAAGACCTTAGATCAATACTCCTATGTTTACTTCAAATATTTGGACAAAATGTTAAAAAGCGTAGACTACTACAAAAAACGCAGTGGTTCTGGCAGGGGCGCTGAAAATGCAGGACCGGAAAAAGCAAGACCGTGATTTCTTCAGTCCGTCATTTTCCAGTACTGCATTTTCAGGCGACCCGTTCTGGCTTACGATTTCGCTCAGGCACAATAAACTGCGAAAAAGACGGTCGAGTAAAACTGTATTTTGTTGCATATGGTGGCATTAAAATTTCTATTCTCTTCCTAATATTCACTCCAATTCAATATACACAGTCCACACTTCCACAGTTCAAAAGCCTGTTTTACAGAAAATACGTATTACGCAATCGCGCTTTGTAGACAATCACAAATTCGCAATTAAGCTAATAATGCAGCGTCGCTAATCTCACAAATGGACAAGAATCATTAACGAATGAACGACAGAACTCAAGTGAAACAGTAACATTCAACAACAACAGAACTGGCAATTGAGAAAAACAGTATACAAATGCAAACAAATCAAACTATTTGTCAGTCAAACACAAGACGTAGCACGGACACACACTCGAAATTGACAGAAACGGTTTTAAAAATATATTTGATGAAAAAGAAGTGCGGTATTCGAATGTTTTTATCTCTCACACAAATTTCAGTTTTTTGATACAAAGGTAAAGCTGCGGCATAGATAGAAGTGCACAAAGCGTTAGCGTTCTATAAACTTCAGGCATTCGCATTTTCCACGCAAAATCAGCACCAAATGCAAATAATTTTTGCAAGCACTATGGACGAACTTCAGTTGTCGATGGACAAAAAAGCATTCTACTCAAAACAATAATTCAAACCGGACGCGAGTCGTAACAAATTGACCTAAAGCCTCACAGACGCATTTCAGCTTTGAACGACGCAAAAGTTTTTACATGTAAGAGATATGGTGTTTAAAATTATTTACAAATGCACGCAAATACTAAAATCTTCGAAATAAAAATGCCAGTTGCCATGGCCTTACTTTTCTACTTTGCTGTGTCAACTATATAGAAAATATTCCAAATCTGTATTCTACTAATTTTTGTATGTCTTTGTTGTTTTTTTTGTATCTGTAGTTCTAGGTATATAAGCTTCCTTACGCTGTCAATGTTTGCATATAGATCAAGCAGATCTTCTGCCATCTACGGTCTACCTGATTTTGTTGTGCTCTATCTATTGTACTATTTATAACTCACGAATTCACGATTGTAGACCTATATAGCACACTGCGTTAGCCTATGTATACTTCTAGCAGTTTTTTCTACAATAAAGAAAAATAAACAATCGTTGGACGTAATAATACTGAACTGCTGTTGTCTGTGCGTAAGACAGCGACACTACGAGAGCATCCATTCGACGGCATAACACAAGTATAATGCTGTAGCCAACGTCAAAACGCGTTTTTACTCGAATTTTTTTAAAGTTGCAAAAGTTGAATTTAAAAAGTGACTCTTTTTGCTTGATTATGTACTAAATCCATTGTTTCAGAATATACAATTTTCTTCGTATTCACCAAGTCTAGGCTAAATACAAAATCTATAACTTTATCAGTACCCGGTAACATTTCAATTCCTGCATAATAAGTGTTTTAGATCACCGTCACTGTTACACTAAAAGTTCAACAGCTATTAACAGTAACACTGCTAGATACAAAACAAGACTTTAAAACGCGTTTTATGAAACATAAAAACGTTTACAATACAAATGTAGTCGCAGCAAGTGTTCGATTTGGAACTACTGTTTGGCATCCTCTTTATTTATCATTTTCAAATATCAGAAAGTCTATGTTTCTGGGGTAGATCGATGATCTTACTAGTTACTAATTCTCTTTGCTAAATACAACTTTGCCGCAATACATCATTGATGACATCGTGCAACCGACCATCACTGAGATCAATTTTACGAGAAAAAAAATTGTGTCAACAATTCACAGCATGGAATATTTTAGCATACAACCTAGGCGGCGACAACTTTTAAGTCAGTCAGTGGCCAAGCCATTTATTTTGTCAAAAAAGGGACACTTTCCAATGTTGTTACTTCACTTTTAACGTGTCAGAATCTTAAACAGAAGACGAAAAAAACAAACTAAAACTATGATAGTCAATCCGTTGTCCCCTCTGGTTCTGCCACTACTCGAAACAGATGCAAGAAAAGAAACTAAATACGTCGAACAAAATTTGAGGTAAGCCTACTTACTTTGTTCAAAATTCAAATGGCTGTGAACCTATGATACAACTATTATGCTGGTTGATACTCCGAATATACACGGGAATTCTCACGACATACATTCAAACAGCGAAAATAATTCAGCACAAAAAATGTTCGAGGCTGTACAAAATTAAAGCTTCGTTACCAAACACAATATTATGCAGTAAGTAATGAAAATCAAATCTAACTCACGGGTTTGCATGGACTACATTCAAACGAAAACAAAGCTTAGAAACACAGCTTATACATGCATTATATCAGGCATTACGTTGGATGGGCTGTACAAGACATTATGCTTGGCAGATAATAATCGGCTAAAGTCCTTCAATTATCCATCACTAAATTATGTACACATGGACAATCCACAATATAAGCAAATGATCCGACGTCATGATATCAGGGAGTTAAACTTGGTTGAATTTTTTTGATAAAATTGACAGACGGAGGCACCCCCAGTTTTAAAACTGTAATGTGACTATTTTTATCAGCAATACATTCCCCGATCACGGTGCACTGTTCGTTTTTGTAATAATGTGCTTTGACCTTTCAATCTTGGCCATGTGGGGGGCAAATTCGTGACTTTCGTGACGTGGGAAACGATCGTATCATCCTAATCAAACGTCAAACGTGGCACCACGTAAGGGACATACGGACACAGGCTCACAAAGACATAAAAACAGACACACAGACAGACAGGCAGAGAAATGGACACAGTATCTGCACTGTAATAGAGCCGGTTATGTCTCGGTCGGCAATGCAGCCGAACAGTAACAGATCTTTTGACATTCCTTCATCCACTAAAAGTAATCCTGGTGCTGGCAAAAGTTGTGGGCTAAACCCCATTTTTATGTTTTCAAACACTTCAGAAAAAAATCCTAGATCTCCACGTTTAGATTATCGGAACTTCTGGGACGGAGGGAGGCTTTTGAGTTCAACTTCAACCAAATCGTTCCCCAACAGAAACTAGGGTCACAGCAGAGTGTTTCGGAATGCCGAGAAATATGTTACTGGGTGACAATAACGAGAGGCTTACAGTCCCACGGTACTCACGTCACGTGACAAATACAGTTCAGACAGGACAGACAGAGAGAGATGTAGGCTGTAGCACATGTCACATGGCAAGACACGCGAACGGGTTACTCGCTCGTCCAATCATAAAGTCGGACGTGACGTCACCGCGACATAACGGCTGCTGCTGCTGCTGTTGCTGCTGGAAATGATGCGGTTGCAGCGGCTGGCATGACGTCATGGGGAACCCCAGAGAATCCCCTGGCGGCGATGACGTCACGCAGGGGCCGGCTGGGGGAATCCGGGGGCCCCTGTCGTCGGCGGGAGGACTGAGTGAGGTGGTGGACGGTGCGGAGGGGGACAGCGGTTCTTCCTTGGGCTGACGACTGGGCGACGGTGCGCCGGACAACATCATCAGCTTGGATCTCTCGTTCAACTTCTTGCTCTTCATTCGACGATTCTGGAACCAGACTTTCACCTGTCAACAGACAGACAGACAATCAGGTAGACAGATATTTAATGAAATGCAGGCTTGTATCAGTTTTGTGAATTTAGCCGTCCATCGAAAATAAACTATCTTTATCGATACTAAATTACAGTATAATTTCCTAACTGCAACTGATCACAGTTTCCTAATTTGCTTAATTTTCAACTTTTAAATCCGCAAAGTTTTATAACCGTCATCCGTTACACACATTCGACATCACCTACTTGCGTTAATGTAGGTGTAGCAAGACAACTCTGTACTATAGCAGCGATTAGAGATCTCAAACCTCCGCCAAAAATAATGCCACCTAGCGAATACAGGGACTTAATGCAGCTGCTATCTCTTAATTGCCAAAAAAATCCTAGATAACACGCCTAAGCCAGAATACACAAAAGAATCAAAAACGCCACGAAGATCTAATTACTTCCTGTTTTGGCCACACCCTACATTCTGCATAGATTCGTCAAAATCAAATCGCAGTTATTTTTTTCGAAATACCGGTAACGCAGCTGACATAACTTCAAAAAGATCGACTCACCCAAAAACATGGCCTCATTCGTCTCTTTGCTTCGGTGTGGATAGATGCCTGATGAATAAACTTTTGTGACTTTTAATTTATCTTAACTCTACTTTTAGTTTACGCTTTCATTTTAGCATGTGTTTGTGTGCTTAGTGTACGATTTTGTTATAAAGTAAATAGATGGGAATAAGTTTATGGAGCTTATATTTATGTTGTTACAGTGAGACGGAGGACTATAGCCTACCTGTCGCTCGGTAAGGTGCAGACGGGTTGCGATCTCCCAGCGCTTCTGACGAGTGATGTAAGTCATCGAGCCGAACTCCTGCTCCAGTATCGTGTTCTGGTAGCGAGTGTACGGCTTCCGCTTCTTGCGACCGGAAGTGCACGACTGATCTGCAACGTTCACAACATCTTCTTTTAACTTTTCGACATAAACTTGAAACATTCTTATTTTGTCGATCTTACGACACGTGATTATCTGTGTTTTGTCTTAATCGTTTTATTTTTCGTTTTTTTCTCAGTGTTTTTGTGTTTTAACGTGTTTTCTACGTGCTCTTGCAGTGTTCTTTGCACATATACCACGTTAATCTATTTGCCGTGATATGATAAGATTCCACATGACCGACATTGTACATAAATGCACTTTCTCATGCACACATTTCTGGCTACAGATTTCTCATTTACGCTTACATGATGTTACAGTTTTTCACGGTTTACTACAGGGTGTGCCAAAAAATGATCCAACTTGTTTTTGTTAGAATTTCGTCAAATCTTCACCAAATTTGATAATTTTTGGCACACAAACAGCCAAGACTATAGAATTATGTGAGGCATGATCATAGTCCACCTCACATAATCTATGTTAACGCACTATCGTGTAAAACGCAGATGCTCAAAACTGTTACGTTACGTGGTGACTATCAGTATCAGATTGCTCACTTGTGCATTATCAATTCCACAAAGAACACGATGGGATTTAATAATTTTGTGGTATTAAACATTTTACGCTGAAAACCGCAGACAACAAAATAACTGATCGATGAGCTTAAAACACATTTTATCAATAAATGAGTGCTGTGCATTTTGATCAGTTAATCTGGAAGCAAGTTGTTACAAAAACTTAAAATTCTGCTGAATAAATCACATTTCAGTTTATTGTGTGCTTGATAAGTCATTAGAACTCTTACGGAGACAACAACTGAGGATTATGCAACAATTTAGAGCATCTGCGTTTTACACGGTAGTGCATTGACATAAACAAGGTGATGTGGACAGTGAGTGCACCTTACATATTTCTATCGTCTTGGCTATCTGTTTGCCAAAAATTATCAAATTTGGTGAAGATTTGGCGAAGTTCTGACAAAAACAAGTTGGGTCATTTTCTTCGGCACACCGAAAATGTCGGCAAACATTTGAGCAATTTTTACGACACGTAGATTTCAAGATCTCCATTCCAAGTGAAACTTAAAACTACATCACTGAAAATAAATAAACAGTTTCGAGCTCAGATAAAATAAAGCTTTACAGGCAATTATTTATTATAAAACATGTTTGACGTATTTATTGTGCAACGTTTTTAATTTTTTCATATACTTTGAACGTCCCTGGTAAAAATGACGGTGATTTAAACTTTTATACAAAAATCGAACTGTTACTGATAACATGACGACAGTTTTCGTGTTTGAATTTACGCGAGACAAGAATTTGATGACCATAAAAAACTTAACACTAAAGAAATGGATATGTAGTCAACACGTCAATAAAAAATGATCGCGTTTTTTATTCAACGTTTAGAAACGCTTTTTAAAGGCGCGTACATAGCGACGTAACGGAACTCAACTCAACTCAACTGACGTGGTATAGTATTTGACGAAATGACCAATGGGCGAGCAGGGCGAGCCAAATGGTTATTGACTGACGCGTAAGAGACCATAGTCACGTATTCACCGACGCCTGTTATTAAACGGTGCCTACTGAAATGCATTACTGCTTGCCCATTGGTCAGTTCAGTTCGGTTCAGTTACGTCGCTCTGCACGCGCCTTAAAACTTTTTTTTATTAAAAACTAATTTTAACGATTTCTTTTATTTCCTAAACGCCCAATAGGTCTACTTTATACAAGGTGGGCCAAAAAATGGCACCATTTTTGTACCCTTTATAACTTCACCAAATATTAACCGATTTTCAAAATTCTTCTACTGTCAAAACCAAGAGACAATTTGCAATAAAACTGTCACTATAGATCCCACCACACCCAAAGTGTGTCACTACACTACCTTGTGAAATGTCAGTGTCTTAAGAATAACAATTAAAAACAATACGACTTTTGTAACAACACAGTTTTAAAAATTAACAACAGAAACAACGTGTTTGTTGTCTCAGTTATTGTCTAAAAATCACATCTCACAGTTTTTAAATCAAATTTTCAACGTGTCCGCCTTGCTGCTAGACGACGCACTCAAGCCAGTGACGTTTTCCTACGCTGCACCAGCTGCGTGGAACAGTCTGCCACCGTCACTTCAAGAACTATCTGACACTGCGTCATTCAAACGAAACTTAACTTTACTGTTTCAGCGAGCTTTTTACCTCTGAGTAGCTTTTACTTTTTGTACATTATCTTTAGGTTTTATTTTAGTTTTTAGGTGTGTTGTACATCAATGGTCACTTTTGTAAGTGGTTATTTTTTGATTGATTGACTGATTGATTGATTGACGCCACTGACCAATGGCGCGATCAACCAAACGCTGCGGCACTTAGCTCCACTCAGAGACAATGGCTTTCTTTAGCTGGTTGACTGTCGTGAATTGTCAACATTGACAGATCATCTGTTGAAGGGCATCCTAAACAGCACAATAGCTGGATTTAAGTCTGGGTTGTTTGGGGGTCACATGCCAGGCTCGATCAACGTTGATCACGCAACTGGTCAGTGGCGTCGCCGGTTTGAGTGCGTCGTCTGATATTTCACGAGGTAGTGTAGCGATACACTTGAAGTGTGGTGAAATCTATAGTCATAGTTTCATTACAAATTGTCTCCTAATTCTGACAGTGAAAGAATTCTGAAAATCGATTAATATTTGGTGAAGTTATCAGGCATACAATAAATGGTGCCATTTTTGTCCCACCCTGTACATCTTGACAGATGCCTACCGGGAAGCGGTTGTTGTCGCAGGTAGCCTCGCATGTGGTCGAAGTCGAACATCTTGCCGGGTTGCAGACGCTGCGCTGCGGTCGTAAAGTCACTGGCTACAAACATGTCGGCGACACTGGAGCGCTGGGGCTGCGGCTGCAGCGGCTGACCACCGTACATCGCAGAGCCGTAGCTTGGTGCTACCTGCACGCAATACGAGGGCATAACAGTATTGTCACGTCATCGACTGATACAGAAAGCATCGAAGTTGCTTTTTAGAGTCAGAGCCCCATCAACAGCGGCGCGTCCTTGACCAAACTTCAACGACTAAATTATTGTTGTTAACACTAACTTGCCCCAGGGCTGGAAAACCCTAGGTTTTTAGGTTCCCAAGATTTGTTTAGGTTTTTAGGGTTTTAAGGTGGTTGTTAAAAAAGATGGAACACACACTTCAACTTGAGACCCAAGAAGAACATCCTTATACTGTACATCACTTTTCATGTCACATCGTTTTGTCAAGTGAATAACGTGAGTGATGTCAGAACTGAGAACTCGCAAGTCGCTATTAAAATATGAAATTAACTTTGATTTGTGTTATAAACTGCGCAACAAATAAAAAGCCAAAACTGTGGACTTTTGGTGTTTTGCGGTTTTTATAGATTATAACATTTTTCAGAAACCAAAAATCTAAGTTTTTCAGACGAATTTTTCAGCTCTATCCAGCAGCAAATATTCTGACCTGAGTCGGTCCGTTGGACACTGCATTCAGCTGGTGATGAGTGTAGCTCGCGTCGTACGATGGAAAATAGTTTGGTGGCGCTACTCCACCGAATGGAGACTTGAGGTCGCCGTTAGAAGGCCAGCGCGATCCGTACCACGAAAACGCACCGCCATTCGCCGCCAGCGGTCCCGCCGCGGCGGCGGATGACGACAACGACGGTGAATCGGTCTGCTGGTGAAAGTAGTTCCACGGGTAGTGCATGTCGGACAGCGCCGGCGGCGGAGTGATCGGCGACAATGACGTCAGCATCGCACCCGCTTCCGGTCTGTTGCTAGGCAACGACGATGATGACGCAACAACGCTATCTCGAGCTTAGCCAATCAGCGCCAGGTTCTTTTGGAACAAAACACTGTACAAACAACCAGAAAAATCTTTATGACGAGGTCGCAGTTTCGCAGCCAGAGTTGAACGTTAAATGTGTAAGTTGTTCATTGGAACTAGAAACCCACCTCAGAACTATACGGAGCGTCATTTGCCACATGGGATCAAACAATGTTACCTGTCACAGGACTCGGGTGAACGCGCCTGCCTAGACAGGTAGGCCGGTACTTGATTTAACTACCCCGGAGAGATGAAAGGCTGAGTTGTTAAGTATGTGCAATATTTTAAACAAACATGCAGTCAAATATGTCTCTAAAATCGTTTAAAAATTGCTGAACAATAGAAATAGATCGTGATCTGAATCGCCACCGAAATCTTATCTTTTAAGAACGCTCAAGCCCAAAACCGTTTACGACTTTTTTCAGTAGTGCTTACATGTAGGCCTACTAGACAAAACTAAAACTCGCGAATGCGATCTTGTTTTCGGCAGATGCATATATAGGCACTGCTGAAACTGCCCGAATCTGGCCAGAAAAAAAATATGAAATTGCACGCAAGTTCTTTTAAACTTTTAACTTCACATGAAGCGCCCCATGGGTTACAGGTAATCTCGCGAACGCAGACGTATAGCTAGGTGACTACAACCTCTTTTGCTGTGCGGAGACAGCTACGACTGAACGATGTGCGACGACGACCAAGACGACAGCAACGACTACAAGTACAGTCTACAACGACGACGAACTGAGCTGAAATGAGTTACAACTCGACGACGACACGTCTTATACGCCGGCCGCGAACAATCGCAGAGACAAGCAAACGCTTGTAACAAGACGGTCGAAACGGACTACATCAAAGCGATACCGCTCATATAGCAGGCATACACCGGACCTCTTGACGATGCGTGCTTCGGTCAGGCTACGTGACTGTGTTGTAAAACTGTACCCAAACACGTGCGGATGTAAGAGAGCAGCGATAGTGAAGGGTGGACGCTCTTGATCGGCACTGCAGCCGTGAAAGCTGAAGTCGTAAAACGGCAAGATCAGAAACAGAGGCGCTAAATGAATAGACTATTAGCCCATAACCACGCGAAGCCGGTGCACATTAGGTCTATCCAGTGGATGAACTTTGGTACTTTTGCCATATCCTGTCATATCCTATCCACAGTACTCAATGGTGTCAGCGAATCAATCAATGGATCAATAAATAACCGCGACGATCAGAAAAGATTTCTTTATAAAGCGATACATTGTGGCGATTTAAAGTGACGGTCGCCAAGAAAACGGCTACAAAGTAGACCTACTTCGAGGACTGATAGCGTCACATTTGAAACTATTTTGAAGACCTTCACAATCCGCGTCTTACTTTCGTTCGAGTTTTTAATGTCGTGGATAAAACAGTTCTAGTAATGCAGCACATATGCCTAGACCTAAGCCTAATTAAGCAAGTTTATTGCTTTCAATGCGTGGCTTGCACATTAAAATTAAACACGGGCTAACTACTCACTCATTCTAAAGCTGACCAGATTTCACAATCGACGACTTTGGGGTGTGACTGTGAGACCCAGATCTTGAATGATGCCTTAATTGCAAATATACAAAACAGTATAACCGCTTGGTGAAAGGAAACAGGTAGGCCTAACTGAAGCAGTTTTACAAAGAACTTAGTATGCGTTTACTTCTTATTGAAGCAGGGTGCATGCGGTAATTTTCGACTTTTTCGCTGAAATCAAATAGGCCTAGTCGAATACTCTGATTTATTGCTAATGGCGGATAAAACCCATCTGTTGTAGGACATGTAAAAACTCGTTTACTTTTTATAACCTGAATAATAAGCAGCCCTAACCTCGGAAAAACAATATAGGCCTAAGCTTACTGAGGGATAAACATTTCCGTGCAATACTCAGTGTTTACGCATGATTAATGTATTAGGGCCTAGGCAGAATCGCATTTTAGGCGTCGATCTGTGTTAAATAGCCAGCCATGAAAGGGATCGGCCAATTGTTCAAAGAACTTGGGGTCGACGCCCTCTAGGCCTACGGCAGCGTTTCGTTTGATACATTCAGGCTGGCTACAGCCTTGACACTGTAAACAAGTCGGCAGTCACGCAACCGATAAATAGGCCTAATTCTACCGGTAAATAAACAAGAGACGTGTGTGCATTGTGTAGGCCTATTCGTGACAGATAGGGAGGGCCTAGACCATTACACCATCTTACAATTTAATTATTTAACTAGGCTACATGTATCTAGACCAAGTAGGCCGATAGAACTACGAGTCAGAAGGCGTAATCAGGCCAGACCAATTACATCTAGCCGTTATCTAGCGTCGTCAGTCGTCACGCTTTTTCCGGTAGTCGGCCCACGGATCTGGAACAAACTGCTGGATGTCGTGACGTCTGCTGAGTCGCTGCATGTCTAACGTCGCAACTCAACTGGAATAAAAAAGCATCTTTTCACAAAAACATTTGTCTCCAGAACGTTAAAATATTGCATCTGCGACTGGTTAACAGTTATACCCCGTTTACACGAAAAAGCCAACACGAAGCAAACGTACTGAGAATACACGTGCACGACGTGTGCTCTAAGTTTGTTTCATGTTTGCTTCCTCGTGTAAACGGGATATTAGGCCTACTGCTTTGGCCACTTCAAACAACAATGGGCTGATTATCGATTGAGCGATTGACTCTGCTGACTGCTAGAGTGACGCTGTGCAGTGGCGGCCTCTGCCGAATGACGCTGAATGGAACACATGTGACGATTTGGCCTGAGTAGCGTGAACATGGCATAAACTTGAGAAGTTTAGAAACAATTAACTTGCTGAAACCTGTTCTCATCCGAGGCTGAGCGTCAAATGCGTGACTTCACTTCTCACTGATCACTATTAGCCGTATGCGATATTCAGCCGGTGCCACGTCTATCTCCACACTCGTTTTCGTGGCTTGATCGGTGGGTGTCAGACTTAGGCTACGCGAGGTCGCTGGTTCTACTTCCTGTCAGGTCGCCGCTGTCAAGTGGTTAGGCCTACTACTTGGATGGGTGACCCTGTGGCCTGTAGACAGGTGAACCATCTCGGTTTTCGGTATATAACCAACACCAACTTCAACTCAGTCTTCCATCCCTCCAGCGTAGCTAAATCGAGCCTGTCTGAATGAGATTAAGGCCGAGCGCGTTCACCTGTGTCATTGTGTGATCCCATATGGCAGGCGACACTCCGCAGTTTTAAACCACCTTTAACCTTTAACAGTATAGTCTAAGCTTAAACTGAGAGCAAAATGTTTCTTTTAACAATAATTCTAGCGGTAGATCGGCGATCTTGCTGTAAGCACTGGAAAATTGCTATAGAGGTAGATCGGGTAGATGATACATTATTGGAAAGATGGTAGAAATGCCTGGTAGCCATAGAAGGTCTATAAACCATGCCACGATACTATCACGTATTTAAATCAGGCTTATTCAGTATTATATTACAGTCCATCTCAAGCCAAAGTTGTTTTTTTGTAACACTTAAAACTATAGTGTTTTTCAATAAATTTTATTTAATGCCTGGTAACTGATAACATTTCAGTTCCAACCACAGTCCTACAATGCACTGAAGAAATGTGGGTGCATTCTCACATTAACAATGAGATAAATGTGATTAGAACGACGATCTACCGCTAGCACTGACCTTCTTTTAAATGTCAGCTGGTAAACTGCAACACTAAAAAGGTAAAAAAAAGGGTAAAAGTCGTCAATTTGTATAGCGCATCGTCGCGAACACGCCTTTAATGCGCTTTCGTCACTAACCAGAGCCGCCTGCCGCACGGCCACCGTGTGCAGCCTGCAGACACAGGCTGGCGCAGCGGCCGGCTAGGCAACCCCAGTCAGCTGTACCAAGGTCCCCACCTTCCGTAACCCATGTAATGGGTTACTACTCATTTAATCGACCCCGGAGGGATGGCAGGCTGATTTGGCCTTGTTGGTTGACTGATAGCGGACGCTTAACCCACAAAGTGGTCAAACGGCCATCCATCAGTCTATCGCAGGATAGGGAAAGTTTGCCGGCCAGGACCGACGTTCTAACCACTATGCTACGCTACTAACGTTGAAGTTCGTAAAATAGCACTGCAAACATAAGTGCCATATTGGCAATAGGCCTAATAACTAACAATATTGTATGCACGCAATAAATCAAGACGCCTTAAAAATTTGGATCGGAGTAGTTTTTTTCGAGAACGTTGTTGTTGAATTAATATAGCTTATGACTAGGCCTAAAACCTGTAAATGCATAGCCTATAGCTGACTCTGGTTGAACGGTCCTATATAATACAACACAAAGTTTGCATGTGATACAAAAATTTAAAAAGAACATTAATTGACTTACAACTTTAGTGTAAAATGTTATTTGTAACGCAAAAAAACTCGGCAGTTTTTACATGCACTTTTAAAAATTTACCGAATATTTGGTAAGCGGCAAGTGCAATAACATTAAAAGTTTATAACAAAACTAAAACAAAATCGTATTCAACAAACCTAAATCTTCAAAAAATGTTTATTTTTTTCTACTTCAGATAAGTACCTATGTAGCACTACTGTTTCAAGTTTCAGGATCTGTTTCAATTTCGTATATGTTTTCTTTCATCTTTCATCGCACATGTAGGCCTATATATCGGCCGCCTTAGTCGGCGACAGCAAAAGAAGCGAACGACCATCGTTAAAACATTTTATTCAGGAGCAATCGAATTAAATCTGCGGTCGACTTACCGCGGGGTAGTAACAGACGGGCGCCCGACAGTCTGAGTCTCAGAAGTTGTGTTTCTTCGGTCCAGTTTCCACTGTGCAGACGACGAGCGGCCAGTGCGTTACAGTAATCCAGTCAGTAGTGCCATCGACACAGCGGCGAGTGACCGGAACAACTCGGCCAGTGGCACAGCGCTCTGGCTTATATAAACAGAGCGCGGGCGGCGCGACATAGATCAAGCGAAAATGGTCCCCGGCCTGGCAGCGCAGCGTAGAGTTGTATGTGTACCGAGAAACCCAGTTCGCACGGCTGGCAGAGCTCCTCTGAATCGATCCCGGGCCGTGTGAACCAGCCAGCGGACACTCGGGGGTTCGTAAACGCTCACGGGATGAAGTGCGCCGTGACGAAATGTGTTGTTTTGCTTGTTTCCGGTGTATTCAGAGTTTCAGAGTGAGCACCACGTATGCAGAACGACTGTGGTGTCACCTGGATAACGTGGAAAACAACTGTCTTACACCAGGCAGCCACTGCTTTGCTTTTTTGCCTAAACTTTAATTGCCCGTGATTAAAGAAGTGCCACATCGTGTACCAGCGCGACATGAACTACTTTCGACCGCGCCATTCCCGAGCGCGGAAGGATCGGCGCCTCGGTGGGCGTGGACGGACGGCGTAAATCTACTTTTACGACCGCCCCGGCAGCCGGTCGGCGGACTATATCGCGCGGCGGACGTGTCCGGTGCGGAGTGGTTCGGCGCACGGTGAAGATTTACGGCGCTGACGCAGAGCCGAACGGCCAGTCGCCCGGTCGGACGGCTACCGGCCGGGTGGCAATCTGGTTGTTGCTGCCGTGTGGCGGCGCACAGCGCACGCTTCCAAGAAAAGGCGCCTTTATGTCGCCCTGTCCTCGCTCGGTGCGCGCTTTATTGCCCCGCGCTATGACGTCATCATTGCGCAGCCAGTCGGCTGGTCCTCTGCCTGCCTGCCTGGCGACGCAAACTCCAAGCATACAACAATCATCTGTACCGCGAAGCCGCGCAGCAATTCGATGCCGGCGAAACGACGCCGTTCGTGGATTCGAAAACGGCACTCAGTTCGCGGGAACGGCGAGTGTCTGTGATTCTGTATTTCCGGCGCCCGTGGTCACGTGACTGTCCGGTGTTTACGTCGGAGTCGCTCGGCAGCCAATGACGTCAGCCGGTCAACGCCCTCAATTAACCGCCGACGCCCACGTGCCGTAAAACTAAAGTTTCAAGTTCTATTTTGTCGCGCGCAATTTTGTTTCGGTTTTATGGTCGCACACGTGTTGCAGGTGTCACTTTAACCCTTCATAACGCAATCTATGACGCACCGGCACTGATACGGGCCACTGAGTTTATTCGTTTTTATCACATTCGCCACCTCAAGTCCTCAAACGGGATCTTCTCGGTCTAGGATTGGCTTTAGTTGGCAGTTAAGTTACGCTTGGACGCGTGGCTTCAGAATCGCGGATGAAAAAAAAAAAAAAAAAAAAGTTTAAAACCGAAATGTTCTGATTTAAAGTTTTCAACTTCAAGCGTTAATAGTTCTATCGTCCATCACGTAGCAGCTTAAGAATATGACGCACATCACGAGTCGGCATAGACTGCTGCAAGGAGCGCACGCGACCGCAAGACGGACCATCCTAGTTGGCTAGTGGCCGGCCGGCTGGCCACGGGAGCCAATTTTACGGCGAGAAACTCGCGGCGGCGCCGTTGAGGATGCGCGAGGCCAGAAAGAGAGAGAGAGAGAAAGCGAGATTATTTATCAGTCGTAAAATGGTCGTAAATGCAGAATACGGTCCGGCGGATGTGAGGATGCCGTATGATATAAACACCGAGCCGCAAAGAGACTGAATTCAGACCCGCACCATGGAGGTCAGCGCTTGCCCTGAGCGACTTCTTATATGCCATGCAGCCAGTCTCCTAGGTCCCAGGTCCATTTACAGAGAGGCGCCACGGCATGATTAGAATCGTAAAAATACGACGACGTTCAAGTTGGCCTACCAGAATATCGGAAATACGTGATAGGTTTTCAACTGCGAGACAGTTTAGAAACATTGCTGAAGTCTTTAATCCGGGAATGATTTATTCTACACAGTTTTTTCTGCCCTGCGCGAGTCAAAAAATTGATACAGTTTTGCAATCTGTTCAAATCAGAATTGATTCGGATGTATGCCTATAATCTGCAACTGCCCAGCTCTAACTATGTAGATCGTGCAGGGATACAGACTTGCATCGTCTCTACGCTTCAGTAAGTAATTCCTAGAAATAATTTCTCGGCGTCTTAGCATCACTAAAGTATTCGGATGCGCCACCGTGACTCCACGACGTTTCTTCGTAACTCGGTTTAATCTCTTGATAGTCGTTTAATATTCCATCTGAATAGTTTATACATGCACTACGGCGACGACGACTTTCGGCAATTTAGCCTATATAAATTATATTACGAGGGTCGATCCATAAATAAGTCAGAAAATGGCGCCATTCCATTAATTTTTAAACTAGGAAAAATCCGAAATATACGTTTTATAGGGAGTTTAATTCTTAGTACCAGATGTGAGTTTTCTTAAGATGACGTCACTGTGACGTCATTAAATAAGACGACGTTGCCACTGAAATGGTCCCGTAACGAACAAAGTGTTATTTTGTTTGTTTTGTGGGCAAGAAGACTTAATGCAACTCAGATTCACTCTGAAATGCATCCAGTTATTCCAGTATATGCGAGAATGTATAGGCGTTTGAGATGCAATGTTACAGACGTGCTATGGGCATCTCTTACGTTGAACATGTGACGAACGAGGAGGTTTTACGAAGGCCAGGACAGGGGCCTGTTTAATTGGGACAAGTAAAATCACGCAAACTGAAATACTTCGGTCATACAACGAGACACGAGAGTTTAGAGAAAGACATCATGCTGGTCATCATGCCCGGAAAACGTCGTCAAGGTGGTCAGAAGAAACAGTGGATCGATGATATCGTTCAATGGGCGAAAGAAGCCTGGTCGAAATGGTAAGACAGGCAGAGAACAGAAAAGGTTACCGGTGCTTAGTTCATGAAGCTGCCTACGCTCGTACATCGGGCACGGCAAGCTGATGATATGGCGACAAGTGTTTTACAACGCGAAAAGTACACTTTTGATGTAAGAAAATGGTAGGTGGGCAGAAATTTGCATGAAATGCGAAGGTGCAATCAGTCGTTCGTCAGCGGCTGGGACAGCAGCCAGCATCGTTCTTTGCATCGGGCATTAAAAAGTTTATTGACAGATGGGGCAAATTTTTGAACAAACTCGGATCGTATGTTGAAAAACGAAGCATTAAAGTTTCACGTTTAAAGCGGTGACATTAACTTGTTGAGTTTGTTTATTTTTTCTCGTTTGTCACTTGTGAGTTCGATTCATTACTGGTGGGGAAAATAATACACAAATACACTGTGTTCTATTAGCTGATGACGTCACAATAATGACGTCATCATCCAAAAAGATTCCGTCTATATGTTCAGAATTAATTTCCCTACAAAACGTATATTTCGGATGTTTTTAATTTTAAGAACTGATGAAATAGCGCTGTTTTGTAACTATTTATGGAACGATCCTCGTATTTTTCCATATTCTGATTTTGCCCTCCTTAATCTTACGGCGGGCCTAGATGAGCTTATTCGTGGTCATACATTTCGTTTGTCAGCGGAAAGCGGTTAAGCGGTACACTGCAGTAAATTATCGGCATACTTTGTCAATGCGAACTATACGGACACGGCCATTAATGCGAAGCAATAAAAGTTTTAAGCCCATGGGGCGCCGCATAGGAAAATATGGGGAGGGGGAAAGTTACGATTCGCTATCACTGTGAGGTTTGCTCGCATTGAGTGCTCAGTGACAATCAAATTTTCGGAGCCTCGCAGGGGGACGTGCCTTCCGATCTCTGTACTCTGGCGCCTGTGGAACAGGAACATGGTAAAATAAAATATAACGTTCAGAAATCAATAATCGTAACAGTTTGAAAAACAAACTCAGACAACTAAAGGGCTCATAGCTGTTTGCGACTAACTCATATCAAATACGTGGAACAATTTCGGGACTGGTTAATTGCAATGTGACCCACCTGCATAAATTTTGGGGTTCATGGGCCCTATACTTGAACTGTTGGTCGTTATGATTCTGAAGACACGTTCCGTGTTACCATGGAGATATAACCTCATCATAAGCGCGTCATAACAGCTGCTGCAGGTCATATAAAAGTGATATTACAGCTAAACGGCGCGTCAACAGGCGATCTGCATGAGAGGGAGAGATGTGAGTGGTGACAAGTTACGACCCGCAGCGACATTAATGTTTACGCACCGATTCAATGCGTTCAGTTCTTCTGGCCCAGGGACTTGCATTTGGTGGGCGGTGGCCGACACTGTCTGCAGCGACCACACACGATACAAGCTGATCGTTTCCGTGGGGCACGGTGTAATCGCTGTGTTAATTTTCACTTCATGGGGTCAAAAGTCAAAAATCTTAGGAGAATGACCGGGATGAAGATCAAAATAATTAGTCGGCAGGGCCCCAAATTGGGGCATCGCATTGACGAGTTGTAAAGTCATATCTCGCGCAAAGGGTGCACCGTGTATTGCGATAGTAACGTTCGTGTGCAAACTTGCCAAACTATAGCAGTCCTGCAATCAGTGCGTATTGCCAATCTGCCACGTGTGGCTAATGACCGCTAGCCTATATGTTACACGTTTGACCATTATGGGAAGTCCGATAATTAGGCCGCCCGAAAGCGATAGCTTGCGGAGCGGACTTAAGTTTTACCCCTGATGTTTTTTAATTTTTTTATTTTTTTCCACTCGCGAAATCTCCGAGATGCGTGGGCCGACCGGCGTGAAATTTGGCACGATGGTCAGTACTAGACCGAATTTTATAATGCTGGTCCAAAATTTTGGGGGGTGCACCCCAAAAAAATTTCAGGGGCCAAAAACATGCAAAATTGAGCCCGATTTCGGACGACTTCGAAGTTCGGCGGCGAATATCTCCAAAACGGATGAAGATATTCAAAAGCGGATAGTCATTCCGTCTATCGCGATTCCTTCTGCGTTAGGCGAAACAAGTCTGGTGAAGTTTGGTCCAGTGACCTTGGAGATTTAGATGTGAAATCGTACCCCCCTAAAGCGCATTTTTCGGAAGACCATATTTCGGCCCCTAGAGGGTGCTGCGCCCCCAAATTTTTACACGCGCTAGAGAATCACCAAGTCTTACTAGCGCACCCCCTACCGGGGACGGGGGCCCCCTTAAAACTTTTTTCAAAGGGGGGTCAAAAATTGGCTTAAAATGCAATAAAGGAGCGCTTATAACTTCGGAGTTAGGGGGTGTAGCCCGACGAAACTTTGGCAATTGACGCGGCTCTAGATCGGGGTGATAACGTATGTACAACTTTTGGGGGCAACGCCCCCCTTAAAATTTGGGAGGGCAAAAAACGTCCAAAATTTAGTACGTTTTACGACAACTTTCGACTTTCAGCGCAAATATCTCTGGAATCGATGAAGATAGCGACAAGATCTAAACGGCGTTGACGAGAACGATCCTTTGTGCGTTGAACAAAAAAATTTTTGTGAAATTCCGTCCACTACGAACAAAGTTATAGACGCTCATGTTGACCTACCCTAAGTCGCATTTTTCGGAAGACCATATTTCGGCCCCTAGGGGGTGCTGCCCCCCAAATTTTTACACGCGCTGGAGAATCACCAAGTCTTACTAGCGCACCCCCACCGAGGGCGGGGGCCCCCTTATAACTTTTTTCAAAGGGGAGTCAAAAATTGGCTTAAAATGCAATAAAGGAGCGCTTATAACTTCGGAGTTAGGGGGTATAGCCCGACGAAACTTTGACACTTGACGCGCCTTTAGGTTGGGGTGTTAACGCAAGTACGAAATTTGGGGGCACCGCCCCCTTAAAATTTGGGAGGGCAAAAAACGTCCAAAATTTAGTACGTTTTACGACAACTTTCGAGTTTGACCGCGAATATCTCTGGAA
>Ga0209367_1002658_pt1 | contig 23791 bp, 10 predicted proteins | sample WorMetLIZISLAND2_FD_187412 | JGI IMG/M metagenome (GOLD analysis project Ga0209367, IMG submission 187412) | Marine gutless worms symbiont microbial communities from Max Planck institute for Marine Microbiology, Germany - Olavius geniculatus... ... | reverse complement strand
GTCAAAAATTGCCTTAAAATGTAGCGTATTAGAGGAAGGATCTTTGGAGCCAAAGGGAGTAGCTTCATGAGACTTTGCCACGTGACGTGCTGCTAGATGGGGGTGATAACGCGGGTACAACTTTTAGGGGGCACCGCCACCTTAGAATTTGGGAGTGCAAAAAACGCGCAAAATTTAGTACGTTTAACGACAACTTTCGACTTTGAGCACAAATATCTCTGAACTGCATAGGGATATCGAAGCGGTAAACAGCGTTATCAAATACAGTTAATTCCGCGTTGAATAAAAAAATTGTGTGAACTTCAGTCCACTAACATCAGAGATTACGCGGCTAATGTTTACCCACCAAAATTAAATTATTCGGAAGGCCATATTTCGGCCCCTAGGGGGTGCTGCGCCCCCAAATTTTTACAGGCGCTAGAGAATGACTAATTTTTAGTAGCGCACCCCCCACCGGGAACGGGGGCCCTTCTTACAACTTTTCAAAGGGGGGTCAAAAATTGGCTTATTAAATAATGCAATAAATGAGCGCTTATAACTTCGGAGTTAAGGGGTGTAGCCCGACGAAACTTTGGCACTTGACGTGTCTCTATGTTGGGGTGTTAACGCAAGTACAAATTTTGGGGGAACCGCCCCCCTTTAAAATTTGAGAGGGCAAAAAACGTGCAAAATTTAGTACGTTTTACGACAACTTTCGAGTTTGACCGCGAATATCTCTGAAACCAATGAAGATAGCGACAAAATCTAAACGGCGTTGACGAGAGCGATCCTTTCGGCGTTGAACAAAAAAAAATTGTGAAATTCCGTCCACTACGAACGAAGTTATAGGCGCTCATGTTGACCTACCCTAAGTCGACAATGCGCGTTCGGCGTATGTTAATGCATTTGAGTTCGGGGCACGTGACTTTGATGCCGGGGAAATTTCCCCCCTAATTTCCCCCCAGTCGGACTTAGGGCGCCGGGCGGACTCACGTTGGGCTTTGCCCCAAATTTCTAGTTGTTTTGTTGTTGATTTTGCCCATATTTTCAATTTTCAACTAAGTTGCAGAATTTTGAAAATTAGCACAACAACAAGATGCGTATTTTGGGAGTTTGTAACGCAGGGGTAAAATTACCGTATGTGTGTGTGTGTGTTTTTTCTACAAAAATTGCAGATTACTCCAACTTTTGGTGAAGTTAGGACGCGAGCAACGGGAACTGGCTATGCACACGTTGCTGTAAGTGATTAGTGATTATTATTTTTAAATTGTTAACTTACAGGGCCTGATAGAGTAACTTTATGCCAGATACATTGATAGTGACTGAACAAGTTATTGTAGCCTTGTAGGGCCTAAGTTTCGCAGAAGTAGGCACTTTCGCATGATCCGAGTTCATACCGAGTAAACCGCACGACCGTTGTTAACGGTTTAAAAGATATATGAGAGTTGGAGACCGCGAATCATTGAAAATCTTTTACTTATTTAACACTAACCGTATGCATTTTAAGATTGTAGGCTACGTCGACAAACTAAAAAGACGCATCAACAGCGAGTAAGCCGCTCTGGGACAGGCGGTTATTGAACGTGCTGTTGGCGAGTGGCGTCAAAGTCTACGCGCTTGCGTTTGTGCTGTAAAAAGAACATTTTGAGCGCATGTTGTAATAAAGATGATGTGATCAGACACGTGTGACTTTTTGAGAGATAATAACTGTTAATCGTGTTTGTCGCTATTCACTTGATTATTTCTGAGCCGATACATGCTCTACCCAGTATGAATTTATTGTTGTAGACGACCAAATTACAACTTTTGCATTTCACAGAATAGTGTAGCGACACTATTAAGACGAGATGGGCAAAACTACAGTTATATACGTCAAGTATCTTTGCGATGTTGCTTGCTCAAAATTATCAAAATCGACTAATGTTTCACGAAGCTATTCAAAAATATAATCGGCTTGGTTTTTTGAGACACAGTGTATATAAGTTACATGTAGCTACATGCATGTTTTATTAGCTGGATCATTACGTTCACTATGAGAAGCCCTATCAAGTGCAGAACGTCGGACCGAAATACTCCGCGTTCGATCTCGACATCGACCAGCAGCGTTTCTGGGGTCGAAACTACAGCCACTTTGAAATGACCGTATGCTTCAGGTAAAATTCTGTCAAACACGATTTTGACTGAAAAACTTCGTTGTTAAACTGAGCATATTGCTCATATTTTTCTTTCGTAGATGAAAAGTCAATTAATTTATTATCATTCTCACGATTTTGTTGCGGGCCCTGCGTAGTAGATCATTGGGTTTGCTTCGCGTATTTTTCAAAAGAAATCTTGCCAAACTATGCAAACATTACATTGTAAAAGTGATGCGGACTGGATGAAATTTGTACGTTTTTCTACATGCTGTTTACCGTTCAAAAATTTGACTAATACAGTTGGCAAAGTGCCATTGTTAGACGTTTTTGTTGACTAAAATGTCAATAAGTTCGTTATTGATAGTTTTGTTTTTGCGTTTTTGAAAACAGGTGGACGCGTCCGGACATTGCTCCAGAGAGTGGAATGGTGAACGTGATCGTCGGAATTCCCACTGGCTACGTGGTCAGTCGAGACACTCGGGAATGGATGTACGCGTCCAAGATTACCGGACTACAACGTATTCTCTTTATCAACCAGAAACTTATCACGTTTTTCTCGCATGTAAGGTCCTTCGTGAACTTTCAAAAGTTAAAATTAAAAATTAAAATTAAAAAGTTGTGTAAAGCTCTTTATGAGAAACCCATGAAGGGTACTCGTGTGGCAATAGCCAAATGCATTCTCTGTTCCTTCCTGCATTTTTATTGCAAAGATTAATCATTTATTTTCACCAAAACGCCACTTAAAGGTTACAGTTTAAAAAGCTTGTGTAGGCCTATAGCTCCCATTTCAAAGCTACTGAGCGTCACCTGCCATATGGGATCGCACAGCGTTACCTGCCGCCTGACACAGAACGCGTTCCGCCTTAACTTGACCCAGACAGGTCGGTACTCGATTTACGTACCCCCGAGGAATAGAAGGCTGAGTTGACCTTGGTGTTAGTTATATAGGCTCCTGAAATCTAACCACTTTCTTTCTGATTGGGCCACGCCCAACTTTTCCACAAAATTTCACTGAAATCCGTTCGTAATTTTGTGAATAATCACTCAGTTTATAAAAGTCAAGTTCAGCTGACCTTCAGAGGCTTAAAGCATAATCTTTCTCGCCGTTTCGTCATCTGTCGTCGTTTGTCGTCTGTTGTTGTACGTCGCCATCGTCGTATGTCGTCGTAGTGCTTTGTCGTCGTTAATTGACAAAGCAGACCATTGTTTTCTAAGGAAATGCTCGGATAAATTTTACGCAATTTGCCCGTTAATTCACGCCTGCCAATCTCACGCGTAATTTTCGAAGCCAATTAACGGCAGTGTCGTGGCTTGACGGCCAAATGTACCGGCGCCCAAACAGTAAACGCCTAAAACGGTGGCGCCCAAATGCTCTATTCCGAGGCCTAGCTATAGCAGCCATACTTTAGCAGCTTACTTACTTTCTGTTAGACTGTTACGATATAATGTTTTTGACAAACATGTCAACGCAAAACACAAAGCAGTGCATATCTTGATTAAGATTGAACCACACAACTCGGTGGTTTGTTTCTGCAGGTGGAACAGACTCGCACCTGTTTCAGCTTCATAGCTGACAGATGGTACCCGGTGGCAAACACTTCCATAGATCATCTCATCAAGATACAGGAATACGCTGAAACAGGTAAAATATTATAACGTCTAATGGCCAGTTCACACTTACGACGCCGAAACGATTCAACTCGACTCAACTGCTCTGTTGAGTCTCGTCGGCGTCGTAAGTGTGAATAGGTCATAATCCATTTTTGTACGGATATTTGCATGATTTTCTGGAGAGGGGTGACAGGAAGAGAGGGGGTTGTTGCTCTGTATCTTCGAAACATTCGGATATAAGACCACAGATATCGTGTGACAATTTTTAGTCCTTTTTGGCTTTTGGCTGACGTTATACATGAATGGGGCGGCGGCGATTGAAATCGGCTCATGGCGCCGTGTGACGCGCTGTTTATGCCACGTGACATTGATCATTAATTTTCAACCACCCAAATCAGTGGCGGATTCAAGGGGGGCGAGGAGGGGGCGGCCGCCCCATCCCCCCTTGACCGGACGCATCTTAAAACAGGCGAAAATTTTGAATGAAAATGCACTATTTTTGCATTAAAATTTCAAAAGTTTTCTTCAGAGGGTCATAGCTTACTTCCCAGACCCCACTCTCTACCCTTCCGCCCCTATTCCAAATTTCTGGACCCGCCACTGACCCTAATTGTCCACCAATCGGTCTTACGGTGCCGGGCGGCCTCACGTTGGGCAATGCCTCAAATTTTTTGTTGTTTTTTTAAAATTTTGCCAAGCTATCTCCCAGCTCCGTGGGCCGATCGCCGCGAAATTTTGCACCATGATCGGAATTTTGTACCGCGGGTCCAAAAATTTGGTGTTCGCCGAGCTGTTTTTCTGCAGTAGCTGAGCGGCTTGTACTTGTTTGCAGGACTACAGAACGTCAGCGCGTACAACGCGTTCACGTTGTTCCAGCTTCACATATGCCAGGTCTGCGGTTCGTTCCAATGTCCGTACTGTGACTACTACAACTCCGCGCCGCCCGGCCGACTAATGACTTCACGTGCCTGGCTGCTGGACGTGACGTGTTATCTTTTCGCTGTATGGCTGGTTAATAATGTTGTTATAATGAGAATTGTCCATCCGACGGTCTTGCCAACGTTGACGATTGGCAAGTGTGCTATTTGCCTAGTTTAGTGGCCATTCAGCTGTTATCGACATCACGCTTCCCACTGTTGACGCATGCATTAGCGTCTCTGGCGTTTAACGTTTGTCATTTCCAGCACGATGCTGCCAGCATGTCTTTCCTGCTAGAGCCGCGATGTCCGAGCTGTATGTAGTATTTTTGCGCAGAAATCAGAATCTGTTTTGGTTATTATACGGTCACAATGAAGGATATGCAGGCTGGGAATTATACATCTTGATGTTTTGTCCTGTGCAATTGAACCGACCATTAGGTCTACCTGCTCGTGCTCTATACCCGTTTACACTATGAAGCTGGCTCGACCAGCTGGCTCGTCCGGCTAACATATGTTAGCTGGATGAGCCAGCTCGATGTTTGCTCGATCGTGTAAACGGGGTACTAGAATGTGTGTTAGCAAAATTATCCAAGCGCTAAAGACGAATTTTCGGGACACGGCACTGTAGACTAAATTTTGAGGGTGATTCAGAAACAAGAATTTTTTGTACATTTTCATAGCACCGCCACGCTTTATCCGCGTTTGCTAGGTGGCGTCAACATGCAGTCATTTATAGGTTGGCATAATATGCTGTCTAGCTCTCTGCTATGGGTTTTTACACGCGAAAGCAGCTACTGCTTTCAGCGCGTATCGCAATTCCGTCTGTCTGTCTGTCTGTCACACGGGTGGATCAGTCAAAAACGGTGCAAGATAGGATCACCAAATCTTCATCGTCGGCTGCCTGGAAGACTCTAGTTTCAGTTACCGTAAAGCTTTTCCATAAATTCGAAGAGGGTCACCTCGAACGAGGGCGCTAAATGAGAGGGGGTGGGCAAAATTTGCAAATTTGGCCAATAAGTCACTGTATCTCAGTAACGGTGCGGCCTAAGTTACTATTAATCACTAATAGGAAGTCGTACACTGGCTCTTAATTGGCGCCGAATTCAATGACCTTGAATGACCATGAACGCCAAAATAGGGGGTTTTATCGATTTTTTGGCGATTTCGGGCTGCGACACAAGTCTCTATTATTCACAAGGTGGCGCCACGGAACTATCGCTACGCGATCCAGATAGAGAGTTTGGTATTTCTATATTAATTTAGCGTGAACACCCCAATTTTCAGCTAAACTACTGAACCGGAACTGATATAGGCTTTCGCGCGCCTCGTGAACATTAGCGCAAATTTCTTGTGCCTTTAACATTAGTATTATGTTTTTGTGTTGACTGTTTCTTGTTGAATCTCACTGTGGCATGCATTTTCAAGATTACTGTGTATTACTGTGAATGTTGATGACTGGCAGTAACTGCACTTACAAATAGAAATGCCTATGTGGCTGTAGCAGCATAGTTTAAACGGGCATCGACTTCTTGTAATTTCTTCCCAGATGGGCCCCATGAAAATGTTTGGGGGCCCCACGAGAATGTTTCCCCGGGCCCCATTGTGGCTCTCGACGGGCCTGGGCAGTCATAATAGTAGGCTTATGAATTCCCGAGTCTTGATCACCCGTTCATCCCGTCCCGTACGGGCTCTCAGCTCTGAAACGAAAAGGCATAGTGAAACCAAAATTGCTTCGAACGTTTCCCAGGGTTGGAATAAGCGGTGTGCCAGCTTACAGCTCAAGAAGTCCAAAGTCCAGGGGGAAGACAGTCACATATGTTGACACTGGGCTGGCACGATACTAGCAGGCTTGCTATGTCTGTTGTTAAATGGAAAAGCAACAGCCAGCTGCCCGGAGTAAACCAGCATCTGTGGTGATGCATTAAGTTGTGTTTCGTGTGGCTTTTTTCACCTGTTGTACATAAAGTGTGTTTTACTTGCTGCCATTTTGGCAGCGTATTCTTGATAAAAAAATGCTACAATATTGTTTCTCTATAGTGCTTTTCCTGCTGCGTGCTAGCTAGTTAAAGGTAGAAGGTGGTGATATAGCTTTTAATGGGAAGCCCATCTCAGAGCTACGGAGGGTGAGACATCAACAGTGTCAACGCAATCATGCTACATAGAGACTTCGTTTCACAACACAACAAGGACCTCCTATCGGTTGTCACCAATCTTTGTCACTTGCACTACGTCAAAGAAGACGAACCGGGTAAAGCTGCATTTAAACACTTCTTTGTTCCGATCATGGCCACTGCTTCTCATCCTAAGCCTATTGTTTTTCTAGCTTTTTAGCCGACAATACTTAAGTAACGGTCGAGCTGATGGCATGGTTGTCGTCCGTCTGTAACCGGGCCAACAGGTAAATCGTAGGGGAAAGTTTTTATACGATTAATTCGCCATGCATCTTAACCTCAGGCATGCAAAATTTCTGCGATCTACTGCAAGCGAAACATTTTCAAATTGGGGTTGAATGAAGGGGTATTCATTGGAAAACTGGCCATATCTCGAAAACGGTGAGAATACGGCCAAGGTTACTATTAATCACTAATATGAAATGGCATACACCTTGTGAGATAAGATACAAATTATTCACCTTGGATGACCTTAAAGGTCACTGACAACCAGTACAGTCAGCTATCCTAGAGACAGCTGAGCTTCTTGTAATCAATCGATTCATTATAAACTTTTACGACAATCTGGTAGTTTATTAGCATAATTCCTCAACTTTTTGTTTCTCTCTCTCAATACAATCTCATGAACTGCTGCACTTAGCTTGATGACATTTTGCATGAACATGTATCTCGACAACCTCTAGCACCCTATTGAATATAAAGGTTATAGGTCAAGGTCATGTGGGTTTTTGTGCTATTTTTGTTTGCATGATATCTGTTGGCAGAGCTTTGAGCGAGGGTTTTAATTGTTCTACTTGTTCGGTCATTCTTTAAATGGTCAACAAAACCTTTTAATAGTTACTAATTCATCATCAATCTTAATGATAACATAGCAGCTTATTCACTTATTACTTGGCACAGTATAGGCCAATTTATGATTACAAACCAGCCTACCTTGTTCCTCCAGTAGTACCCCAAAACCATAAAATTAAATACCAATACAACAGCGCCAGTAAATAACACTGCTCAGTACTAAGAGAAGTAAACGATGCAATAGTTTGTTCTTACTTAAGATTTTCACTGCAAACATCGACATAATCGAACGTTGACTGTTTGCGTCCACACCAAACTACAGTACCGGTTCGTAACGTTCAAAGTACAAAATCACTAACAAACAAAACAACACTAACAGACAAACAACGGCAACTGCATAACGTTCACAAAAGCAAAAATGCTGCATAAACGGCACTGTCTAAAGCAGGCACAAGTGACAACGTCGAAGCCCAGTCGATGGAAAAATCAAAAGGCACCACAAACTGAACCAACTCGCTCAGTTCAACCGTTGAGAAATACTTAAATCAAACAGAACAAAACCATATAGCAGGGGCGTGGTGATGGCAATAAGGAAGTCCACGCCTATATTGGGGGCCAGAGGGCCTTGGTAAAAGGAATCAATGATCCTCAACTTAAACACACAGATCCCAGGCATATTGTGATGATTTATATATTCCACATATCAGCTCCTTTATAATAGAAAACATCTTCATTGGGGCTGCAGAGATTAACAATTAATCAATTTATTGTTAAAAAAATTAGTTGATTGAATAGTATGTAAATGATTAAAATCTTGGACTGACGACTAACATTTGTAATTTGCAGTTGTAATTTGTATTTCGCATAAGACATGTCAAGCTTCTTAGTTACATAACGACAGTTTAACAGTCTGCACTTTTTGAGGTTTGACTACACAGTTCGCGTACACTACTGCATCATCACTTTTTCGATTCTGCTTTAATTTGCGAAGATAACAACAATCAGCTGTTGAGATCTTTGCATTCTTTCTTGACTACAAAAATTAATCCATCAATTATGATTAATTTGTAAAAAAAGTAAAAAAAATTTTAATCGTCACCAGCCGTAATTTTTATTCATTCTTTTGGCCGTGTCTTTCAAAACTAAATTTTCATCTGTCCAATACAAGCGCTCATACTGTCTTACCACTTATCACACCCCTGCCATATAGAACAGCCAACACCAAGCCCAGCAGTCTAGAAGATACACTCAATCAAGGCATCTGCATACAGAACACAAAAGCACCAGGTCACCTTAAGGCTAAAGCACATGAACAGTATACTGATGCTACACAAAATGTGCAACACCCTTCTTAACACATCTAAGCAATCAAGAATCAATGAAGCAGTCAGCTGCCGACGCAAAGAACATCGACTTTCAATGTGCAAACTAACAGCAAAACCACACTTGTGCACTGCAAAGACTAAATGGACAGCTATTTCAACAAAGTGACTGAAATAACATTTTACCCGCACATTATGACAACAGTAATTTCAACACAAGTCACTCACCTGATAGCACGCTTGAGTAAAACCATCAACACTGGACTGTCAGAAGTAAATAACTTATAACTTAACTAATTACAACCAACTTAACTAGATGCAGCACGATATAAAGATATGGACTCTAGACCTCCAGCCTGGCCTATGGCACCTACACTGTCCCAAAAAACATCCCCAACATTTTTGACTGTAACTTGAAAACCAATTAATAGATTTTGATAGTAAGTCCTGACACAACTTGCTATCAAACAACCATTCAGTTTCGCACCTCATCCAACGTTTGTTTTTGCACTACCTGAGAAAAAACAACCAGCAAAATATTTTTTATCCAATGCGATATGATTTCTTAATTAACATAAAGCATAAAAACACATTTTTCACATTTCTGACACTTTGGCTGACAATTCATTTAGTTGTCAACAGCCTGCAGTAAAATTGTTTTTGAAGTGTATGTGGACTATGCGAACACAGGTAAGGAGACGCTTTCTCCATTCATTGACAGCAGTATCAATAATGTTCAGCTCCAGACCAATCCAGACTGTACCAGTCGCTTCTTGACTTTGCAAACATTCCTAAACTTCATCTGGTAGACACACTGCTGCATGACAGTCAAACCTTGTAACAGACCTGTTGTTGGGGCTCACAGATTAGGATAGATGGAATTTATTGACGTTTTTTTCATTCATTTCAACACGTATTATGCTTGGTCTGCTTTCCCCAGGTAGTGCAAAAGCAGACGTTGGGTGAGGTGAAAACTAAAACACTTATTTAATAGCCAGTTGCATCGGAAATATTTCCACCAAATATTATTAAAATCTGCTAATCTTTATTCAAGTTACGATCGACATGTCGGGAATGTATTTCCAGGTTTTCTGTTCATTTCAACATATATTTCGCTTGATCTGTTTTCCCTAGGTAGTGCAGAAGCATACATTGGGTAAGGTGGGAAAATGAACAGTCATTTAATGGCAAGTTGTGTCAGGAATATCTGCACCAAAAATTATCAAAATCTGATAATCTGTTTTCAAGTTACAGTCAAAAATGTTGGGGATGTTTTTTTGGGGGGGACACAGTGTACCAGATTTATGCATGCATGGCAAGTTCTTCAGCAGGAATAGGAGTGAGTGAGGAGTGAGTATGGTTTAATGTCCCACGCAACACAGTATACCATAGGTAATTTTGGAGATGGCCTTTCCACGCAGAATGCACACAAACGCATAATAATAAAACAGCAAGTTTAAGCTCTACAATAAAGAAACAAAAAGTTTAACCTTTACAAAAACACAAAACACACAAAAAACGAGCTAAACCTAAAAACGTAAGAACTCCATTATACACGTGCAGATGTAATTAACAATAATGGTAGTTGTAATGATCTTCCCTGTTATCCTCCAGAGAGTAGGAATAGGCCTACCTGTCAAGAGCCAAGCTTGCAGCACTGCAATTCACACCATTCAGTTCAAGTTTCAAAGAAAAGAAATGTTTTCATTATTCTTGCTTGGAACAATTCAAACTGCATAATGCAAAGTCCTTAATTGTAGCTGAAAGCCAAAACAGTGCAATTCAGAAAGCCGGTACACAAAAGCACGTTTACAAATGCATGCATTAAACCTGTGCACAACAATAGAGCTTCAGCATCAGGGAACAAAACGAGAGTTCATGTTTAGTCAAGAAAAACACTATAGTTGACAATTTCTCTTAGAATAAATAGCAAGATAATCGCAAACATGAACTGAAGTCTAACTTCGATGTTATCTTTTTTCTAAAAACCAATATTTGAGATTATCTACTAGAAAAAAAATAATAATTGTAAATGCAACAGACAGCTGCAGTGAAAATGAATGCGCACTTTTTTCTTAATCCTTAAGGACTACAGACATTTTCTCATCCATTTTCAGTCCAGTTTCTTATCTATGGACAAGAAAAAAAGTTAATCGAACTGAGTTCTTTAGTGGATGTAAGACCAAGAAAAATGGATTAGAATAAAAACAGTTCTACTTCTTGCTGAAACACGAACTCGCGTAATGTTGGCCAGATGCCCAACCTGGCTTCCATACCCTAGACTTCTTGAACTGTGTATGCGAGTGGACATCCGTATGTAAATTTCCCATTCCGCCCAACACTTCTGTGCCAGAAATGCAACAAACATGCAAAAAACAAACCACTAAATTACATCACAGCACACAGCAATACTGTACAGCAGTCAACCAATGAACAAACCAAGCTACTGAAACTGCTTCCATATTTGTGAAAGTATGCCATAATGCAACGTTCATGCAGTGCTCATTCAAAAACAACAACTATAAGTCTATAACACAAAGCTCAGTGGCAAAAACGAATATATACTGCTAGATAGTACTTGCAAGCAAGAAACAGAACAGTTTATAAGTCAGAATACTAGAGAAAAAAGCAAACTAAATAATTGTACCAAAACCAAAAGAAAATGACAGCAATAATAGAAAAGCACCATCAGCCACAACGTTATGAAATGGAATCCTTCACAGCATGTGCCAAATTGTTCACTAGAGTTGTTCAGTAATTCCATCATGTAGGTGGACGACAGACCACGGCAACATTAGAAAGGCGATGCACCAGTGTCGGTGTACGAATCACTGCCACTTCCATAGATAGATCCAACTGACACGCCCTCCCGGTACCGAAGAACCCCAAGTACTGTCAGAATCACCTGTGTCCACATAACACATCAAACGTTAGTCATCGCATCTATTATGCAAAGAAGCTACTTACAACTTTTTCTTGTTCAATAGTTGAGTGAATATGTGGAAAGTAATCAAACGCTGAATTGCGGTGGGAAGAAAAGCACTGCTGTTACAAAATCAGCATCAGTGGCTGTTGCCAACCGTTGCACTCCATGTCACAAATTACCAAAAATGGACTAACGACTAAGCTGGATGCCATTCTATGGTTGAATAATTCGCTCCACTACGAACTAATTACAAACCCAGTCACCGTTATAGCTACTTAACAGCAGTAACGATACTACATTTCAAACATTAGCCATTATTAACTGTTAACTAAGCTGTTGTGTTATTTCATTAACTTGCATAAATCACATCTAAAATTAAGATGTCTACACTTCCTATTCCTAGGGCTATAGCAGCAAAGTTTGTACAAAGCAGTGCATTTATACAAACTAAGCAACTGACGTCAGTTGATTACATAATACACATCTTCTTGTTACAAATTTCCCATAGCACCAGTATGTCAGCCAAATAACTATGAAAACTGGCAGACACATGTCGAAGTAAAGACAAAAATGAACACTTTTTGAAACATTGCGTGTATAAGTGTATCACTGTTGCAGTACTATTGAATACCGTACTAATGTTACTCTACTCCAATACTTCCGTTACAGAAATATAACACCCAACAGTACACAGACACAATACAGTTTTATATGTGTCCAATGTGTGTGTATGTTTGCAAATGTAACAAATGCATACTTACAGAAATACAGATGGAAAAGAATGAGAATGCAATTGCTGCTTCCACACCACTCTTGTACCAAGCAGACACATCATAAGCTCTGTGCCATCCGGCAGCCATGTAGCAGAAGCTCACAAACCAAAGAAATGACATGACCCCTGACAACAAAAAAAAACAATGTCACACTCACGGAATTATTTCACGAAAAATGGTTAAAATGCCGAAAACTAGAAGAAATGAAAGTAGCAACTGTGCAACAAATCTGCAATGCTGTTCTGAAATAATACTTCTGTGTGACAGTGAGGAAGTTTCTCATACTGTGACAAAATAAATTATGCAACAATTAAATCATGCAAGTTTTCACAGTGAGTTATTGGTTAGTGCCTATGTTACTTCTGCTCAGAATGCTGTCATCCATCCGTTCGTCTAACTATCACATATGCATAGACCATGCATGTCAAAATGGTTAGAACTATAGACAAGCATTTATTTTAAAGCATACGACATAAAACACAGTAAAGTGATTATTCTGATTTATTTTGCCCAAGACCGGTGGTTGCACACTCAAGTGTTCAGTCTAAATGAAGCATCAAAAGTGTAAACTACTGTACAAAACATGAATTTTTGACCAATAAACCATCACAAATGGAAAATGGTATCAGAGTGAGTGAGTAGGGTTTAACGTCCCACCCGACACAGTATAGGTCATTTCGGGGACGGCCTTTTCAGGCAGAATGCACACAAACACAATAATAGAATAGTAAGTTTAAACTTTACAATAAACAGAAAGTTTAACCTTTACACAAACACAAAATACAAAAATGAGGTTAACCTAAAACTGTAAGAACTCCATTATACGCGTGCATATGTATTTGTAATTAACATAATAGTAGTTCTAATAATCTTACCTGTTATCCTCCAGACAGTCATCAATGTGATAATGCTGTCTATTGAAGGAGAGGGAGTAAAAATGGTATCAGACACCAGGATTAAGTTGCACATGTGATTATGTATTCAGCTACAGACCTACCATTTTCTGTTGCTGGACCAACTGTCTAGAACTCACTTCCCAATGACCTTCGGGATCCTGAGTGTTCTGCCGACATTTTCAGACAGATACTGAAGACGTTTTTGTTCTCGCACTATTAGTGTGTACAGTGCATTACAGGTTTTTTATGATAATGCGCTATATAATTTTACATTCGAGAGCTGACATACCCATGATAAAAATGTGAACTCCTTAGAAACCAGTGACTTACCAAAACACATGAAGTCAGCAATGACGATGTATTTTCGTACCAGTACATTGCTCACGTTGTCAAAGAATGCATCGGCTGCCAAAAACATCAGCATTAGTAGAAACGCCATGACACCAATGGCTGTGCCATAGTCACATACTCCTGTCGATATGTCCTTGTTGTGAAAGCACTGACCTTTGTCCCATCCTTGATTTATAATGCATCCAAACACTACGATGGAAAATACCTGCAATACCAACAATGCAACAGAGCACATACAAAATAACCACTGAGTTACCTGCTATAAGTTATTCATTATACACTACAGAGTGAAAATATTCTTACTGAATTTGTATACGATAGCCTGTCAGACGTCACATCAGCACATAACAACGTGCCAGTCACAAAGCATGGTGTCCAAACGGTGGCGCCAGAAAGACGGCATCCAAAACAGTGGCACCCAAATTGATACACCACTTATTGCTCCAGTCCAGAGGCGTGGCTAAGTACGATGGGTAAAAGGCGGATGTCCTCCGCATCAACATCCGTCTTTTACCCGTTGCCACATTCGCAGATCCGCACATCCGCCTTTTACCATTGTTATACATTATGAGTCTAGTGAGGTATGTCATATTGCTTAAATCAGGGTATCCTATTTTAGACCGGCGCCCCGAAGTCCCTCGAATGGGAAAACCTAAAATCACATGTTGTTACTACTGAATTACTTATGTCAGAAGTGTCGTGCCATGATATCACGTCAACTTACAAAGCCGATGATACGTAGTACAACTTGAGGCTTCCTAATAAACGTTGCCAGCTCAAACTGTCCAGATGCTCCTGCAGATCCATATGCACTTGTGCCTGCCGAACTTCGTGGATCCATATTTCTTCCTATAACTAACAAATTCTCACAGAAAAAAATTAAAGTAAACAACAAAAAAACGAAACGACAAACGCTGAAACATACCAACCTTACGATAGTAGTGATGTTCGATAATTGTGGTTTACAATAAATGTCGAAAATCTGTGATATTTTTACAACGAATTGGTAATGACCATGGTAATGACCTATTTACATGTATTCTACATGTAACAATACAACAAAACAACGCATACAAAAAAACACAAAAAAACAAAACATACGCCACAAGAAAATAATGTCCAGGAAGAATAAATTTTACAGAATTAAATGACAATAACATTTTACGTTTTTCAACATAAAAATGCTATGACCGACTAATACAAATAACACAAATTTATATTAGATCATTATTAGATTGAAGTGTTCAGTCTAATAAACGTTGCGTAATACGGGTAATATGATTTCCTATCGAAATCGAAATTGTAATATTGGTCCATCTCTACTCTGGAAACATGGCTGCAAGAGTTGGAGTTTGTGTAAAGCGTTTTGTTTTTCAACAGATTTGCAGCTCTGGGCGTTATGGTGTGCATAATGGTATGCAGAGATTTGGTATTCTGTTTAGTTATGATAGAACTAGCTTCAGCTACCGTTAAACCGCACTTAGAAACTATTGATCAGTGATTACTACTGTGTCACTCCCCCTCCGACTCTTCATCAAAGTCATGCCGTAATACTACTACTACTACTAATAATAATAAGTGAACATTTATATAGTGCACTATCATTTCGAAGAAATCTCTAGTGCTGTAGTAAGGGTTGGCTACGATTTTAGTATATTCTCATCACGGATATTACCTTTTGTGACAGGTATAGTCAGTAGAAACCAGGCAAGATTATTATCATTTTTAAACATTTTATTATAGTTCAAATTATATTTCTTTTTTAGTATAAACTATAGTGTCTTAGTTGTGTCAGCAGCTTATGTTGTTTCATTAGTTAAATTTCATTTGATTAATTTTTTTAGCTTTGTTTTTTTAGCTTTGCAGAGGCATCCCATTCTCACCGTGCCACGAGGAAATGTATTGAGTTCATTTCAGCGAGAAAACTCTACATTTTTCACACAAAGTAAGGTTGTTTACAATTTGTATTTTTAGAGTTGTTTTGACAGAAAGTGCAGTTATTTTGTGGTTGTTGCAAGATACATGTACTGTGCTAGATGTAATTGCTAGATGTGCTGAATTTCATCGGTTTCGAACTTGTGGTTCTTTTCGAAATGGGCCACCATTTTAACCTCAACACTAACTAAATTCACACTACTGATGGTGGCATTTTGTGATGGCTGGCCGCCCTTGTTTCATCAACAATTTTTTGGATTCTTTCATGAATGCTGTACCCTTGGCTATTATTTTTTATTGTTACTTCTGTCTCATAATGCAATAGTTAGTTGCCCATGTAGTGGCAGATAATGATTCAATTAGTTCCTCAGATTCATCTCTGCTTAATTATGTGTATCTTATAGAGATGCCGGAGCGTTATTTTTTAGGGTTAGAACGATACTAGAGAAGCTACCCAATACCCAATACCCGATAGTATTGGGTCATACCGATACCAATACCCAATACCAATACCGATACCCGTTGGATAATCAGCCTCCCACCACGTGCTGCCGCACTGTCAGGGCTAGACATGGGAAGGAAAGTGTGTTATTGCGCACGCTGTGTTAATCTAATGAGTGTAGTGTAATCTGCGTTGTTTTGCTCTCTCTTTTCATTGCCTCTCAGCCTATGGGTGCTGTGATGTATGCTGTGCCAGGAGTAAGACAGCCACATTTGATCCTCACCCCCATACACAGTACTAGACTAGGCCTACATTATATGCTACCTATTAAAATTTCCATGCAGTTCCCCCTCAAGTGAGAACAAACAGTAATACCCTGGGAAAGTGTTAACACTGGCTGAAGGCTCCACATTACCACCCACACGCCATGGCAGCATGCCTTGCTCTCCTTTCCCCCTCCATCCCACACTCAGTGGACAGTGTGCCTGGACAGACAAAGTGACCGGTTGTGTGTGGTATTACAATGATTCATATACTTCTTTTGTCTCTTGTGCAAAATTTTATGTACACATGCTATTAGGTCTACAATACCGTGGATTGTGCTCAAATCAATGACTAATTGATATAAACGTAAGTAAGTAAATAAAACGTGAATTTATATAGCGCATTATGTTCAAAATTAACCTCTAATGTGCTCTAATACAACGACTAAAACCAGCAGTTTTTGTACTATAGTTAAATCTACCACGACACTTATTCGTTACCACACGTCATTGGTCTAATAGCGGTTTACTCTAATGTCTTCTCCATGCAGCAGCAGTGATATAATCGCATCTAATCTGACCAGGAGCTTTGAAGGCCGTGTAATGAGGTACATAAACCGTCACACAATCGCGTGTGCTTCCTGGCGCCAGTAACCTTTAGGCCTACCGTAGTGCACTGGTGACAGGAGAAACTGCCAGGCACGGCTGGCGGGCTGGCAACGTCGCCCACAGGGGCTAATTGCCACACGTCTACTACTGAGTGTGAGAGGGCGTGGGTGTGGTGGAGAGGGGTGGCGGTAATCCTTCCAATCTGTCATAAATGCTGACCGTTCTACAGGTGTACTTCCTGCCTCCCCCGCCCCACTTTACTCTTCCTGCCACTGTTGTTTGCTAGCAAATCCAGATAATCATGTTGCATAGTGGCCGCCGCCCGCCGCCGACTGCTGTTTGATTGGGGCTTAGACAGCAGACAGCCGCGGGCAGCGTGAGTGGATATAGGTAATCGGTATCCGGTTTCACAGTCAAAAAAATATCGCCCAATACCCAATCCACCCCAATACCGGCCAGTACTGGCCAATACCCGGTACCCCAATACCAGTATCGTTCGAACCCTATTAATTTTATTAACGCATGTTAAAATGTGTTAATAATGCATCATTAATATCGCTGGACTGTATTGAAAGGGTGAGTGGAATGAAGCCCACAAAGTCGTGCCTGTGTCGCAGGACCGTGACAGCATTGTTTAATTGGCCAATTTTGCTGCACTGTCCCCACATTTTTGACTGACTTGCAGGATTTGTGGTGAAGCATGCCTTCTTATGCAGCTGGGATAGCCATTTTATTTCATGTATTCAGTCACGTAGTATTTATAAGTGAGTTAGTAAAGTTACCTGAACATGTTGCCATATGGACATATCAAGGGAACCAAGATGAAGACCACGGAGAAATTGGATCGACAACATCTAAGAACACTGCTTGGAGACTTGTATGCAGAACCTTATTAGTCGAAGCTGACTAAATTGCTTATGACAGAAGCCCGTGGAGAAGTTTGGTTGTCAGTACACATCAACTGTGTCTTCATCGTGAATCATTTTCTTAATAAATGAAAATTCTTTTTGGGCCGACTGTTAAGCTGTAAGCTTGAAGGTAGGTTGTTGCTTATCTGTTGTCCGTCTGTAACAGATGTACCCTGGCTAACTGGTAGGTTGTATGGGAAAACTTTCTACACGAATGGGTCTTAAACTTGGGCATGCAAAATTTCAGCCATCTACTCCAAGGTGAACATTTTCAAATTGGTGGTTGAGTGAAGATGGGTGGGAGTAATGTGTGTTTTTCAATGCAAAACTGGCCATATCTCAGAAACGGTGAGAGATGTGGTTAAGGTTACTATTAATCACTAATAGGAAGTGGCATACACTCTTTCAGATGAAATGAAAATCATTGATCTTGGATGACCTTGAAGGTGAGTGACAACCAGTATGGTCGTCTGGACTTGGCCCCATCCTAAAGACAGATGGGCTTTTTGTTCATAATGATTGTTGTGTGCCAGCTACTGCCGAGCTGCTCTGGAGAGGTGTTACTGGCGTCAGCAATGCCGGGAAGAAGAAAGGCCGTGGGAAACGTGTCGGTCGAAAGAAAGCCACCGACCTGAACAAGGGACAGCGACTTGGAGTTGGTAATGGAACTTTTCGATTTAAAACTGTTACTTCTCTGCAAGTAACTGATTAAAAAGTGTTTTATTTAATTGACATTGGATTTGTGTATGTTAAATGTTAGCCTGTATTTGTATTCAGTAAATTCAATATGTACTATGTTGTAATAATTTTGCGATATGATAGGGTTGTGTTTAATAATGCCAGAGCAGACGTATTACTCATATCCAGATTAGATTGTGCAGTGGGTCCATGTAACTGTTTACAATAAGTGATTGTAGTGTCTGATATTCAGAGTTGTCAATAACCAGTTTTAGCTTTGCAGTGTTAAGGCATATATTGTAGCTAAAAACTGTATTTTTCCATTGTTTCATGGTTTTTAGTATTTTTAATGTAATATGACCATTAATACTGGAAAGTAGTGAACTTCTATCGCTTTAAACCTATGGAAATTTCTTGGTGTGTATACAAGATTATGTCTGCAAAAGCTTAGCACGTTGAGAAGTGTTTTTCAGTGTTGTTGCATTGTTTGTTAGTTTCAGCTATTGTTGTTATAATCAGCTTGTAATTCACTGCATTAGAAGTATAGTTGAACACAGAACCGGCCATAAAAAAGTGACACAGTACTTTTGTCCACATTTTCGCAAATTATTCACTGATTTTCAAAATTCTTGCATTGGCACACTCTGCAGACAATTTGCAATAATGTGATTATTATATTTCCCACTGCATGGTTAATGCATCTCTACACTACCTTGTGAAATATAAATGTACGCAAAAACTAACAATAATAACAAAAATTTAGGTAAATGAAAAAACACTTAAAGCAACATTGTGATGAATAATCTGTATGACACTAGACTATGTTAGACACACACAGTTTAGTGTCATACAGACCATTCACTGCAGTGTTGGTCTAAAGTGCTTTTTTGAATTTTATCAAGATGTTTGTTTGTTATTATCATTATCAATACATATTTCATTGATATTTCACAAGGTAGTGTAGAGATGCATTTATGGTGTGGTGGGATATGTAATAAACACGTTATTGCAAATTGTCCACAGAGTGTGCCAGTGAAAAAGTTTTGAAAATGGTCAATAATTGGCGAAGATATGGACAAAAGTATAATGCCACATTTTTTGGCCCACTCTGTATGTCTGTTGAACACAGAACCAGCCAACTGTTATTACATCTGCTTTTGTTTTTTTAATTTTTTGAACAGTCAATTTTTGCATGGCATCGTATTGTGTATGGTGGGGTCACTCATAGATGATATTTTTAGTTCTTTCACCTTCAAAGTTGGAATTGAAATTTTGCAGACTACTTTTCTTTCTAATAATGGTGCACATTGCTAAGCCATTGAGAAGATTTATTGCCCAAGAAAATTTGTTGTTTGTGCATAATTTGTGATAGAAATTATGACAACATTTTAGTGCGAATATTGCCCATGAAGTTGTATTTTGTTAATAAAATGATTAATGTGTAAGGATTAGCAAATTGAATTGAGCATTACTGCATTTTTACATCACTCAGTTTTGTAAAGTTTAATTTCCATTACGCCGACTTTCGCTGAAACTTTCCCATGGGGAAAGTCGTTGACACATCATGGAAGTCGCAGACACATACAGTGACAAATCATGAATAATGGTAGTTTCTGTGAAAGTCACGGACAAAAATCATGAAAATCGTGGACACAAACCATCTCAACATGTTGACAACTTGACATGTTTGCGACAAAGTCTGTGACAAGTCCGCGACAAACCTGTTTGTGTCGCTGTAATGGAATTTAGTTCGTTAGAATGCACGGTGAACGTCGGTAAGTTGCGGGCCTTGTCACGGACACAAATCGCAAAAGTGCACGACACAAATCTTGAGAGTCGGCGACATGATTTGTGTCGCAGACTTTCATGATTTGTGTTTGTGAAGTCGGCGTAATGGAATTTGGGCTTAAATTGTTACTGGTAGGCAGAGCAAACATGCAGTGGCCTGGATTAAATGGACCGGTAACGCAAGGCCATCAGGTGCTGACGTACAAGCAGTTGCCACCTAATCCGGAGTATTACCAGAACCTGATCAGTATGCGAGATAAAGCGAGTCAAATTCGCCACCCATCTATTCCTCCTCTGCTGCGTGGCTGGTCCGGTGCAAGGTTCCCAGGACAGAGCGTCGGTCCTCCTGATCCTATTGGCGACTGTACGTAACCAGTTAATTCTCCGGTGTCATTCTGTCTCTGAATGTAGTCCAAAATGTTAATGTATACATTTTTGTACATCGATTTTGAATGCGCACTGTGTATGATTCATTAATTAGTTGTAAATTTAAAAACATACTTTTACTTTGTTGCAGAAAACTTTTCAAGGTATAAAGTGGTTAAAGGGATGTGTAGGAAGCCCATCGCAGAGCTATGGAGCATGACCTGCCTTAACATTTATTTCATACAGCTGGACCATTATTGAAATTGGTATTAGCAGAGGATTTTTTTGTAAATTAATTAGATAATGCAGTAGCAGTTAGCAACACCATTCTTAATGGTCACTTAGTTACATGTTAGTATGGTAATGATAGTTATGGAGGTTGATGTGCCCAATTTGCCGTATGCTTTGTATCAAGATCGATTCTGAACCTCAAGATTGAGAATAGTCAGTGAGTGAGTAGTTTCTTAACAGCACAAAATAAGCCATTTAGTGCCATGAATGGTTAAGGGCATTCAATTTATGTGTTAAACGAAAAGATGAAACTTGCTAAGATTAAGGCTGTTAAGCTAATATAAAAACAACGTGCTGGACTACTGGTAATAAACAATGATAAAAGTTTGTATCTTTATTAACGGCTTTAATAAAATGTTATTTGACATTGTCAAAAAGTTCTTTGATTATATCAACTCTAAGACATCTCTGACGTGCTGCACCAAAATAAGTACAGTCTCTGAGAGTGTGCTGGTAGATTGGGAAGAGAAAACTAAACAGGAACATGCTAGTTTATCTAACAGTTGAAACAGAATTTCGTGTTATGGTACAAGTTAAGCTGATTTTCAGTTGTGCTAAAACAGTAAGATATTATACGTGTTAAAGGTAGATAGCCACGGTCATACTCACTCGTGTAATTTATGTATATTTAAATTAGACATTTAACCTCGTATGTATAATATGTCAATTTGAGCTTTATAAGTATATGAAATTAATGTGCAATTTCAAATAAAATGCGGCATTACGTTTCGTTATGCGAAAAATTCTAATCTATCGATGCCCCTGGTGATGTCATAAGTCTAGCCCATAGATATCATGAATATCAATGTATCAGCTGGTGACGTCATTAGTTTAGACTAGGCCATTAATATTCATGACGTCTATGAGCTAGACTCATGACGTCACCGGGGGCACCCGCCTAGCCATCATGGCGGCGTGTTTTCTATATGATTTCATAGAGCATTGATTTTCAATGTAAGTATCTGTGTTGACAAAATGCTTGGCGCCAATATTACTGTCAAAGTTATCAGAAAATTCTGCACTTTTAGAAAAATAGATAAAATGTATATGTTAGTTTTGGTGTCCATGGACCTTTAGGACCAAGACTCATGTCTTAAGAACTCAAAGCCCATAATAGCAAGTCTAGTTAATGAGGTAACAGTCACGTACTGTCAACTGCTGTATGCAGATATTTTGTTGTGAAAGTATTAAGTGCACTTCATTTGCACTTAGATCGTTTGCTGCATTGAATGATGTTGATTGTTGTAGACACATTCGAAGGTTTTGACTCTCGTGTTGTTGAGGTAAGGGATAATCCTTTCCCAGATTAAATATTGGTCACTGCAGTACACCCTTAGCCATTTTTTACGTTTATGGTTGGCTTCTTAGAATTTTTGACTGTATTTCAGCTAAACCAGAAAATGACTTGACATAGCTAGTTCGTGGCTAAAAATTCTTGCAGTTTATCAAATTTATTGCTGCTTTTATTTAAGCTGGAAACTCAAGACTTACAATGAGATTTTTGACTCAGAATTGCAGCAGTTGCCAAATTTATTGTTGAAACAATCTCTTAAACCCAGAAGTCATACTGCTTGATATGCAACACACTACTATCATATTAATTTATGAACTCAGCTGACACCTGTCACAGAAACTACAGAGTGGGCCATAAAAAACCGTTCCCTATATTATTCTGTTTAAAATGCTACTGCATTTGTTTATATGGACAAAATGACACACCATATAAATTGCTAGTTTGTTCTGCACATACTGATATCAAAACCTAAGGAGTATGTCAAAACATTATTAAAAATAATACGATAGAATCAAAGCACCCCAACTGTATTATATCACAATGGTGAAACATAAATGGAAATCAAGTTCGTCTTGTCAGTTTTGCACAGAGGATCTTTAACAGAACTGACCGCCCAATTCTTGTTAGGAAACTTGTTACAAATGCGTTTACCACCCCATCCCTTTTGTTGGCGAACAAGTTTGATCAACGCTTTATCCTCATACGTTCAACGCATGTTTATCAACAAACTGTTACATCATAATGATGATACACTGTTTTCCCCGTTGTGTTTCCTGTGGAGTTGGGTTGCTTTCATTTATTTTATCACATTACGAAATTATTGAAAATAGTTGCACGAAATTTACACATGTTACTCAAAATTGATTATATTTCAGTGTGCGTTATTCACTTTAAATGTACATTACTCTTGGAAGACATCATTAGCTGACATTTAGGGATATGGTTTTTTATGGCCCACTCTGTATTACTGGAGTCAAAGGTCACTTTTTCAGAAAGTCACAATGACGAAAGTACTCATTGCAAAGGAAGACAAGAAATTTGAGCAAAGCTCACGCGACGTGCAAAAGCCTATAGCATTTCCAGTTCAATAGTTATAGTTTCGAAAATTGCATATCACTTGGACTTGACCCATCGGGACCCTAATACACATCGGCCATAGGCGCGTGTGGCGTTGGCGACGGTGGCGCCTCCTTGTGAATGATAAAGACTTGCGCAGCCTGATATCGCGAAAAAAATCCGTAAAAACCCCTATTTTGGCGTTCAAGGTCATCCAAGGTCACTGAATTCAGCGCCAATTGAAAGCCAGTATACGATTTCCTATTGGTGATTAATAGTAACCTA
>Ga0209367_1002657_pt1 | contig 23794 bp, 15 predicted proteins | sample WorMetLIZISLAND2_FD_187412 | JGI IMG/M metagenome (GOLD analysis project Ga0209367, IMG submission 187412) | Marine gutless worms symbiont microbial communities from Max Planck institute for Marine Microbiology, Germany - Olavius geniculatus... ... | reverse complement strand
TTATACATGTTAAGTATACAGTGGTCACTAGCCTCCCCAAAGATCTCCAGACACTTTTAAACATTGCCAAAGCAATATTTCTACAGGCTGGAAAGCACCATATCAACAACAGAAAAGCACTGATGACATTGGTTACAGAAACTGCCGATCTCAACTCAAGAGAGTGTCAGAATGTTCAATGTTACAAACCAATTCCTGGATTGACTGTCATAAGTTTGACCCTCTGCGTACCACACCACAGCATGTATGCCGTGTAGCCCTTCGGACGCTTCTTCTTTGGTGGCTGTAACCAAACATCCACAACTGCTTATCATGCTTCTTTGACAAATTTATATGTTGAATGTATTAAATAATTTTTACGTGCAAGAGCTAGCTGAGCTAGCTATAGCGCGTATTAGCCATCGTGATTCTGTCTGTATGTCTGTCCATTTGTCACAACCCAGTTAGTCACAACCCAATTAGAGCCCATGTGAGATAGAGACTTTGGGTATTCATCATATGATAGCTCAGCATCTCTAGCATTTCGTGACAAAATTTCATGCAACTGGGTCAGGGGGTCCACTCAAATGAAACAAAGAAATAAGGGCACCCCAATCGTTTTGGTTTGTCTAGCATCAAAATGGTTGCAGATAGGCATTAGGCACAGACATGCTATTTATCATAACAAGCGCTGACGACGAGCATCTTAGGGGTATCAATGTCGATGACCTTGAATGACCTTAAAGCCCCATGATTTCGGGCTGTGACACAATTTCAAGAGTAAATTGCATCAAAATGGCTGGATATGAAATTTTCAGCACTGAATGTGGATTTTAGCAGTTCAAGCCCCAACCCCCTATGTTCAATGAGCCCTGTGTGCATGGGTGTCAAAGTGGGGTACACCCTAAAGTGTTTTTTGCTATTGACTTGTCATAACAAGCACTGGTGGCCTGATGACTCAGCGGTTAGGGCACTGATACGAGACAGAAAGATCCACGGTTCAATTCCCAGCCGGTGCACTACCAAGTAACAACTCTGGACAACTTGTTCACACCTGTGCCTGTGTAAATGCAAGTGGTCTAGTGGTTAGTGTTGACTCGTAACTTTCAGATTATGGCTCAATTCTCATTCCCGGTCATTTGCAAGCAACCTTTAGCAAGTTACTAACCTACTGTGTGCTCAGGGCAACTCAGCCTCCTACCCTCCGTGGGATGGAAAATAAGTAGTAACCCACAGGCTATGGGGTGAAGGCCTAGTGTGGCTGATTGGGGTGGTGGTATGTCTGCTTGCTGCAAACCGCGGGTCCAACTGTTCATTCGCGCGGGCAATGGATGGCCGCATAGTGCGCTGCGGTATCATTAGCTCATGCCAATCAGCTGCCACTTCCGAGATTGTAAAGCGATTCTGTCCATGAGTCCGTCTCATGTAAGAATCGTTATAGCAAGTACCGGACATTACCTTTTTTTACTTTGTAGTGGTATCAACATCAATGACCTAGAATGACTCTGAATCCCAAAATTATGCAGTACCAACCAAAGACCAAACATCGTAAGCATATAGTTCAATGTTTGTATATTTTCACCATGCTAACTGTTAAAACTTTCTGTCAGCATTTCCATTATTGTTGCAATCATTTATCTCTGAGAACAGTAATGCATATGAAGGCATGTTTTTGCTCGATGTTAAGCTGCATCCCCAAAACTAAACTCCATAAAATTGTAGCACATGCCCTTGATGTCTGACCAACAATGTCAAAGCAATGGACAGTTCACCATATCTACCATCTGAATCTGATGAACACATTACACAGAATAGTACTCTTTCTGCATACGTTATTAGTAACCACCTAAATCTCGGATTACCAACTTTGCCATCTTTCATATCAAAGCAAATGAATGTAAGCAAAAATTTATGAACGAGAGATACAATTGTTCACTACATGCACAAGACTAACCTTTGACGTGCCTTTTGGTTGTCTCGCAGCCTTTATAACAGACAAACGCTCGGCTTCCACAAATGTTGCTACCATCTGGTCATCGGTTATCACATCTAAAGTCAATACACAAAAATTATAAGTTAAAATAAATATTTTGTCCATTTCTTGCTTTTAATTTCACCGATATAGCATAAAATAACACTGTTTTGACAATGTGTTTATGTACACTAGACAAAATAAACTGACAGACATCAAAATAATGCAATTGAATAATGCAATTAAAACTTAATGAAATAATCAAAATGTTAATATAACTGTATACATTATATAAAAAATTCTCGATACATAATTTTGGATCTTGAGTTTCTATAAATAACTGCCTGTTACACTTCTACTTATATTTCTTTCGTGATATCATGTGATGATGTTATGCATCAGAGCACCATATAACCTCAACCACCAATGTTTGCATTTTAATCGTTATTGGAACTTAAATTGTACTTTATAATTTTCTATTATTATTTTTATACATTACACAATCATTTTTAAAAATTTTGGGTAGTAAGTACTCACACTTTGGAAAAGTAATAAAAAACTTCTAACTCCAAAATACATTTTTTGCAATTCTGCGAGAAACTACAGAAAATGTACGAATAAATGAATTTATTTCCTGATAGACAGCAACTACACGGTTCAGAGGACATCAACCCTCTACAACATGTGCAGGTTTTATGACCCTTAATTGGACAAAGAAATAAGATATTTATATATACTTCTACTAACAAACTGTAACAATATGAAATGATATGCATGAACCACTCATACCATTGTGTAATCTTTTCCTATGCCGTTTTTTTAATGTTGCCAGACTGCCTACATTCACTTGACTAACTACTGCTGCAGGCATAATCTGAGCTACAGGCATAGGCAGCGGTTCATCTTCCATTTTCACTTGGGCTGGTCTCTTTGACTTCTTGGGCTAAAACAATTCACATCAGAAATAACTTGCACAGCTGTTGAAATACAACACAAATCAGACCATGCTAAACAATCAACACTCAAAAATCAGATTCCTGCCAAGAAATACGAATACCGGCAGCTACACACACAAAACCAAGATGATCGATAGCAAATTTATACTCATACCGGTAGTTAACTGTTACCTTTAAGTAATATGCCAAAATCAAATGCCATAATATTAATATCTCAACATGCTAAATTAGCAATTGCCAATAAGTTTGTGTATGCACAGCAAACAGGCTGTTTATGTCCACTATTCTACTTATCAATTGTGCACTTTATTTTGAGAGACTCAGCTTATTGCACAATCATAGTCTTAGTCCTAAGTGAGTGAGCGAGTAGGGTTTAACATCCCACCTGACACAGTATAGATCATTTTGGGGATGGCCTTTTCAGGCAGTATGCACAAATGAACACACAATAAAGGAGCAAAAAAATTAACCTTTACAGAAAAAAATGCAATATAAAACACATGAAACACAAAACTCAATCATAAGCCTGAAATTGTAAGAATTGACCATTATGATTGCGCATATGTTAAGGTAATGACAGTTCTAATAATCACCCTGTTATCATCAGTCTCAGAATGCTGTCTATTGGAGGACAGGGGGGCCTAAGACAACTTCAATTATCAGTAAAATGTTTTGCTCACTGGTAAAATGTCTGAAGTATTACATAACAGAAAATCTGCAGCTTAGAACCATGGCAGTTTCAGAAATGCATGACATGTTTTCAAGTCATTTATCTAGCTTTTACATTTATTTTAGTGCCTGTAAATCAATATTTCTAATCAACTGTCTTTTTCATTCCCATACTAAACCATGTAAAGTAATTAAGAAAATAAAATAACAACACTAGTTAGTGTTCTGCAGTGTACAGCAGGCATATGGTAAAAATAAATTGCTAAAACAATGCAACAAAAAAGTAGAAAACAAAGAATGGCGTACAGAATGCTGACGTGAGTCTTGAGCTTGGCCAAATGAAGAAACTGCTGCACTGGGATCTGCGTTTAGCTTCATCCTCAGTATGAGAGACTGATTATTGGATTCAGTGCTGATGACAGCTGCTGTTGGCTCATCAACCACCAGATCTTCATCACTTTCTACTTTGATCTCAGCAGCTGACTTTCTTCTGTCTCGCTTTGATCTGCTTCTTGGTGACACCGGCATCACATCGACCTCATTGTGTTTAGCACCGAGACTGAAGCGTACCTTGACGGGTTTCTCAAAGCCCGGTGAGACAAGGTTGTCTTCAGTCAGTGATGACACAGGTATCTCACGAACTACCTGCTCGGAGTCACGCGACCTACGAGCATTCGCTCTTGACTGATGCTGCAAAACCTGCTGCTCTAACTGATCTGACTCTTCCATCTCCATCAGACGTGCAGACTTCTTCCGAACCTGTACAACGTGCATGTATTCTAAATAATGCCAATATTTATTGATTAAAAAGTAGTTAAATAAAGATAACTGCACTAGCGGTCTTCAGAACAATAGACAGTTTCTTCTAGCACAGCTACGAAAAATGGTTTTTAAAATATTCCACAAACTACATCACGAAAAATGGTGGTACTATTAACAGCATTATAGCTAAACTGTCATTGATATAGAATATTCACAGCCAGTAGTAACATAATGATGATTTTAGTAAAAGTATTGGTACAGCAGTAGAAATTATCACTAATCTAACTATTTCACAAACATTCATGCACAAGTAAAGAATATGGACGAAAATATTGTTTCAAATGTATTGTAGATATTGTCAATGGTAATCACTATACTACAACTGAAGCAATATGTCATTTTCACATTCAGGAAACCAACAGAAACGACAGACAATATAGGTGTCACTAACAAACAAATAGTTCTTACCCGTCCTGACTTTTTCGTGGTACTGATGTCTGGCTCAGCCAATGCAAATTCTGCATCATCCAAGTAAACCAGCTCAGCTGACTCCGCAGCTTCTGGCATCGTGGGAAGATTAATAGTTGTCTCCACAGTCTCCAGATCACAGTAGTCCTCTTCACCCGCTAGCCCAAATTCTATCACCTCTTCCTCAGTCCATATTTCATCTACAGGATTCATCAGTGCTGGAGATTCACTTTCAGACATCATCTCTGAAATGTAATATCATCATCATGCAGCAGAGTCCAACTGTGTGAAGTGGTATCAGTGTCAACACAAAACTGCAGAAAGATGGTACTGGTATCTATTGTCAGTGTTACATAATAATTTACATAATAATTTCTCTCAACTTTTACTAATAATGTCACAATTAACACAATGACACACAATGGATAAAATTATCAGATGGTATAAGAACGTATTTAGGATAACACTAAACTGAAAAAGGCCAAAACATAAGTGAAAAATGCTGAATGGTAAAATAATGACCAGGTCACAGTTATTTTGCAAAAATTGCTAAAATACAGGCAAATCAAATCACTATGTGATACTGACGCATCAAAATAAGTGTTTTTAAACAAGCGCACAGCGTCTGATTCATCTACAAAAGATGTTTTTTTGATAGAGCTCTCACATAATTCCAATCCAGCAAACAACATCAGAAATAAAAGTAAAGCTTGGGCCTGTGCAAATTTTATGGGCGTGGCGTAAAGTTACAACTGACCCATATCTTTATTCGATGACGAATCTCTTAAAACTACATATACAACCTGCAAACAACACTTTTTATCCAGTAAACAAATAATTTGTCAACAAACTTGCAAAGATTATTTAACTTAACTTGGTTGTTTAGTTAGTACGTTTAAGTAAGTAACTTCTAGTTGTATAATAACTGAGGAAAAATGAAATTGGCACTGCATATAACATCAGTAGTAGTTTTCGCTGTTGACTTCATAATATTGTTAGTGTAAAGTTAGCTTATTTTGATTTTTGGTTTCAAAAAATTAGAGAAGTAGAAATTGGAAACTGGAAAGTGGAAAGGCCGTAAAACTACCATCACTGGGTTTTCCCGATACCGATGGTGGTTTTTCCGTGAACAAGGTTGTTAGACGGCAGCGGAATGAAGTCGGATTTTAAACTTAGATGTTGTGTTAAAATCGATACTTCCGACGTTTGTGTTTTTACATCAGTACTATCCAGAGAAGGATGTTTTGTATCAGGCTCTGCAGATTCAACTGTCCGCTTTTGGGTTCCCAAAACGTAAGGGTTTACATGTTGTGTGAGTTTCACTTTCGATTTTATTTTTTCAATTACATAATTAAAATTTGGTGAAAAAACTGTTACATGTATGACAGTTGTTAGTTTTTGGCAATCTGGCAGTCTAAGTAAACGTTTTTGTCAGGAGTTTGCAATCAAGTTCGATCCATTTCATTGGTAATCTTAGATCATTAACTCAATAACAGTTGATCGAGGACGTATTTCAGTGATTTTCAACCGGGGTTCCTCGAAACCCAAGGGTTCCGTCAGCATCTGCTAAGGGTTCCGAAACTGGCCAGTAAAAAATAACTTAGCAAGCGAAGTCACGCCAGACAAGTCGTAAAAAAATCAGCACTAAACGAAATTGTGCTTCTGCGTTTATTTTTGCATATAGGCTAGATTTTCTGTGTTGACTCATTTTTGTTGTTAGTAATTTTAGGATATTTGCATTATAGACGTATATTATAATGTAGGCCCCCTATACACGGCATTACTCAACTCCGAGGATTAGTGCATTATTGAAAATGAAGAAGAAGAAAAGAAGAAAGTATTGATTAGGGTTATGGTTACGAAATTGTTTGACCATTTGCTTAGTTAATTCAATTCTGAACACTTTGCTAAGGGAAATAAAAAAGATGCGTATATGTCCGAGAGCGTCCACATGATAAATTTTCTGGGTTAGGGGCAGGGGCTAAGCGCCCGTTGACGACTGCCTCGCCCGTTGTGTTTGGTTAAATACAGTAACTTACTGCTACCTACTAATGGTTAAATACTATAGTTCTTCATGGGAAACCCATTTTAGAGCTACGGAGAGGTCAAATTTTATATTGTATTTATATTGGTCATCTATGCCTGCTTGTCGTTCCCATACGGGCTCTGCCTTGCTAGGGAAATGAGTCCGTAGCTTCAACCTCGCCTACGTCTCTGGTCTCACAGATCAATGCATGGCGGTTCCATGAGTGACCTTCATGCTTGTTTAGGGTTCCGCTGCAACAAAAAAATTGAAAAACACTGCTGAATGATGTTAGTCAGAAGATGCAGGTGATTTTGTGTCAAATGGTGCTTTACTTTTCAGAGATGGAGCTGGATTTGATGAGCAGAATAGGGTTGCGACAGCTCATCCAGTGTCAGCTCTGTGTGTTCTGGCTCCTTCTGACAGCAAAAATTTGGGACTCATTGCTGCTGCCAGCAGGACCGATCACATTGTACGCTTCTACAGATTAGATGAGACCAGTCCACTGTATCAGCTAGAAGGACATACAGATACAGGTATCACAAGTTTACTGTGTGTCTGACAACCATAGTTGTATATTTAGATAAATATACTATACGGCTATGCTGACAACATGGTACTGATGGTAGGCTAATTAATATAAGGCAGAATGATGGGTAGACAAACAGTAGGCCTACCATGTCCTTGTAGGCCCAACACAGCTTATCAGAACTTCAGAGGACATAGTGCTGTTAACGACGGCATTGCACCATGACAGCAACATCATATCTTCACTTTCACATTCCTAGAAGCAGTATTTAAGCAGTTGTATAACGTTTGTGTATTTAATTTTTTTATACTTAATCAACCATTTTGTTGTCTGCCTTTGTGGCAAATAAACATGACCATTCCATTGGAGTATTTTCTGTTGCTTTGTTTTTGTTTGATTTGTTCTTGGTCTTAGGTTAGCTGTTTGTAGATTACATTGTGTCTTATGATGAAGTTTTACGTTGTAGTGTAGAACATTGTGCTCATTGTTATTTTCTGCACATTAAAAATTATTTTTAATGTTTATTATTATTTTTAAGATAGGAAGGATTTTTGCTTTTTTGCTGTAACCATGTGTGTTTGTCATGTAATCGAAATCATTTGAAGTAGTTATGTGTTTTGTGTTTTTGTAGTTAATGCTATTGTGGCTGGCAAGTTTTCTCTTGTCACTGCTTCATCGGATCACACAGCTCGACTCTGGGTCAAAGATAAGTGTGTCAAGATACTGCAAGGTCAGTTAAAGTTAATTTCTTTCATGTTGCTCAGCAGCATATTTAGAAAGATGAAAAGGGGAGCAGCAATTTTTCCCATTAGGTTTCAGTGGCATATGCAGGGGAGTGCACTGAGTGTTGACTTTCACGTAGCCACTTTTACGGCAACTTAAAAATCGCACATGTGGGTTCAGCTGGCATTTATTTCCATAATAAAATGACGTTTGCAGCCGCTAGATGCATTTTTGCTTTTTTGATTGCATCTAAAATGCATTTGCAGTCGAGGTGGAGGCAGTTGAAGCGGTTGAGGCTCTGTTTAAAACCGTGTTCAGGTAGCTTACAGTACTCCCCAAGATCCTTTAGCTAGATTTTTTTCTGGAATGTGAACTGCTGAGGCCTGACTGGCCAAAATTTGAGGCCCAAAGGCCGAGAGCAAGAGGATAGTTATTAGATTTTCTCAGAGGGGCCCTAACTATGCGCCTGATGTAGCTAATCATAATAAGTGCTATTTAGACTATGCTACTAACGTTTCCGATGCTTTACTGAGTAGCAAATAGAGACGTTTTTTTTTCACACAGATATAACAAGTATGTTGCATTGATAACAGAACATGAAGGAGTTGTGTGGAGCGTAGCAGTGCTAACAGAACGTGCTTACACGTTCACCGCATCTGAAGACAAGACCATCAGAATGTGGAAAGCCGGCAAGTGTGAACGTGTATTTCGGGGTCAGTGTGTTTTTATTTTGATTGATGTTATTGGTTTTGTTCTGTTTTCCTTTGTTTGATTTTATTGTTGTATTGTAACTCTCAAACAAACACTGTCCAAATAACAATTATGATATGAATATGAGTAGTTAGGTTTATTACCATTAATGAACACTGCATGAGATTGAGTTGTGTGCACTGAACGATTGAAGAGATGGTGAGCTGTTGTGCTCACAAAACCTGTCAGCTATATGTATACGTGGTCCATAGTTCATCTGTCTTATGAAGCATATAATGCTACAGTCTGAGCTGAGCACAAGCTGCTGGAGTGGGCTGGAATGTGCTGGAACTGGATGAAAATGATTGCGGTATTGTTTTAACATTGTTGTTACCAGTAAGTTTTTTTCTCTGTTACCATGATAACTCATAACCGCTGCACTTAGCTTGATGAAATTTTGCACAACGATGTACCTTGACGAATTCTATAAGCCTATTGAATTCCAAGGTCAAAGGTCGAGGTCACATAGGTTTTTTGTGTGTTTTTTTGTGTGCGATACTGCGGCTACCCGCAGACAGTACTTAGCCTTGAGCAAGGCTTGACAGTCTTGTTTGGTTTCTTGTCATCACTGAAGTTAGTGACACTGCATTGTTACTGTTGTTGTGAAAGGTCACACGGCAGGAGTACGGTGCGTGATCGTTCTGAATATAGCGGAGATAGCAACATGTGGTGACGATCGAACAGTTCGCTGGTGGAACGTTTCTGACGGAACTTGTACTCACACTACCGACACACAGATGAAGCCCGTTGTCAGTCTCGCATTGTTCCCTGATAGCAGCAGCCAGTTCATCAGTTGTACGACGGATAACATGCTGCAGGTCTGGCGCGGTCAGTCACTTAAGCAGGTCATTGCCTTGCCAAAGCCCTCACTACCGGCTGCCTCTTGTGTCTTGTCCAGTGGAGATATCGTCACCTGCGCATGGTCAGTTTAATATTGCAATTATAGATAACTATTGATAACCATAGTTGTAATAAACATTTTTTGGTATTTTTTTATAAAAATGAGTTTTAAATTTTTTTACTCAATTTTTGGGTCATAACCTTTGTTACATTTATGTATTGGTCCATTATGTTTACATTCTTAAAAGCAGTATCTAACTAGTTGTGTAACTAGTTGTGTAACACATGTATTTACAATTTTTTTTATACTTGCATGATGTTTTCATTATGGCATTCTCTTTTTATGTTAGGCCTATGATTTATGAGTCATTTGTCACGTGCTCGAAACAGAAATAAATTCATACTGCTGTAATTGTAGTAAAAAGTTTTATAACAATAAATTAATGAAACATCTGGCTCCAAAAATTGGTCACTTTTCAACACAGATCTGTGTATGCCATATTTTATGGCCAAGGGCAACATGCCAAAGTTATTGCAGTCTACATCAAGTGTGAATTTAGTTAACGTTTTTGTTTGTTTGGCCTAACAACCACATTTTCGTGTGTGGGACTAAAACATAGTTTGTTGAAATTTTTGCTCAGGCATGGCATAGGCTATACCTGACCCCATATAGCGCTCTGCATTCTCCACATTTCGCCATTTTCAGTAACACGCACATGCATCATTTTACATGTCTGAGATACCGCGGGTATTTATGTTTTTTGTGTCTAAAGTTTTTGTGCAGTTTTTGCTGCATTTCTGGTTGTAGTGATGGAACGGTTTATGTCTTTACGTCTGATTTCAAACGAATGGCCTCAGAGGCAGACCAGCAAGCATTTCTCAGATCAGTTAATACGCTTAAAACTGATGGATTACCGGTACTGGAAGAGCCTTCTGCTGATGGTAGATATTAGTTGTCATTTGTCATTGCGTTTCTAATGACATTGATAGAATGCTGTATAATCATTATACCAATGAATCATGCTTTCCGAGACCCTTTCTGCTAACGTTGTGTTTACTCTTCAAATAGATGCAAAGCTTTTCTTGCTTCTTCTTCTACTACTACTACTACTAGGCTACTGCTGGTACAACAACAACAACTATTTTTGCTATAACCATCACCACTACTAGCACCATTGCTGTTAATTTTTAATGTTTTAAAAGGTCAAAGGAAAGATGAGTTGCATCTTTGATTTTTCATTTGGCTGATCAGCATTTCCAGAGTTTTGCCTAGTCCAAGTTAAGCCAGTTTCCATGGAGTGAACGTTTGGGAATTGTATAGGAGCATTAGGACCCCTTACATTACAGCCAGTTCTTCCTCTCACCCAACTAACAGAGTCAAAGAACTTTCAAGCTTGAACTTTCAACAGTTTTTACGTTTATTTGTACAGGAAGATGGCCTGTCTTGCAGTGTCAGATCATTTAATTAAGACTGATTGCTAAGTGCTTATTGCCATCCAATAGGCCTCTTTGTGTGAGATGAGATAACTGAGATGTGGATAATGTGAGATCGTTTTTTTCATGTCTGTCTTTACTGGTGCATGAGCAGCATGACACTACATGGCTGGATACTGTGTTTTTACTTCTCAATAATACTACTGGGACTTGATGAGTTATATTTATTTGGTATTTGTTTATTATATATTGAAGTCATTCACTGTAACAGTGAGGAATTATAAGTGCTTTGGAAAGTGATATAGACCTATTGCTGTTACCGTATATCACATGACGGAGCAGTGGCTGCTTGTTTTTCTTATGCTACCATATTTTGTTGTTTCACTTTAGTTATATCTGTGCATTTTTCAGCAGCTCGGCACGAAGTGTCTTCAAACGTAACATCCAAACACTTGTACCAGGGCAAAGTAAGCAGTTGGATTCTGTATTTTAGAGTTACATTTTTCTCTGTTATTAATACTAAACCTTTATAGCAGCCACCAGCAACAAGAAACCAAGCTGTTACTAGAGAAGACGGGCCACAGGTACGCTTCTTGTTGCAATACTGACCTAGAAGGTCATCCACGGTCGATGATTTTCATCTCATCTGAAAGGGCGTACGCGATTTCCTATTAGTGATCACTAGCAACCTTGGCTCTGTCTCTCACTGTTTCCGAGATATGCCCAGTTTTTCCTTGAAAACTGCACATTTTTTCTACACCCCTCCATTAAACCCCAAATTTGAAAATTTTTCCTTGCACTGCATCCCCTAAATTTTGTGCGTTGAGAGCCTCGATATAAGGCTAATTATTCATGTAAAAAGCTATAAATTCTCCTTCTAAGGCCTAACGTTTAGCCGCAATACATCCGTTACACAGACGGACGTACAGACAGACGGACTACAATCGTGCCGTAGAAGCGCTACACAGGATAACTGTAGCGCGTCAAAAAAGGTTATCAGTTTATCATAAACCAAACATTTTTCGTTTTTATTAACTTATTTAGGACGGGAAAGTTAATTCACGTCCCACACAAAGATTTTCTAAGTAAGTAAGTAAGTAAGTAATTTTTATTTGTGCGTGTTCCACTTCAGTGACTATTTTACCATTAAATAAAGGTATTTAAACGCTACATACTACTATTACAAATACATTTCATAAATAACAAATATTATAGTATTTGTAATTTTGCTGCACTTTGCATATTTATTCATTATGTCACGTTTACGGTAGTTCGTTTAAATAGCAGTATTTAATAGTTGACTTTTAAGTCGCACAGCGGCGTTCCCTGGCGAATAGAAATGTATTGACTTTTTGTGAAACGCGCTACTGCGCGATGCACGTTGCGCGCTGTTGCCGCCGCAGCGCAGCGGCAGTTTGTTTGTCGCGCATTCTCATCGACAGTGATGTGCACGAGACCTTCTGAGCCGAGACCGAGACGAGACGTTTTGCGTGACGTAGGCCCATGGTGAAACGCATTGACATTGAAAAAAGATTATAGGCCTACGGATTAATTAACTCGCACCATGGTAAGCGCTTTCTATTTGCGATATTGTGGGTTTTTGCACTTTATTTTGACAATTATCACTGAATAATTAACGGCTTGCTGCGCTTGCACCATAAAGAATTGCAACTGCAGTGCTGTAGATATAAGCCGTTATGATTATCGCAGTTTGCAAGCTACTGAAATTAGTTGACTACAGCTGATAGCCTTATACGTCGTCTACGTTTGGCTGATAGTATACATTCTGACATCATACACGTTGTCTTCGTTGCGACTAGGTCATTTTATGACGAAAAAAAGACTGACGTGACATAATTCTGCTTTATGATAAATGAGTAAATGAAAGAGTAAAAACGCTGTAAACGAATTGTCTAAGCCACAAATGTCATGCTGGTTAGTATCGCTCTAACTGCGGCTACAGTATGCGTTTGCACAATACGTCTCGACGAGACGCAATGGCCCGGGACCCGAGACGAAACCTACTGGGCCGAGACCGAGACATAGGCTATTGCTCTGAGACCGAGAAGAGACCGAGACGAGACGTTAGTACGTTTCGAGACCGTCTCGAGACCGAGACGTCTCGACTGAGATCACATCCCTGCTCATCGAACATATTTTGTAGATATTGTTGTTGATTGTTTTTTTGAGAGTCCATGTCAAAATAGGCTGGGTATCGATCGAAAACTTGTTTGCTGGTTGTTTATTGATAGCATAGCTGTCCTGCCGAGAGCGTTGAGCGCCATGCGTGCATGACGTGGCTCGTCACACATGGTATAGGTCCGTCTACAGCATATGCTGTTACGCTCGGGACACATCGTGCATTCAAGAAGACATGTGGAACGTTTTAAAGTAAAGTTTGAATTAATATAGCAGTAGCGCATAGGGCCTGACATTGTCAATCTCAAACGATCTCCAGTGCATTGAGTAGACCTACATCTCGCCATTGTTTTCGAGAAAATTGGGCTGATGCAGATTATATAGTGAGTCAGACTTGGAGTCAAGGCCACAATAAGCAAGGCCAAGGCTAAGGACTTGGCCTCCAAGGCCAAGGCCAAGGACTTGAACGTGAGACATGTCAACATTGTCAGGTATCTTGCACTTTGCAAATATAACAAAAATACAGGATTTTAGCTGGATTTTAGAAAATGGCTAGATTTCAAATGCAGCCGTATATAGCAACACACAGCACTATTACAAATAATTGACTGATGACTCTAGGCCAAACTACCGGGTAATACAACAAAAAATATCACACCAATACTGCACCATAAACATACTTTCTAAAACAAGGTCATGCTAACAGCCACAACAGTCTAGGTATTGCAAAAAAAGAATCGCGCTTTGTAGCAACGCCTCACATCAGTCACATACAGCTAAATTATTATTCAATATTTATAAACGTTTCTTTTTAATGACTTTCATTGGTTATAAACTGTACTGTAGAAATATCAACTGAGATATGTCAGGTATTTTACAGTTTGCAAATATGGCAAAAAATTCAGGATTTTAGCTGAATTTCAGATTTCAGAAAATGGCACTATTACAAATAACTGACTAGGCCAAACTAATACTGTAATACAACAAAAAAATAACACATTAATATTGCACCATAAACATCCCTTCAAGGCCGTAATAGTCAGTCAGATGTGCTTGTTGCATTTGAGAAACACTAAATCTGCCAGCATCCTATCCCCCATCCTAGCTCTGTATGGTCTCATGAAGAGGCCACTGTGTTTGTACGGCCTGCCTAGTAAGCCACATTACGGATTTTGCTCGTTCGTCTGTCTGTAGGCCTATGTCCCGTCGCGCTCCCAACTCGAAAACTAAAAGGCTTAGAACTGTAACAGATCGAGAAGTCTGGGTGGCTCACCGTGGCTGCTTGCCCTGGAGGCCAGTGTACGTGGGCCTATAGTCTGTGATTCATTGACTGATGGTCAGTGGTGTCGTTGATGCAGGAGTACGACTTCGTGTTTGACGTGGAGCTGTACAAGGGCCGGCCGGCACTCAAGCTGCCGTACAACGCCGGCGATGACCCACGGTCTGCAGCTCGCAGCTTCCTACGGCTGAACGACGTCGACGAGCGCTACCTGGACACTGTCAGTAACTACATCCGCAGTCAGACGGCACGCTGCAGTCAGCAGCCGGCATCGCCTGCTGCTGCTGCTGTACCAGGCAGTGACATGGTAACAGGTCTGTCGCCGCCGTCAAGTCACACACAGTATTTGTAGTATCTCTTCACTGCTTGTCGCTGTTGCTTGGTCGACGTATTTTCTGGTATCGTCCCAGTAGGGCACAGTATGGGTTTTGCCAGTTCGTCTGTCCGTCTATCGTGTACTGGCTGAGTTGGTCCGGGTGGTTGGTTACATAATATTGAGATGGTTTACCTGTCTGCCGAATGTTGGCAACCGATATTCGTGGTTCACCCACACAAGTACTACCCGGGCCCTGCGCGTTATCGATGAGCATCGCTGATGCTTTTTTTATCAACTTTTAGAAAGAACCTGCACGATTTGCTGAGTGTCTTTTACCTAGTTGCATGAGTGTTTTTGTTTGTCCACGCCATTCGATTCGTTTTTAATCTGACATAGGTCACTCTAGGCCTAATGGCGCCATACGTGGTATGATATATAATTGACATAATAATAGGATGCAACCAACGACGTTACCAGCTAAGCCAAGTCGCTACCTACGAAATTTAACAGTCAATTAAAAATAATTTTAATTGTTTAAGAACGAGTCGATTTTAATGGTGAAATTATCCTAGATGAACTGGCCTCAGGCCCAGATATAGCAAAAACCCGCTTACCGCTTGGTGTCTGAAGTGGAAGTTAGTGAAGTTAGTGATCGCAGCTCACTGCGAGGCTTCCCATTACTCAGTGTGTAAAGAAAGCGAAATGTGGTTTCAGTTAGAATTAATTAATACTGCAATTTATAAACTAGAAAAGCAGTCGTAGCCCGCAGGTACCTCCGCCAAGGCAAAGCTGTTCGCCAGGTGGCGTCACCATCTTCGCTTTGCCAGCGGTTCCCTTATGCCCCTTTAACGCAATAGTAACGAAAATTTTAAAGTGATCCAGAATCCAGGATTCCTGTCGGATCACCCTCAAAATTGAACCACTGGTAGCTTATGCTATGCCCGACATACCCTCAAAATTTCAGAAAGATCCGTCCATAACTTTTTGAGTTATCTTGCTAACAGATAAACAGACAGACAAACAAAAACCGGCCAAAACATAACTTCCTTGGCGGAGATAACTACCATAATGTGATAAAATACAGAGGGTTGGAGCTCAAAACTCACTGCTCAAATATATTTCCACTTTCCACTGTACAGGTGCAGTCAGCAAGACCAGAGCACCTGTGTCGAAGAATCCGTATTTTCCAGAAACTACCTTTCTGTCATATACGCAGAGAAATTTGCAGCAAATATTTGGTAAGTAGGTTTATTTAGGTATTTACATTACGCATTGTTTGTAGCTTGTGTTAGTTTTGTGTATTTTCCAATTTCGGGGCTTTTCCTTATGGTTGGGTAACAGAAAGAGAATCTGGGGTGTAAAATTGTTTTTAAATGTTGTTGTCTTTGTGGCCAGCCTAGCGACAAAGCTGTAGACGTTTAATAATGAACAAGGGGCAGAGTAATATTGTTATATAGAAGGACATCTTTGTTTCAATATTCTCGACACTGATGGATTGGTTTTTATCTCCGCCAATCTTTTCTGCATAGTATCTTTTCACATTTGCAGTTTATTCTGTAACTATTTCTGATCGTTTCTGCTATTATATATCGACAGAAAAGATTCAAGAATTTAACAAGTCTGTCGTTCAGCGTGGCGGCCGAGAGTTTTCGTCTGAAAACATTTCACTTGTTGAAAGATTAGTCAGACACAGCCGATGCTTTCCTGCTGCAACTGATGTGCTCTGGCAGATGCTGCATTGGCCTCCTGGTAGGTTCATTGTCGTTATGCTACTTGTACATTTTCTTCTGCCTGTGCCTAGTGTCATCATCACTGACGTCATTGGCATTTGGCCAGTGTTTTCGAAAATTTTATTTGTTTCTAAAGCATTTTGTGACTATAAAAGTGTGACGCTTAACTTTAGACGATGGCAGTCTGATTTGAAAGACACTAACGTTTTACATGGTGGTGCATCGACACACCTCATATATGGTGGGATCTTTAGTAGGCCTAATAGTGTTATTAAATATTTTCTCCTGATTCTGACAGTGAAAGAATTCTAAAAATCGGTTAATATTTGATGAAGTTAAAGCGTAACTTAACTTTGTGACACAGCTTTGCTATGGCGGCCCTTCGCTATAGCGGACCGCTACTGTAGAAATATGGTAGAGTACTTCACTGGCTGTTGACGCTGGCAGTTTCTTAATCTGTTGACAGCGTTCTTGTTTCCGGTTCTGGACGTGCTGCGCCTGGTCGTGCTGCAGTCAGCGGGCTGTGAACATTTCATTCAAACTGATCAATTTATTGAGTTCGCATGCAGACAGCTCGGTTGTCAATCACACCCGAAGAACCAGCTCGTCATGCTGCGAGTTCTCTGTAACATGTTTCAGCATCCGGACGGAGAAAGATTCGTTGTCAAGCACAGTGAGAAACTGCTCTCTGTAGCAATGTCAGAACTCTGCAACTCTGCCGAGAAGCATATCCAGGTCTGCACAAAAACGTACTTTCTGCATTTTATTTAGCTTCTTCATAATATTTTAAAATAGCCACTTGCAACTGTGTGGTTATTGTTCTTGTGGCTGTGAAACTGCTGTATTGATTTGCACATGCAGTTTGGTGTGCGTTGGCGGAAATTCGTATCAAATAAATACAGGCCCACGTACATCAGCCGGTAAACTACATGTTGTTTTTTCTCCTCGTGTTTTGTAATTATCCCAAAACGTATACTTATGTACTATTTGTAGTACTGCAAGTTTTAAGTGCCAGAGAAAACTAGAACGTAAACAGGCACACCGCGCGACGCATTAGCTACGTATCCGTGGTCTCGCAGTGTAAACTGGTGTCTGGCTGAAGGAGATTAACCCTATGGCCTTATGGGTCTTATGGCTCCGGAAGGACTTTACGTTTACGTTTACGTTTGATCATGATCAATAATCTTAAGTGATACACTATCTACACAGGGAGGCTAAGAATGCATTAGGCCTACAATGTCTAAAAGTAAGTTCATAAACGAGCGAGTCTTGGGGGTTTTGCAAAAAGCCGTAGTAAAGTCACTGTTCCTGATGCGAGAAGGAGTCTGGCTCCAGATCTTTGGACCGCAGACGGAGAAGGCGCACTTTCCGAACTAGGTCCGTGTCTTCATGACAACAGCTGCCTTGGTTGTAGAGGAACGGAGCTGACGGCGTTCAGTTCTTCAGTGTTAAATTCTACAACGTTGCATTGTATACGTTCTATACTGCAGTTAACGCTGAGCACGTTTGTGCTGAATCTGACGATCGCCAGTCGCTCGGCGAATGATTTGATCGGAGTTCGACGTTGTCTCGAGGCAGCCGCCTTGCTGACAGAGACACAGTCAGACACCGAGGCACACTTCCGCCTGCTCGTCAGTATCGGTTCCGCTCTGTCTCGTCGTCATGGTGATTATGATGATGATGATGTGGATGTGGGTGATGAGATTGACCGTCAGTCGCTGGACCTGCAGAACTTCTTGCACTTGTGCCAGGTCGACGGTACCGACAAGACACGTCACTGTGCTCAGCTGCTCACCGATCTGCTTCCACAATGATGATCACCGCCGTCGTCAGTCGTGGCGTCGTCGGTTTAAAATATAGGCGGGGCACAAAGTTGCAATCTTCCGAAAAAGAAAATTGCGGGTGCTTACAATGTCAAATTTGTGCCTAAATTTTGCCAGAATGCAATCCTCAGCCCCGAATTTTGCATTTTGGACGGCAATTTTCCGACAAGAAGAAGATTGTCTAACAGCTTTCTGATTTCTGATAGCCCCCCCGTGCCACGACGCCACGTACTGATCGTCAGTTGGGTCGTACTTTGCTCCACGTAACTGTCTATCTCCAGCACTATGTCTGCAGTGGTATAACGATTGTTGTTAATTTCTCGGATGCACTCGAACGTGATTAAACGAACGACAGCGAGGACAACACGGTCACGACCGACCGTCGACTGCCGTGGAACAAGTGTCGATTAGACAACTGTCTGGGATGTATAAGTTCGTTTACTTATCCCACTCTTGACCGTTTACTGTTTTTTTTTTATCTGATCTGATATTATATTACCTGTCACCTTGAACCATGTTTGTACTCAGTAACAAAACGTATTTCCTGCAGCTTGTCAAATTCGTGTTTTAAACCAACTTCTTCGTCGTTCAATCATTACCGCTAGAAAGCACTCTAAATGACAGTGCAAAGTGCAAACCTCTAGTAAGGCACAAAAAGTCTGACATCAAATTAAATTTGGTCCCATTTCACAAATAACAAAAAGCCCGGCTGTTGCTAGGGTAGACGCGCTACAGCCTATACAGTTTCTGTTGCAGTACTGACCTTCAAGGTCATCCAAGGTCAATGATTTTTATGTAATCTGAAAGGGCGTATGCCACTCCATATTAGTGATTAATAGTAACCTTAGCCCTAGTCTCTCATCGTTTCCGAGATACGGCCACCTATAGCTTGAAATCTTCCATTGAAAATTGCGGCCAAACCGCTGCAGATGAAGACTTGGTTACTATTGACAGTCTAAAGGAAATTGCCAGCGCTTTATACGACGGTACCATCGCCGACTCTCTACGACTTGCCGTTTAGCCACAATATGTGACAGACGGACAGACGACGATGGACGACAACTGAGCCAAAGACGCCCTGCAGCAAAACTGTAACGCATCAAAAATCTAGAACGCAGAATTTGCAGGCGTTTGACATTCCTGCTGCAGCCGCGAAACCCAAGATGCAATGGGGTTAACACATAACTTTGTTAATACAACTGCTACAGTTGACATACTTCAACTGAGTTTGAGGTGTTTTTTCTTCGAGTATGCTACTGAGACACGCTTTTGCACCACGACGGATACTACGTATCGTTTCAGCAATTATCTCATTTTTGAAGTTCAACCTGTGCTACTCTACTGGCCTGTTCTGTTTTATGGGACTGCATATTGTTGTATACACTGTATATCACTAAACGAAAAAAAACAATCTTTAAGAATATGTTTGCAATTATTATTATTTGTACATGTCACTGATGCTACAAACTGTTAACAAAATGTCCGTTGTTTGTAAAATTGTTTTATTATGTACTATGTGTGTTTGTTTACTCATGGATATTACTGTGGACTGCAAACTTACAATGGAAATGCTAACAACAAACAACAACAAAGACGCGAGTCTTTAGATACAAATTTAGGCAGCATGCATGACAACATTAGGCCTATGTCAAGTCAACAGAACATTCTGTATTCATTCCGCGGTCAAATAACTTCTTGTTTAGTAGTACAGCACGCTTCACAAAAACAATTTGCTACGGTCTATGTGACAGTGTAAAAAAAACTTCCGCCTGAATTGACAGCTTTGCACAATCTGGCAACAGGGGTGCTGAAAATGACGGACATGGAAATGACGGATCGTCGAAATTTTAGGTCATGACATAGCCAGATATGAATTAGACGGACCAAGTAACAGAGCATGAAAATAACGAACATGAAAATGCAGGACATACAATTGCAAAACATGAAAACACTGTTTATAGGCGGCTGAATAAATTTAGCATTGACACTGAGCATTGCATAATGCACGCAGCTGCTTCAAAGAGACATTTGACATTGACAGTTTCAAGTTGTGTTTTAGTAATCACTAATCAGACAGCCTACGCATTATGTATTATTTTAAAATACAACTTACTTTGCTGCTGTGACATGTGTTTTGCCGTTGTTATAAAAAGAACTGCACGCTGCATTGTAATGTAATCTGTTTTCAAACGTTATATTTCATGTCCGTCATTTTTAGTCAGCAAGTTTTACAACAAATTGCATAACAAATCGAAACAGATGGAGTTTGGGCCTTAACCAAGCAGCAAGTCACAGGGGCCTTGATTCAGTTCACAGCTCCACCCCCTCCACCCATCTACACTGTGAGGCATAAACAACACACCAAAATTTATCGATCATAACTTGAAGGTGGATTATCGGATTTTAATAATTTTTCCTATAACTATTCCTGACACAACTAGCCATCAAATGGTTATTTAAATTTCCACTTCACCCAACATATGTTTCTGCACTACCTGGGAAAATCAAAACTCAGGAAATTGGCATTAAAGTAAACACAAAACGCCAAAACCACCCATGACATTATTGATAGTAACTTGGAGAAGAATAATAAGATTTTAATAGTTTTTGGTATGAACATTTCTGACACAACTGGCAATCAAATGGCCGTTCAAATTCCCTGCTCACATAACGTCTGTTTTTGCATTACCTGGGAAAACTACAAATACAACACAAGTTAAAATAAAGAAAAAACGTAAGTAAATTTCATCATTCCAGATATGTAGCCCCTAACAGCCTTGATCACAGTCCATTCAATATTGTTTGCAATGTTTTGTAGCAGCAAGTTTATGGGACGCTGTTTAGAAATATCAATAAACTCGAAACGAATGGGTGAAATCTGAAGCAGAACATTATCAACGCTGCTATCAACGAATGAAAAATGCATTTCCCTCCTTGTGTTTACACAAATGGCCGATATTTTGAATATTTACTGTCAGCAGTTGCACAACTGGACAATTGGATAAACTGTCAGCAAAAGTGCTAATAATTTAAACAAAATGTGTTAAATGTGTGTTATTTTAATCACATAATGATACTGCACTGAAAAAATGTAATATTTTGCTTGTTCTTTTTCCCCACGTAGTGCAGAAACAAACCTTCGGCGAGGCGGAAACATAAGAAACCGTTTGATGACCAGTTGTGTCTGGAATATTCACACCAAAAATTATTAACATCTGATAATTTGTTTTTAAGTTACGATCGCTAAATTTTGGTGTGTTTTTATGCCTCACAGTGTAGTCCCATTGTGAGCATTCCCCCAGTGAGAGGCGTACTTAAAAATGCAAAAGGTTGAACACAGAAATATTGTATCGTTAAACCAGGCAAACTTTTTAATGATTATATTTTAACTTTTAAAGGGGGAACCCTGACGCAGGGGCCCCTGAATACCGATTCTCCTGCTCACAGTTCACAATGCAGTATCTTATATACCAAGACTCCTAGTTTACCGCGCTTCTTACGGGGCCTCAATTGTCGCCCCTGCCCGCATAACTTGCAGGCCCTGTAGGCTGGAGACTGTTTATCCGTGTCACAAAAATTGTCTATCTTATATCACGAGTCTGTTGTTGTGATATGAATTAGCGGCGGCGGCGGTGCGGGAGGTTGGTTCGTAGCGGGGTTGATATGATGACGTGTGAGGATGCTGACGTTGTTCTTCGGTGCATGCTGACGAGGACGGCGAGTCGTCGGCGTCGAGGACAGTCTTGAAGCTGACAGTGCCTGACGGACGCAGACCACACCGCCAGTCGGTTGACCGTACCGCGCCCCCTGGCGGCAGCGGAGGCTTGGCGTGATGTGAGATGACCAGGTGGTGACTAGGTCCAGCCCGCTGATGATGGTAAAACGCCGAGGAAGAGCTGGGTGACGACGACGCACCCTGAGAGCCTGCCGCTGTGGACTGCCGACTGCCGGCCGACCCGGCAGTCACTGACCCTGCCGCTGCCTGCTGCTGAAGTTGCTGATGTTGTTGGACGAGGTAGTGCATCAACTGTGGTTGAATGTAGCGGCCGGACGGCGAGATCGACGCCGGACCGAAGCGTCCAGCGGGTGGTGTGACTGGCCACGGTGACGTGCGGTCATGACGAGACAAGCAAGGACTCGCACTGACGACACCAGTCCCTGGCGGCACGGTGCTCATGTAGGCCGAGCCCCTAGAGGTGACTGTACGGCCAGTCATCACTTGACACTGTGATGTCGACCGACTAGCACTGTCGTCAACCTGTTGATGTACGTAGCCGAGCGGCAGCTGCTGAGGTGCGTTGAGACCGGCGCCTGAGCTATGCACCACGTGACCTACAGGCAAGTCCTTGGTGGTGGCGGTGGCGGTGACGTGATGTTGGGTGAGACTATGTCGTCGCTGACGTCGTTGGTTAGCGGCTCGTATGGCGGCAATGAGTATCAGCGTAGTAACGAGCGGCACGGCACTGCATGCTACGACGACGAGCACGGTGCGTCGCAGTCGATGGCGAGTCTCCTCGTCACGCGACTCAGACAGGCTGACCACCCGCGCACCTGCACACAGCAGCATGCGTCGCCGTACTTTGATGGTGTGTACTGTGTAGGCCTATTTTACGTACTACTAGGCCTACTAGATACTGCCCTGCTGCAGTGGTTAAGCGAGTAAGCAGTACGAGCTTATATCAATACAATACAATACAATATTCGTTTAAGGTGAACGTAGTCAGACCGCTACGAAGCTAGTCCTATACAAAACAAATAACTTGACGAATGTTACAATTTAAAGACAATGCTGCATCTTAGTCTACTCAAATCACGCTCAGACGGCACACACTGCGGCGAGACTACGCCGTTGTTGGGTTCATAGTGCACTAATTGCGACTGAAAACTAGTGAAAACAGCACCGGTGCAAGCTAAGTGTGGCTTAATTGTCATTCTAAACCGGCGCGTGCCAAAAGTTGGATCTTAGTCTGACTTTATTACTTTATTACTTTATTACCAGTATTGCAATACTTTTATTTTTCATTTATTTTAATATGTAATAAACACTTGCGACAAACGCGCAAGAACAATAACATAGGAAAACAGTAAAGAAAAACTACAAACATTACTAAGGTAGACAAAAGGAACACAGAAAATACATGCTAAACATAGGAAAAGAATGAAAGAAAAAAAACTGGAAACATTACTAAGCGAAACAAAAGAAATACAGAAAATACATGATAAACAGACTACAAATAAACAAACTAATAACAGTTGCTAAATAAAATTCTATTGATAAATGTCCGTTTGTGCAGTTCAGATGTTACTTGATTTATTAATAAACCATGACCTATATCTCTTAATCCATATTTGTTAGACTTGGCAACCGGTAATAGGTGATGTAGACAATGATTACCATAAGT
>Ga0209367_1002655_pt1 | contig 23802 bp, 10 predicted proteins | sample WorMetLIZISLAND2_FD_187412 | JGI IMG/M metagenome (GOLD analysis project Ga0209367, IMG submission 187412) | Marine gutless worms symbiont microbial communities from Max Planck institute for Marine Microbiology, Germany - Olavius geniculatus... ... | reverse complement strand
AACATTTAAAGACTTGCATATCGAAAACAGCAAAAATTACAAAAGGTGATATTATTCAGCAGCACATTGACACACAGTCAGTGTGATGCGAGCAATATCACCTTTTGTAATTTTTACTGTTTTCGATGTGCAAGTCCTTAAATGTTGCCGTTAACAAGTGTATAAACTAATGTTTTGTACATTTATAGTATTATTAAGCCGTGCTCACAGTTACGGACTTGTCAAGATAACGTAAATCTGCTGTACATGTCGACTTGTGATTTTTTTAAAAATATGTGTACACCAAATTTTACAACAAGTATAAATAAGTAAAGCTTTAAACTCTAAAGCTAAAACTCCATTATCTAGATTTGTTGTGATCTTCTGATCAAATTGTGCAATAAACAGTAGGCTACAACATCTCGACATGTTTGGATGATGTACATTAGTTGCTAGAATTCATTTTTATGGATTTTTATGCACTCCTACGACTTGTTGTGGATTTGCTTTAGATCTTGAATTTGAACGAACTGACAAAAGATCGATTTAATGCGGTGTGCACATGTACAATACAACTGAAGCGCAAGCAGTTAATTTCGCTATATTGCAGTTGTAACCATTGTTGTAGTCCTATTTCAATTATGGGAACCCCGCCCGACATGACAGGTTCTTTGAAGCTTTGTACAGAGTAGAGTTCCACTTGTTATTGCAAAACGTTTAGGGGCTCACTTTTTTGTGGACACAGTGTGCACATTGTAGGTTCTCTGCTGCAAATTTGTACAGAGCGAAGTTCTGGTAAGAAAACGGACGGAACATTAAAGGCGCGTGCACACGTCGGCGGAGTCGCCCGTCGATTCACTTGCCCTGGTAGACGAACTGGAAGACCTTGATGTTGCCGTTGCTGCACTCGCCGACGTACAGACGGCCCGCCGAGCTGTCCAGATACAGCCGGTGCGGTTCGTGGAAGTCTAGGATGTAGCGGACGAACTCCAGGGCCGAGTTGAGTAGCACGATGCGCCCGTTGTCGTTGTCGGCGACCAGCACGTGGTTGTCGGCGGCCACGGCCGTGTAGCACGGTGTGTGCAGCGCCAAGTCGCCCGAGCCCGCCTTGCCGCCGTAGCAGTGACGCAGGAACCCGTCCGGACCCACGATGCACACCTTATCAGCCAATCATTCATTATGTTGATTTGTAAACAGGTACGAAATCAGTGCCAACTGCTAAGACATCGCAAACCTCTTCCGTGGTTCGTGCCCAAACCCGATACATATTCTTAGGCTTCATGACATTTTCGGTTATACAGTAGACAGACAGAGAAACGGACAAACAGACAAACAGACAAATCTTTTTTTGGTAAAGATAAACATGACATGCGTCCAAAGTACAGCAAAGCTGCATGAAAATAAACAGAAAAATGAACTGTTCTTAAAGCTGCCCAGTATAAAACCAACACATGCAAATTACCGTTAAAGAAGAAAAAAAACAAAAAGCACGTGTACAATACGAAAAGTTTCGAACAAAAATCATCAAAACCCTTTTTGCAAAATGTTGCAAACGCTGTTTTTAACAAATCAAATGAAGTAAAGCGCTGCGCGTATATAGCTGCTGTAGGCCTACCTGATGGAGCTGGTCCTTAATATCGTAACTGAGCACGTATTGCGTGTCCTCACGCTTGATGGCGTGCTTCGGATACTTAATGCCCGAATACAGCTGCACCTACATGTGAGCATATAAACTACAAACTTCAACAATTACTTAGATCTTTTGATACGTACAACACGTTAAGCTTACAACAAGTTATAGACCAATAATAAGCAACTACTCAAAAAAGCAGCAGCAAGTCCACAACATGTTGAGTAGCAATTTAGCAATCAGTGAGTGGTACGGCGGGCACCTTGCATCAATCTGGCTGTTCAGAAAGTAATACACCTAAACCAATTAGCTCATGTTATATCTCAATCTTAACTGTGAAGTATCTCTTTGTCACATCTTACTAAAACAACTCTGGTTCACTGATTGGTTGACAAATTGATTGGCACGTCGTATACACGAAAAAAGTATATGAAACGTTACTTCTGCATCAAAAATGTACTACAAGAAGTTACAAAGTAAAGGTGATGTATAACTCTCAAGTCTCAATAGAAAACCCACCACAAAGCTACGGAGCGTCACCTACCGTAAAGGATTACACAGTCTTAGTGCCACCCAACGCGCACCGCCTTAATTCCAGCCAGACAAGTCAATTTACTGCGATTTACTCCGGAGGGAAGAACAGCTGAGCTGATCTTGGTATTGGTTATATACCTGGATGGTTCACCTGTCCGTCGACAGTTACCCATCCCAGTAGTAATCACTTGATAGCGACCCGACCAGAAGTTAACCCAACGACCTTCTCATCGTAATTTCGTGTCTGACACCGTACCGTTACGCCAAAAAAGCCACCCACCTAAAGCTAATTTTCTCAGTTCTAATGCTACGCGTTAAAATAAAATAAATCCCAACACACCTCGTGCACTTTTTCGCCAGTCTTGACGTCTATTTCGACCAGTTTGTCCGGATCACAGCTGACCAGGAGACGTCCGTCGGGCGTCAGTGACAAACCCTTGGGCGGGTAAGGCACATCGGCGAACTTACTGACTTGGGCTGTGCCGCCCGCCAGACTCACTTTACGTATGCACTTGCACTTGAAGTCCGAGACAAACAGGCACTTCTCCGCAGCGCATTCCTGCAATCACAAAATCGTATAATTAATACAACGCAGAATAATTTTGTTGTACATTAACAAACAAACGTAGGAACTGTGACTCAAAGGTAGAAAACCAGTCCTTTAGACAAACGTTTCAATTTTTTTCTGTTTTTGAAGGTTTTGTAAAGTTTTTACGGTTGCTAAAAGTCATATTATTTGTCTGTATCATCAAGACGAAACACGCATTTTAAGACCCAGGAAAAAATTGTCTTATGCCTTCACACCACTCTCTCTATTACATCTTTATTGTTGAGTGAATGACATAACGTGAGAAAAACTCACAAATCACAATCAGAATAAAAAAAATAAATTTGATTTGTATTACATATATATTTTTAAAAAATATTTGTATTATTAATTTCGCAACAAATAAAAAAGCGAAAAAACTGAAATGTGGAAGTTTAAGCTGTTCAGTTTTTAAAGTTTAAAACCTAGGTTTTTTCGAATCAATTTCGCAGCATTTTTAGATAGACGCTTGCTCTTAAAATCAGCGTCAGACATGTTTGCAAACTGTAAAAAAACAAACCAGTTACAAAATATTTTAACGTTTTTTTCACATGTAAACACGGCCTTACATGTTACGTTTGTTGTGCGGCCGTACTAATAGGCCGCAATACGCGTGTTGACGTTAGTCCGTCTGTCTGTCCGTCCGTCCTAATGGAAACACAAAGTGTAGAGAAAATAAAATTGGAGCAGACGCTTTTCCCGTAGTTAGCTAAAAGGTAAACGAACAAACGGCAGCGCAATGTGTCGGCATTCGGTCAACATATTTTTCAGCTACGGTCTACGGGCAAAAAAATTATGTGAGCTATGTTAATATTATATTATTGTGAGTCGTAGTCGACCTGCATGTCGTTCCAGCCGCACTCGCTGACGCAGAAATCAGGTATGGTGATGTAATCGTCACTCAGGTCATAGTCGTGGTCCAAGTCATAGACGTAGATCTGCTTCTCAGACCGCTGTCTCAGCACGTACAGCTTGCGGTCAAGAATTGCCAGACCGAACACACGGTCCGGAGCCTTGATCGTCTTCAACAGACTGCATTCTGTATAGCATACAACGCAAACAATACAACGGAAAGTCCACTAGCCTATCGTTGCGACAGAGACTTCCGACATTGTAAAGCGTTTCTGGTCACAAGTTTTAGTCTGATTTAAATTTGTGACTGACCAGAAACGCTTTATAATTTCGTAAGCGGCAGCCATTTGGCATGGTAATTGGTAAGGTGTACCGCAGCGCATTATGCGGTCATCCGTTGCCCGCGCCTGCAAACAGGTGGACCTGCAGAGCAGTCAGCTGACATACCACCGCCCCATCAGCTACATCAAGCCTTCACTCGACAGCCCGTAAGCTACTATAGGCCTGCTTATTTCCCGTCCCGCTGAGAGTAGGAAGTTTAGTTGAACTGAGCATGCGGTCAAATAGCAACTTGCTCAAAGTTGCTTGAAAATGACCTGAGGTAAGAATCGAACCGTAACGTGAAAGTTAGCAATCCAATACGCTCAGCATGTAGCCTACATTGCGCTTAAGTGTAAAATAGTTTCGTAAGTTATTTAACTGCAAAAATATCTAAATTTTTTCTTAGGCCTACATTGTTTATACAGTAGATCGGCTCTAAGTTTTCAGGACTTGCGACCGTAGGCTAGCTTACTCTGGAAAATGTTTTCATATTCTCTAGGTGACAGCACTAAGTGGCTCAAGCGTTCCGTACGGATTTCGTGGAACCTTTTATACTTTCTCGTGTTAAAACTATTTGTTGGTATTGTTTTAGGTTAGAAGTTTTTCCCTACGCCCTAGAACTTAGCCACAACACATCCGTTACAGACGGACAGAGAGACAGACAGACGACGACAACCATGCCAATAGCTCGACTGTTACTTAAGTACGGTCGGCTAAAAGTTCGTCGGCGTTACCTATATTGTAGCATTCGTTTACCGGCATTCCATTAATTTGATTCGTTAAACGCAAAATAGAGAAAAAAGTTGACTTTGACCTTTAGACAATTTGTTGCTTTTCGAGCCTTGACTAGGTCTAGGCCTATCTATAGGCTATATGTGCCGAAATCTTCTTTGCGCGTAGCCTAGTCCATACTAAGAGATCTAAGAGGCTAAGCCCTACAAAAGTAATTCTGTCGGACAAATTAATGCAAACGAATTACGTACGCGCTTGTCCCATGTTGGTCCAGTTGTTTAAGTTCTTTAATGACTGACGTCGGTCGATTTACCTTGATCAACGAGCAACACCGTAACATACGGTTATTTACCTGTCCAGGTATGTAGCGCAGGTAAGAGCTAGGCTATAGCAAGCGAGCGTCATTGATGCGTGCTATACGCTATGTAGGCTACGGTATATGAGTATGACTGTTACATAGGCTGCAGGCAAATGCTGCATAGGTCACATAAGGCCTAAAGCATTTTTCTCACGCTAGTCATCGTCAAAGCTCGTCCTCCATCTCTGCAAAGCACAAACGACTACTACGAACATAGCCTACATGATATGTTGAATAAAAAACACTTTGCAAATACCCGATAACGTTGTAGTTTGTGTACTTTACTGAGTTTTTTCTGTGCGTCAACTGGTGCGTGTTTACTCTCAAAAAATTTTCAAAAACGCACAAAAACAAGTAAAAATTTAAAAAAACGATAAAAAGCAATTGAACACATAAAATCATTTAAACCGTCAACTTCAAAATGTAAAAACACTCACTTTAGTTTTTCTTAGTTTTTCTGTTTTTTAAATCTTTCAAGTTTCGTGTTTGTTAAGTTATATGTTTCAATTTGCACGCAAGTACGTTTAAAACTTTCTCATTTTTGATTTTTTCAAAAACGTTTTAGGGCCTACGCTAAACTCTCCCAAGTGAACCCCTTCAGACAAAACACCATGTAAGAGGCGTAAGAAAACAATTAAGCGGTTTGCTGCTTCTACGACTTCAAATAAGTCGCCAATGCATAGCGATTTTTTTTTATCTGATAGTGCAGATTTTTTTCGAAAATATTCCACTGAAATGATCCACGATCAGTCATTAATGTTGCTACGACGATTAAGTCTAGGAAGCGTCGTAAAGTCTCCACTAGCGGGCTTCCGGCCGCAAACACATGCTGGAAAAATTTTTACCTGTGAGAACGTTCTGGCAATTATTAAGTTATGACGGCTACGCGACTCAAGTGTCGCCGACTTTCGCCATAGGTGTGAATTGCCCATTTAGTGTTATGAATATTGATACTTATACATAGGGGGATTTAAAAAGGGGCCAGAGAGCCATGGCCCCCAAGATGTTAAAGTCCCCCTTTTTTGTCTTGCATATGCAATACGTTATAAATTTGTGCAATAAAACTAATAAAATTTATACTCAATATATGCATTTTAGAGGGTTCTCATGCACCAAAAAGCGTTTGCTTCCGGGGCTGCGTCCCGGCGACAGGCCCTTATACCCAAGAAGTTCACCATGATTGTTCTCGGCTTTCGGCCTCAATTTTTGGTCCTTGGAGCTAGTTCGCCTTTTTGACTCCAATTTCTGGCTACGCCTACGTAAGAGTTAGCAACAATAAATAATAAATAACGCCAGAGGCGTCTACACCATGCAAATGCTCAAAGAAAAAAATGGAGGATTTTGGGAAAAATTAAGAAGGAAGTTAAATATTATTAATGTTCTGCATTTCTGATATATTTACGATAACTTGCAAGCAGAAGTCTTCTGTGATGCACCAAATTAGTTTTTCGCCGGGGCTCTGCCCCGGGCCCCGCTGGTGGAACTCACGACGCTCCCCCAGACCTCTAGTCAGCTAGGGAAAAGGATACTCTCTCCCCATTCCCCACCCCGATGACGCCTGCGGCGAGTCACCTTGAATTAGAAAGAAACTTTCTCAAAGGATTTAGAGGGATAGACACCCCTGAGTAACGCTCTTTATCGCATGCAAGTCAATCTGGCAGTCCTTGTATTCTTGGTGTATTTCTATATTGTTTTGGTCATAGAAAAAAAACGAAATTTAGCACTGAGAGTCTACGAAAATACGCCATTTTGACCCCAAAATATCAAAAAAATTACGGGAGAGGGCACTGCCACCTCTCCAGACTTCTCCCCCTGTAGGGAGGGGGACACCCCCTTTTCACACCCCACCTCCTGGCGCCTTCGGCACCTCGACTCGGCTCGCGCCTTCGGCGCTCAACCTTGGCCCTCCAACTTCAACTTCTGGATCCGCTTATGTACTTAGAAAAATTTAATTTCAGATATTATTTTCCCTGTTTTCTTAGATTCGGCGCATGTGTACCGTAACCGCCATAATTAGCGTTTACATCTATATTATAAATATCTGGAACTAGGTAACTAAGTCGTGCGAATTTTCAGTAGTAGTATAAGCACGGTTTTACACGCGTAACGACAAACAGTAGGCCTACTAAAAGGCACGGAGCATAGCAAAGCAAAGCAAAGCTGTCGCTAGGTACCGTAACTTGGCAGCCATCTGGAGCTTAATGCCCAACGACACGCATGTTACAGTAGCGAACTACTCGTATACAGGCTGAGCAAAATGCACACCTCAAACATTTGTTTATATCTGCGCAGATTATTGGCCCATTTTTAAAATTGTTTTTCTGGTACATTCTGCGGAAATTTTTCCCTTATTATTATCACGCATTCACTGCGTTGTTACTTCAGGTTGTAAAATGCAAACGTGTGATATATAATAATCACACTGCTGCAGCGTACCAGTAGAAGTATTTTGAAAACCGGACAACGTTGGATAAGAACATGGACAAAAGTTTGAGGATTGTTTTTTGGTCGATCGTGTACGCGATTCAGTACTTAACATGAGTTGGTGCGTAAAAATAACCAATCACAATAAAAGCTGCGTCGCTATTACAAGCCATCGGCTCAATAGTCATTTTGTAGTTCGTATGGTTTACTTAAGCTCAAACCATAGGGGTCGGCCAATGCACGCAATGAAAGAATTACCAGCTTCGCTGTATCGTCTTTGTGGCTTTGCTAATTTTGCTCTGACGTTCAAAGCACGAATAACATGTATTTGCGGGGGCGTTGAAATCGCGAGACCTGACAACGTGGCACTAAGTAGCAATACTGATGTATTGTGCTATTTTGCTGATATTTTCATAACGAAACGTGTGTCAAGGTTTATTCAATGTTGAACGGACCACGGGTTACGTGGAATTAAAGTTAATTTTATGCGTCATTTCGCCTTACTTTACGTTGTCAGAAACATCGTAAAACGCTAAAACGCTACAATAAGAAACTCTAACAATATAAAACAAGTCGTGATTTCCACCCTTGCGAGCTGGTGCCACGTTGTCCATTCTCGCAATGTCAGGTCTCGCGATTTCAGTCGCCTTGTACTTGCGTTTTATCAGTTCTTGAAGTGTAACGGTATTTTGCCGCCATGGCATGCATACCGGCACTTCTTTGATTACCTAGAAATCGTACCGGGACTGCTTTTGCGAGACTGATAATGCATAATAAAATATCTTACGAGCATAAACAAGATTAGATCTGCAACCAGCACTGGACAGTTTTTATACCGGCACTTATTTTTTCAATTATTAGCCTTGGATTTCGTGACATGTAAGTTACTTTATTTCGTCAGAGAAGCAAAATGACGATAAAGCACACAAACGATATGCAATATGCATAGGCGAATAGCTTAACCAGATAGAAGCTACTAAACATTTGCTTATTTACTGCACCAGTTTTTCACTCGAGATTGTTAGTTGTTGCATACCAAGTCGAGACTAGCCGTGAATGTAACGCTTCCAGCGCCATCGTTCCTTATCCCAGGTTTTATGGCGCTATATATCTCTGACTTTAACTTTTAACTTTCACTTTACTTGCCTACTCAGTTGTGTAGAGTGCCGATAAAAGCGATCCGAAATGTGTAAATTTGCACAGCGTGGGTGGGCGGTTTATTTACCACCCACAAAGACTGTGAGAGTGCATAAACGTCGCGCCATGCATTCATGCAGACCCAGTCGCGTGCGCATTTTACGGTTATGTGAGCGAACGCCACTCCCACGATCGCCGCATTCTAGCTGAAACAACCATGCTGGGATACTTACAAATTATTGTTCTTCGTGGGTGTTGGGCCGGACATCACACGCAGGCAGTTTTTATGATACAGTTCTGTACACAACCTGCGCAGTGCAAACCTGCAGAGTCGTAGAACACAAAATGCATACAGCTGTCTGACTCTGTTGCATAAACACGCATTTTAGCGCAATGAGTGAGAAAGTCGACGAGGGGTTTCTGGCGCCCAAGGGCAAGAAACAAACGACACAGCTAAATGCAAACACTCAGCAGTATAGCAAACAATAATTAGGATTTCAAACAGCTACAAACACGTCACCCATTTTTGTCTGACTGTGAAGACGCGCACACTGAACTGACCTGACATAATTTAGTTTTTGACAAACTGACCAATAAGCAAGTAATAATACACTACAGTTGGCGTCGGTGACTACGTGACTACGCGCATGTACGCGACAACCAATGGCCAACGGGCTCGCCCTGTTTGCCCATTGATCAGTTCGTCAAAAGCTAAACCGTGTCAGTTCAGTTCAGTTCAGGTACGTCGCTCTGTACGCGCCTTAACTTTATAATCAGCTAGCGGCATCGTCAGTTAAAAAGTAGAGAAAACGACCGATCGTTGCAATTTTCCGACAGAAAAAGAAGATTTCGCATAGACAGCTAGGTCCGTTGCGAGGGAGCTCATCCCCTTTTGGCGCTTTGAGCCGGCGAGGGTTAAACCCAATTAAGCTAGCATACAACCCAAGACTACCGGATGGCCGACTCTAATTAACAACCAGCGTTTTTAACCGACTGGGTCAGTATACCAGCAGTCCTGGCCACAGGGCCTACTGTTACGCAAAACTCGCCGTTTCTTCCCTAGCGATGGCCGTAACCACCGTCAGTACTCATTTTACCATCCCACTGAGGGTAGAAGACTGAGTCGACCTAGTTAGCTTGGATTCGTACTGTGGACAGTCACCCATCCAAGTACTAACCGGGCCGGCCGTAGAGTAACTTCGTTGATTTGACTCAACGAGTTACCACTACGCCACAGCTGGTAATTTCCGACAAAGTGTTCAAACCTTTAAGTAGGTCTCTAAATTCTTTCCCCTTTTAAACAGGCCTAAATGATTTCAAGCTTGTCAAAAAGCTTTTTTCCAAAAACCAGTGTTTTTCTACTCTGCAGTGTCGCTGGCTCAGTAGTACGCTTCTTTCATGCGCGGTACTCAATGTAATAAAAACGTCACTTTAAACCTAGCTATTTTTTACCTCAATCGAAAACGTAAAAGAATTACTACGACACTGTCATTTTACTATCGAAGTTTCATGCTTATTGAGCGTTTGACGCGCGTCCAGTAAAGGGTGCAAGAAATTTCTTACTTATTTACTTATTCAGTGCTGGATTCCGGTCTGTACCGTACTCGCAACTAGGAAAAAAATTCGCTGTTGCAACAATATACTAACTATGTAGAGACAAAGCTTATCATTGGCGTGGCGGCGCAAATAGCAGGATCTTACAGCGTCTAAGTCGCAATACGAGCCGCCACTACCAAACAGGTGACGAGCTATTTAAAAACTAGACGCAGATTACGTTACCGCCAGGCTGCGAAAGTTTTTATATCGACCATACGAACACCGTGAGCCATTAAAATGTCATTTTTATTTTGTGCATAGTTTTGTAAAACATTGGCCGATTTCAATAATTTTAACATCTGGCATCAAGAAGAAACTTGACGCAAATGACCTTAGTTTGACCATTTCACCTCAGTGGCGGATCCAGAAATTTGAAATGGGAGGACGAAAAGGTAAGGGGCAAGGTCTGGAAAAGAAGATGTGCACCCTCCCCGTAGATTTTTTGGAAATTTTATGCAAAATAGTGCATTCTTCGTGCATTTTTTTTTACTTTTTTTAAAAAAATGTGCATCCGGTCAATAGAGGGGGATGGCGGCCGCCCCCTCCTTGAAGTCGTCACTGCCTCACCTTAATACTTTGGCTACATCAGCTTGTCGTGCCCAGTGTATGAGCGTATGGAGGCGGCTTCATGAACTAAGCACCGGGAACCTTTTCTGTTTTTCGCCTGTCTTACCATTTCGACCAGGCTTTTCTCGCCCCATTGAACGATATCATCGATCCACTGTTTCTTTTGACCACCTTGCCGACGTTTTCCGGGCATGATGCCCAGCATGATGTCCTTCTCTAAACTCTCGTGTCTCGTTGTGTGACCGAAGTATTTCAGTTTGTGTGATTTCACTTGCCCCAACAGGCCCCTGTCTTGGCCTACCCTTCGTAAAACCTCCTCGTTCGTCACATGTTCAACGTAAGAGATGCACATAGCACGCCTGTAGCATTGCATCTCAAACGCCTATACATTCTTGCATAATTCTTTGTTCAATGTCCATGCCTTCGAGCCGTAAGTGACGATAAACCAGACGAGTGCTTTGATGTGTCAAGGCTACACTACCTTGCGAAAGGCGGAAGTCACGCAGTTATTGAATGTGCTGTTGGCGAGTGGCGTCAACGTCTACCGTTTGCGTTCGTGCTGAAAGAGTACATTTTGAGCACATGCTGTAATAAAAATAAAGTGACGTGACACGTGTGACTTTTTGAGATGCAGTAGTTTCCAATCGTGTTTGTCGCTATTCAGTCAATCATTTCTGAGTCTACGGTTGATGCGCTAACCAGTATGAATTCATTATTGTAAACGGCCAAACTACGACTTCTAATTTCACAAAGTAGTGTAGCGACGGTATTAGGATGAGGTATTAAAGTACGGTAAAAACAGCGCGCAAGTCATTTGCGTTCAGTTTTTTTCTGATGTTGCACGCTAAAAATTATCACAACGCCCAATGTTTTACAGAAGTATTCAAAAAAACCGTGTCTATAATCCATACACTCAAGCTCACCATGTCTAATACATATAATATTACTCATATATAGTTGTCATAAATGCCTAGCAATAGCAGCTGTTAATGGCTTAGTTTAGCGCACTGAAAATATACCCGTAGGTACCAGGTATAGGTAGCAGTTATTATTCGCAGGTTGTCTTGATTTAACTCTATCCATTTTGACGCAATTCACTCTTGAAATCTACGCCGCAACCACAAATTGGAAAAAAAACACTAAAACCCATATTTTTGAAATTCAACGTCATTCAAGGTCATCGATGTTTACACCAATAAAAAGCTTGTCACTATATTGCTTGTTATGATAAACAGCATGTTTCTGCCGATCTGCAACCGTTTTCAAGCTACACAAGCCAATAGCGGTAAAATAACTAGTTGTAGATTCTTAAAAATGTACGTTCTGTGCTAAAAAAAATGTCATGCGCAAAATGTCCAGGTCTATCTCCAGCTATTTCGGTGCAATTCACTCTTAAAATGTGTGTCGCAGCCAAAAATCGCAGAAAAATTCACTAAAACCCCTATTTTGAAGGTTCAGGGTGATTCAAGATCATCGACGTTGACAGCAATAAAAAGCCTGTTATTAGTGCTTGTTATGATAAGCAGCATGTCCGTGCCTATCTGCAACCGTGTTTACGCTACACATGATAATTGCGGTAAATAACCACTTTTTAGGGGGGGGGGTAACTGTCTGACGCCCGCCTGCGCCGGCCTCCTTGAACCCAGGGGATCGGGACTTGAACTGCTAAAATCTAAGTTAAATGATGATAATTTCATATGCAGGTTGTCTTGGTCTATCTCCAGCCATTTAGTCGCAATTCAGTGTTGAAATGTGCGCTGCATCCAAAAATTGCGAAAAATTCACTAAAAACCTCTTTTTGAGGTGTTCAAGGTCGTTCAAGGTCATTAATGTTGATAAATTCAAAAAGCCTGTCACCAGTGTTTGTTATGATAAGCAGCATGTATGTACCCATTTGCAACCGTTTTCACATTATTCGAACCAATAACGGCAAAATGACGTCTTTTTAGGGGGGTACCCCTCTTTGACGCCCTCGTTCTAGGGGAACCCTTCACCCAGTGGCACGAAATTTTGTCACGATAAACTAGAGACCTTGGGGCAGCCCACAGTGAAGATTTCGTGATCCTAGCATGCACCGTTTTGATACAGCTCACGAGTGTGACAGACAGACAGACAGACGCCCAGACGATGGCAAAGACGCGCGAAGCATTCTGCTGTCGCGCGTAAAAAGTCAACATAAGTATTAGTCGGATCGTTTCAACAACAGAATTACATGTCGTTAATAATTTAAAACACACTTTTGGAACACAGCATAAGGACCATTTTACGGGGTTCATGCCAGAGGACTGGGCCGTATGTTGTAAAACAAAAACGCTCAACCGACGGCTATTTTCCAAAACCAGCCAACTACTTGATTAGCGTACAAAACATTTTCATTCAAGTAAACGTTTAACTTTTTACGCGCGAAAGCAGTTACTGCTTTAGCGCGTCTTAGCCATCGTAATTCCGTCTGTCACACGGATGGATCAGTCAAAAATGTAGGTGCAAACTAGGATCACCAAATCTTTACCGTCGGCTGCCTGGAAGACTAGTTTCAGGAACCGTAAAGTTATTCCATAAATTCGAAGAGGACCACCCCGAACGAAGGCGCTAAATTAGAGGGGGTAGAAAAAATTTGCGATTTTTAGCCAGTAAGTCGCTCTATCTCAATAACGGTGCGAGATAAGGACTAGGTTACTATTAATCACTAATAGGAAGTCGTACATTGGCTCTTAATTGCCACCAAATTTAACGACCTTGGCTGACTTTGAATGCCAAAATATGGGTTTTGTGGATTTTTTGGCAATTTCGGGCTGCGAGACACATTTCAAGAGCGAATTGCGCCGTTAAGTCGATTTACATTCTCCGGGCAGCATTAGTCTCGGCGGAGATCTCAGCGGTCCGAACGCTTAGACTCGAATTATTTTTTGTCATATTGTTTCATTTTTATTTATTTTGTTTATTTTTATTTATTTTTATCATTATTGTTCTATATATTGTCTCAGTGTACAAGTTCGTATTTCAATATTAGCTTATACCAATTTACACCGTGACTTATTCCATTACAAGATCGTTAACGGTTTTTTTGTTAATTCGTGGCTGCACCTGTACATAAAGTTGTAAACTCGTTAAATTACTGCAGAGTGCAAGCATAATTATTGCTAAAGATAGTACAAATGCGGTCGCGAAATGATCGCAATAAAAATTCTGATTAAAACGAAGAATCTCACTTTAAAGTTTAAACTCTTCGCTTTGCACAATTTTCTGAGATAGGCCTACTGCCATTTTTGAAATACTAGTGTTTCGCACAATATCATTTGTATATGTTGTGCGGTGGGATTTTTTTTACAAAACACCACAATTAACGATTAGATAATTATTGTATGATGTCTGAAATTTAACAGTGCTACGTTTATCGTTGCCAGCCAGCCATGTAATTTTTGTGCCGTGTTCCAGATGAGTATATCGCAAAAATAAAAACGTTTTTGTTACAACGCTAAAACTTATTCTCCGAATATATCTCGAAATATTCTAGCTCCGATCTCAGAACAGCTAATCCGATATGTTAAATCCGCGCATAAACGTTTTTATGCAGAACGTTTATCCCAGATTAAAAAATAACATTTTGTTTATTTGCTTTCGAGCCATATAAAAATGTTGTCTTTTTCGACTTTATAAATATTTTGGCAGATTACCAACAACGAGTGAATTGATACTTTGTTTGCAATTTAACCGTTACATTTATCTTTTTACGTCATTAATATTAACGACGACGATCGAAAAAATTGTTTTGATCTTCTTGACTTTGAACAGTTTAAGCGATTGCTAGTGACGTTCGTGCTCAGGTGTTGAAATCGCGCTTATTGAGACTAATAGGCCCATATTGTTAAATTCGCGTTATTCACGTTTTCGTACTTACTCACTTACCACCGTAGACCTACTTACTAGAAAAGCAATGATTCGTAAGAAATGGAGGAGTAGAATAAAGACTTGTCGCGAAATTAAACATCTGTGATGTTTCTCTGTGATAACGTCACGTGTCAGATTATCCAACAGAATTAGTCTTTACCATTATCATCGTCATCGTCGTCGTCAGCAGCAGCAGCAGCACAGTGTGATTTTTGTACCGATTTATTGTTTAATTAAACTTTAGTTTAGTTTTAGTTTTTGTTATTTTTTGTTTTAGTTTTGGTTTAGCTTTTCCACTTGTTTTGTCACCAGCTTTTGTTCAGTTTTACTTTGAACGTAGTTGAAGTTTACGTTTTAATAATTTTTCGTTTTGATTTTGTCGTAATTGCCGAAGACAAGCAAAGAACATTAAAAGCGCCAGATGACTTGAGGTTTGATGATCTGACTAAACACCGTCACGTTGTTCTATTCGCTTTACTAACCTGCCATACTACAACCGTAACATTTTCGTTGCATTACTAGTTTTTCGTTGTAGTTTTAGATTTTATTGCTTTCGTTTTTAATTGCTTTATATTTTCTCGTTCTAGTTCCGTTTTTTTGCTGTATCTTCCGTTTCTAGTTTCAACTGTCGTTGAGTTAACAAATTCTTTGCGTGTTTCGTTATTGGAAATTGTTATCTTCGTTGACGTAAGTCGCACATCATTAACAGCAGCGGCAGCAGCATCAGCTTCAGTAGCTACATCAGTCATCAGTCGATTTGTTCGTGTCACAGCGTTTAGTTCGCTGTCGCCGTGTATTAGGCCTACATTTATCAGCTACATTATACAGAGCGCACTGAAGCTGAGCCGAGATTTTTGCCAGGTAAGATTTAACTCGACGATTCAGGTTAAACTCAAGGGTCACAAAAGGTTACCAAAGATCAACAAAGGTTTTATATGCGTAAATCGTCAGATCTTCAAGCTTCCAACACTGGCACCACTGTATCTTACAAAATAAATCATGCGTTTAAAATTTTGTTTTGAGACACTGTTTACTATAAAAAAACCAGTACCTTAAACTAAATTTAAGTAGATTTAAAAATGCTGTTTTTTTTGGTTTAAAATACTTTAAAAACAGCAAAAAATGTACTTCTACGAATGTTGTAAAACACGTACGAACTTTTTGGATTGCCTAATCCTGTAAGCCGCATTGCTTTTTTACCCGTTTATATAGTAGCCTACAGGGTTCCAAATAAGAATAAAAATAAGTAGGAAAAATTACAGTTAATGTGAGCTCTCTGCGGGAAAAAGTAACTGGTCTAATACGCTAGTTTTTGACTTTAGTAGATCAAAGATCAAGGTTAAAAAAAAGTGAAAAAAAACTTTAAAATGGCGATACGCGTGTCGCGTAATTGCAGCTTTATATGCACTAAACGTGCTCAATAAACTAAAAAAATATCTCTGCCGTGTGCCGTCCGCCTAGAGCTACGCAACTCTAACTCTAATCTTGACCCTGATCGTTGACTTTTGAAATTTATTATTGCTTTACAGATTACTCCTGCTCTGAAGAATGTTGACACTAGTTTTGGTTTTTTGCACCTTTAGGCCTAGTTCGCTGTAGTCGTGACAGACACAGAGAAACGCATGTACGGACGGCCAAGATCCGTATCTATTAGTAAGGCCGGACAACAAATAAATAAATGCTAATTTACTTACTTACTATAAAGTTGGTCAGAACAGAAAGAGCAAGTTCATATTGGGAAAGGGTTGGTAAGTTCATTTATTACACTTTACACTACGTTACGTAGTTATTTGTGGCACGCCAATTAAACCTACGCGAAAATTAAATTACTGTCTACGATAGCATATTGCAAGAGTTCATTCGGTGCTTTGAGTTTTGTACGCGTGTCTGTTAAAATCTCGTATTCGGTCTGGTTTAAGTCTACATGTGCACCGGGTAGCACCACGGGTGGACTAATATCATGGAATTAATGCGTCAACGTAATGGCGACGCCATCAAAAACGAATGATCTCAGACACACATTGTGTCGAGACAATGGTTTTAGCAGCGGGGAGGGCTCGACGAGGTTCAACTCTGAGTGGCCAAACCGCCAAACCACTAATTACTAAAGTACTGTTAATTTCAAATCCATTGTCTCGTGGCGTGGCTGGAAAAAAGCTGGAAAGAACTATAGATGCGATAGGAGAAAAGGAAAATTGGAAAAACAAACTGTTTTGCTATAGTGACTTTGATGTAGAGTCTGGATTAGCTGAACGCTATGTCTGGAACACTCTGCCGAAAAAGGTGTCAAAACCAACTGTCTCTTCTGAAATTTATATTCGGACATCACTATGTAAACGTGCTTATTTTACTGTAAGCCTGATTTGATACACATCTTTCCAATATTGTGTCTGAAAAAAAATTTTTAATTACATAAATTACATTTCGGGCGAACAAAACGATCACGATGACGATGACAATAATGGTCCTGCTAACTAAGCCTCTCTGATAGATTGATTGATTGAGTAGAAACTAGAAAGGTCGTCGTGCATCGTTTGCTTCCACGGCATTGCGTTGTTATTATCTGTAGCGTTCATCCGGACCATTGAGACTACGCAATGACGGCGGCGGTGTTTGACCATCTGCTGATGACAGAACCGAGTACGTCTCTGAACGTATGCACGTCGTCGGCACCGCCAGCAGACTGGCTCAGCACGTCACGGAGCAACAGTTCATCGAACTCTTTGCCGGCAGTCTGCCAGTATTTCATCTTCGTCATCAATGGACTTGTGGCCGGCAGCATATGTGTGTTGGGTCTGATTGGGAATCTCGCCGCAGTGATAGTGCTACGTAAGGACTCTAAGACTCCGGTGGCGTCGTTTCAGCTCATGGCCCTGGCAGTGGCGGACAACCTGTTCCTGGCTCTCTGGTTTATTCACTACTCTTTGAGGTTTGTGTTGCGTTTCGCCGGAGGTCCGGTCCCGCCCGTGCTGACCTACGTGCGCGTCACGACGTTTGCGGTGCTGTACACGGCGCAGACGTGGACAATCTGGCTCACGGTTGCCATCGCGTTTACTCGTTATATGGCGGTCTGTTGGCCGTACGTCGCTCTGCGCTTTCACAACATCAACAGAGTACGATTGCAGATCGCCGTGGTCACCGCACTGGCTATCCTCTACAATCTGCCCAGGTGAATTACTGTGATTTTAGGCCTACTAAATAACTTAACCTATACGTCGATCCAGTGTTGACATATTATGCGGCCGTCAGCCTGAGCTTCAACCTTCTAAATCACTTACTTTTTTGGAGATTGTTTGCACATATATTTTTGTTTATTGTTCTATGCATTGGCGTCATTTCAATAAACCATTGGCGGTCTCAGTCTACGTAATGTATTGTTCTTCAAAGGTACGATTCACAGAAAAAATGACACATCGAGTGACACGTCGAAAACAGCAAAAATCATTAAAAGGTGATATTATTCAACACCACATTGACAGTTAGACGACGTGATGGTGAGTGCTGTTTTCGATGTGTCATTTATTGCATGTCGCCGTTAACAAGTGTATAAACTGATGTTTTGTACATTTATTACAATTATGGTTTGACGTAATTTTTAGTGCATAGGAGAAAACAAAAATATAAGATCAGCTGCGTACTTTTTTCTACGTTTCTTGCAAAGGAACGCAAAGCGCGGTTTTTATTTCAGTTCATTTCATTTCTGTCGCTTTAAACGCACACAAAGTTTACACTGCCAATTTGTCATGCGCACACAGGAGTTGTGTAGACAATGGGTTTTTTTGCGCAAGCAATCTTGAGGTAAAGCGATAGATTGTCATTTGTCATTATACATCATCGGAACTGATTGATGTAGCAGACAAATCAACAGTGCATAGGCCTACAAGCACAGCCAATAAGTCAGACAATAGCACTGCTATTGTCAATTATTGCTCGGTATAGTGTGTAATAGCAGACAAGACCATTTACTTGATAGATTTTGTAGTCAGTTTCCAACCTACTCATTTTGCAAGCTAAACGGGAAAATAAATTAGACCTATTTATGGCGATCGAAATTATTCATTAAAGTGATTAAACTCTGACATTTTTTATCACTGCTGTGATGCAGTGCATGTGCGTAAAAAATATCAAGGCATTTTGGCGAACTTATTTGCAAATTATACGTTTTTACCTTCGAGTATTCACGAAAGTGGATGCTTTTAGCTAATATAAAATAACTTCACTTATCTGAATTAAAATTCTCTAAAGATTGTTGTAATATACAGTACTACATAAATTCTACAGTACATCAAACCCATCAAACGGTGCCATCACCGACCATATTTCCTGCTCCTAACATTTCTCCTAGCAATGTAAAATTCATGTAATTCGATTTTTGTCATACAGCACTACAATTATGTAAAGCATAGATTTAAACGTTTTTTCCGTTTTTTTGTCCTTGCTGCTTTTTAGAAACTTTTATTTTTTCAACGTTTTTGTAATTTAAAAAAAAATTTATTTAAAAATTTTACCACTAACTTAAGAAGCACTTTTGAAACCACAGAAACGAAAAGTGATGGCAGTTTATTTAATTAGTCTAATGATACTTGGCCTTATAAATTGAAATTGAACAAGGCCTAAAGTACTTAATGTCTCTCTCTAATAGTTTTGGCTACACTGCATCTACAGCATTGGCAAGAGGTTAAACAAATTACGGTTAACGTTTTATTGAAAGTTTTTAACGTTTTTTTGTCTATTTTGCTATGCTTTTACGTTTTAGCGTTTTAATTCTTTCTGAAACGTTTTTTTTACATCTACGATATGAAGTGAATGCTTCAATATTATAAAGTGTGTTTTTTTCGGCATCAACAGATGTTTCACCGCCGCCGGCGATTATGTGTGACTCATCCGTCTTTATAAACCAGAGGATAAATATACTGCAAGGCGAGGAAAAAGTCTGCTCCCACGAGAGGGGTAAATACTTACTTCGTACTTAGCACTTAGATCCTCCGGTCCTTGACAGGACAATGGGCAGCAAGAGTTCGCCATCTGCTTCTATTTGTAGCCACAGCCCGGACGCTGTTCCAATCGACTCCTCGGTCCACCAGGTCTTCTTTAAATAGATCGCCAAGTCTTCGTTGGACGACTTCGTCGTCTGCCACTACCACGATCGGTCCATGACATGGCGTGATTGGTTGGTCGTCCAGCTGGCATCCTGATGATATGGCCTGCCATCCGAAGTCGTCTCTCTGCTACAATGTAATCCTGTAATCTTCACTGCCCAGTCCGGCTTAGCACCTCCATGTTAGCCACGTGATCCTTCCATGTAATGCCCAGAATCTTCTGAATCTTCCGAATCTTCCTCAGAATCTCAGACGGGTAAATAGCCCGGGTAAAAAGACACGGTCCTGACAGATAACGGAGAATGTCATCAGTACAAGTACATACCCTCTCAACATGGCGTTAACAAACTCAGCCAGGGCCTTCAATCGCTTTTATTGATGTCAGTCAATGGCTTAGCCAGAAATGTGAATTCGGGCGGATGGAGACTCGCTTTCCCTTTCCTTTCTATTTCTTCTTTTCTTTTTTTCTGCTTTTTTTTCTTTTTTCCTTTCACCTTTTCTTGCCCTTAGAAGTATGACTTTCAAATTCCAGCTTGAGGTTCTGGGTCAGCGCTGTGAGCTTCATCAGCGAGGTCTAAGGCAGAGCCCCAGTCAAAATTGAATTTGGTGCAATTATAGCCTTAAAATATGACATCCAGTGGAAACAAATGTAATTATTTCTCACGTCCCTAACGTCTATTTTTAACATAAATTTGAGATTATGTGGGTTGGTCTCTTGAGCCCCCCCCGTGTTTATGCCACTGATGTCATGAAATGACGTCATGGATGTTTCATGATACCCGCTGCCTAAGCCCAACCGTTACGATTTCGATTTGTTGTGCAACTCTTATTATTGTATAGCACATTGTACAACAAAACCACGGCAAATGGACGTAAGTGGAGTTTGGGTTTTAGCTTAATTCACTTCTGACATTTGGAATAATGATAATTCACCCGCCGGCTCTTTTTTTGCTTGCCAGGTTTGCCGTGTTCCGTTCTGTCCGGCTTTCTTCGGCATAATTTCCCGTCTTAATGGCACGGATTGTTGTCCGTGCATTACTTCCTTTTCCTGATCAACTAGACGTTCTTTCGTCTGATTGCAACTTCGAGTAATAGGCTACGTGCAGTTTTGCGCCACACTGCGAGTCGTGTTCTTTGGTTACTTTTATACGAGAATATTCATAAGCAGTAGTGTATTGCGCACACCAAACACGTGTGTACGATATACACACGCAACAAACGTTACAATAAAGTTACAAGATTGCACATTTACAGCAAAAAGAAAGAAAATATAGGTCTAGCAGAATTGCCGTACAAAGTAGATAAAGTACAGCTATTATACCAAACGTAGGCTTAGTATCACAATATTACACTAACACAAGTAAGTTTAGATTTATGTGTAAGTCTACGTGATGGCGTAAACCCTTTAGCTTTTATATTCATGATGACGTCGTGGCTGCACTCAAAAATAACTTCACATTGGAGATTTCTCTGTGTGTCATGCGCTGCCGCTGTGCGGCGCCACTAGAAGTACCACTCGTTCAACTCTTCTACGGGTACAAGTACTCGGACTGCAGACAGGTAGGCCTATCGTATTATATCCACCACCAGAGATACGAGGCTACAGGGGACTGAGATCGTGACCTCAGAATTATTTGGTCGCTTACTGTGGATTTCTACGCTTAAATATATTTCTAAGGTTCGTGTTAGAAACCGAAAACCATGACTTTGATTGTTTGACTTTGACTTCGAGTCGGAAGTGCAATGCAATACGAGACAAGAATAACAAAAAGCCATGCTGTCGGAAGAAGACGGCGCGATGTTGATGCGATAAAATTTCGCGAGGTGCAGTGTAGGAAGCTGTTTGCTTCGGTTAAACAACACTAAACTTATCCACCGTTTGCTATTATTAGGCCTACACGGTGAAAGCAAGCACACACACGCACACACTACGTTATACTATTTGCAGTTTGAACCCTTTTGGCGATAAAAAAGAAAAAAATGACAACAACTCAAGACAGTTCAGAGAAACAGATTACTCAGTGAGCGCTGAGTGTAACAGAGGAAATATTGCGTCTGTTGTCTGCAGATTTTTTGAACTGAAGATCAGCGGCCATGACGCGAACGGATTGCCGAAGTGGAACCGCACCCAGATGGGATTAAACGTAGTCTACCACGTCTTCTACATCGACGTGCTTTACTATCTGCTCTGCTTCGCTCTGCCACTAGTCAGTCTGGTCTTCATGAACTGGAAGCTGATTCTCGGTTACCGTGCCGCTCGTCGTCGGCGCAGTCGCATTATGACAACGGTGCCTACTGGGTCCCAGACCGCAGACGCCGACACACCGCGAGGTTCTGCTAGGACAAGGTTGCGGACCGGTGAACGCGAGAGCACACTGACATTGGTGATGATCATGATCATAATCGTATTCATCGCATGCCAATTACCAGCAAGACTCGTTCAACTCTTCTACGGGTACAAGTACTCGGACTGCAGACAGGTAGGCCTATCGTATTATATCCACCACCAGAGACACGAGGCTACAGGGGACTGAGATCGTGACCTCAGAATTATTTGGTCGCTTACTGTGGATTTCTACGCTTAAATATGTTTCAAAATATTTAAATTACTGTGGCAGGAATGGTATAAGTTGTAGCATATTTTTCCAGATAGTACAAGTATTGCGTGAAATTTATTTTTACATCAACATAGTGCCGACTATTAAGTAACCGTGAAAGTACGTGTAGGCCTATTATGTTTTGACGATAACAGAATATCGAATAATTGAGCTGCTATCCAGATTAGAGTACAAAACTACAAGTCCTAAGGTTCGTGACTTTGATTTTTTGAACTTAAAAAAGTCACACCAGTTATTCCTGTTCTGAGAGTCTTAGCATCAATTTTGTTTTTTTTACACTCACACTGCGCGAGCTCTTGTTTTGTCAAAAAGAAGGATAATCTTTATTCTAATACGTACATTTTTCTTAATCTGAGATCCGCTGAGTATTAATAAGTAAACTGAAAAAAAACGATTAAAAAATTTCTAATTCTAATAGGAGTAAAAGAAACGTGTATTCATTTGCATGTCAGCTGTCTGGCGTTAATAGGTAATGTTTGGATTAACTTTGGTGTTATCTGCCGTTTTCGATGACATTTTTATCTGGTAGATAACCGCAAATGTTACTTCTTAGAAAAAAGATATTACCAATTTTTTCCCGTTTATTTCGGTATTTATTTTAAGAGAAAGTGTTGACTATAGTGTTAATCCTACTTCTCGACAAAACTTAAGCTCACGTATTTTAGTTTTTCTGAGTAACGAGTCCGTACTTGACAGACGGACGGACGGACGATCAGGACGCGTAATACGGCTTATACGAGAGACTATACTCTGCAGCTGCAGATTAACTAGCCGCGGCATCTCAGCCGTTTCCCGTGCTTCGAGTGATTAGTGCCAATCAAAGTGTGGCGCCGACGCACCATTAAATCATTAGCCGCCAGCCATTAGTTACTTGGTAACCATTAGCTACTAAGCTACCTCCCAGTGGCTTGTTTCACTGGTCTTTGATGCAAATTTGCTTAATTAGGCCTACAGGCGAGCTCATGCGACACTTTCCAGAAACTTCCACTAAATACGGTTTTGCAGACGCGCTAATCCACAATGCACCGATTAGTTTAAAGCGGAACATACCTTGTAGCCTCTAAATAAAGTACGTAAGTAAATAAATAAATAAATTTATAGAGCGCACAATATCGGCGAGAAACTCAAATCTGTGGAGTCATGTTAACATCTTACTGTACAGCGATCTTCTTATCTCGTGTGTGGCTGAAATTATCTGTAGGGCCTACGTCGTAGCTTAAGTCGTTATCTGTTTTTTTTATTTGATTCTAGCTACTGAGTACAAGCAGCGGCCATTTTTGTGACTACAGTCGAATTTTGTTCTCTGGCTGTTCGTTGTATTCGTCAGCCAGAACGTCAAACGTTACGTCATCGCGCCAAATACTGTTGTACATCAGTCCGGGATTAAACCAGAAGCTTTCAAGCATTATACTGTCCTGAAAGACAAAATAATAACGACAGTGATTATGTTGATGATGCAGCGTGACGATGGCTCTGAAGTT
>Ga0209367_1002654_pt1 | contig 23802 bp, 19 predicted proteins | sample WorMetLIZISLAND2_FD_187412 | JGI IMG/M metagenome (GOLD analysis project Ga0209367, IMG submission 187412) | Marine gutless worms symbiont microbial communities from Max Planck institute for Marine Microbiology, Germany - Olavius geniculatus... ... | reverse complement strand
GTCTATATCTTCGCCAATTATTGACCGATTTTCAAAATTCTTTTACTGGCACACTCTGCAGACAATTTGAAATAATGTGGTTATTATACATTTTACCACACGGTAAATGCGTCTCTACACTACCTTGTAAAACATAAATGTAAGCAAAAACTAACGATAATAACAAAAATTTAGATGAATGGAAAAAAAAACACTTCAGACCAACATCGCATAAATTTATTTATTTCTTTAATATCAAAATCGTACAAGTAGTACATAAAAACACAAAAGAAAAAAGCTAATAAAATGAAAAAAAATGAAACGAAAAAAAATACGCAGTAATACCAAACACAAAATACAAAGTGTGCTATACGAGCACTAATCCGTACATAATGACACAATTGCCTGGCAAATATCTAATGACGCAAAATTATCATCAGTCAGCCTATACAGCCCGTCTCTGACCATTACTAGTTCATGCACCAACCGGGCCTGCCAAAAGACTTCTGGGTCCATACCGTTTTCAACATGTCTGACAGATCCTGGTGAAATTGAACACAGCAAGATTGTGCATTAACATGTCCGGTATGCATACCTGATACCTTTCACTGAGAAACTGCACATTACGCCATATACATGACTTCATGCCAGTAAACAGTACGCCTTGTCTTACAACACACATGTATGTATAAAATTATAGTAACGTTTATGCAAAATATCCATCAAAGGCAAGCCTCTAGACAATGGCGTAATACCACGAAAGATGTCACACAATCCACTTCAAAAGTTTATACAGTGCGCAGGCACGGAAATTAACCACATCTTCAATGGACAGACCAGACCATGTGAGGCTGCAAGCTCGCACGGTCAGTAACATTTTCTGCATGACATCGAACCATGCATGTGCATGGGCAATAACACTATGCATATTTATTACAAAGCTACATTATCGTACGATAAAGTGTACGCAGTTGTGATGAGTAAAGTTATTCAGTTTGCAGTGCGTGATGCTGTGCTATTTTAGAACACTATACATCTGCCTGATGAACTGCAAATATGACTCTGGTATGTCACATTTACTACCTGAATGCATTGTTTTATTTTTTGTTTTAGGTGTTCTAGAAACATAACTGTAATGAAATATTTCATTGTTAATCGAACACGTAATGTCACATTTACTACTTAAATGCGTGGTTCTATTTTTATTTAGTAACTTTTAATTATTTTGTTATTAGTGGAACAGTGTAACGAGTATTGAGAAATTTAAGGTGGGATGTGGAAAGATGCCATTCGTTCACTTATATCCAGGGATTGAATGCTTGCCACATTTTTAGTAAAATAAGGCATTTTCAGATTGGCCTGTGTGAAGAGGTTAATACTCTCTCTGTGTAAAAAATGGCTAATTTACAATGATTTTTAGTGTGTATCTTTGGTAAATATTGCAATTATAATATAATGCGCAAAGCACGGTAAATTTAGGCACGACTTTGCTGCATTTGGCTAAGTGTAATGCATCATCTACTTTTAGGACTGCAGCTCCAACTGGAGATATTATAGCTTTATTTTTGGAGTACCTACTGCAAAATAATTGTGCACATTTTCAACTGAAATATTTATTGATCATAGATATATGTGGTCTATAATTTGGTACATCTCCCACTGATATTAAAGAATGTAATCTAATTGAATAAATGAATTTTACAGCTGAGGTTAAAAATATAAAAAAACTTCGAAGTTGAGATGGTCTATTTTGGAGTAAAAAAATGACATTGCTTCAGAGTCTTTTACTAAATTTGTTTAAACATGTGCTTGCTATATCTAACAAGAAGCCCATCTGTCGCTAGGATAGCCAACCATACTGGTTGTCAGTTACCTCCAAGGTCTTTTAAGGTCAATGATTTTTATCTCGTCTGACAGAGCGTATGCCACTTCATATTAGCAATTAATAGTAACTTTGACCCTATTTCTCACCGTTTCTGAGATATGGCCACTTATAGCTTGAAACTATTCGTTGAAAACTGCGGCCAAACCATTGCAGATGGAGACATGGTTACTATTGACAGCTTACAGGAAGTCGCCAGCGCCCTATCAGATGGGGACCATCGCCGACCCGCTACGACTTACCATTTAGCCACAATACTGCACGATTGGCATACCATAGTGCGTTATGATCCTTCAAGGTTATCTAAGGTCATCGATTTCCATGTCATTTTACAGCCAACGTGTGACTTTTTATCAGTGATCAATAGCAACCTAGGCTCTATCTTGCACCAACTTCTCTGTTACTCTATGCCGGGCCGGGTTAATACTTTGATGGGTGACTGCCTGCGGGCAGGAAATCGTCTTGGTATGTAACCAGCCACCTAGGTCAACTCAGCCTTCCATCCTTCCGGGGTAGGTAAATCGAGTACCAGCCTATCCGTCTGGTGTTAAGGTAGGGCGCCTTCACCTGTGTTGGGTGGCAGGTAACACTGTGTGATCCCATACGGCTGGTGACGCTCCGTAGCTCTGAGATGGGCTTCCCATAAAGAGCTATATCATTACCTTTAATACATCCGTGACAGACAGATGGACAGATGACAACCATGTTAATAGCTGGACCATTACTTAAATATGGTTAGCTAAAAATTGAAGAATGAATAATAATGTAAAAAGTAACTGTTTGCTGACTTTTTGTCTTTGTGTTGTAAGTGCATAGAGCAGCAAAGCTGTTTGGTTTCAAGGAGGTCAGTGATGAGGAGGATTGGAATCTGTATTGGACTGACTTTTCTGTTAGTCTTGAGCGAGTTATGGAAATGAAGCGTTACCAGGTAAGCAAAATGGCGGCAAAATTTCATTGCAGTTTTTAGTCTTTTTATGTTAAACATTTTACATGTATTTTTTTAGTAATTTTATTGTTTTTTTTGTTTGTCGTGTTTTCTTTTTCTCTTCTTCATATTGACGTAGTCCATCATCATTGATTGGTTGGTCAGTTGACTGATAGATTGAGTGACACAAGTTGGTTGAAAAGTGAGCCACTGTGTTTATGCCTCAGGTTGTGTAGTTTTTCTCTGGTGCATTCAAGAAAAACTTTTCAAATAAACTGGTTGATAAGGATTCCCTTACACTTCAGACTTTTGTAAAACTTTGTAAAGTATGACAGAATGCTGTCGAATAAGTACTGCTTTTTGTTGTAGAAAATTAACCATTTTCCTGGCATGAGTGAGATCTGCCGAAAAGATCTGTTGGCAAGAAACCTTAATCGGATGCTTAAAATGTTTGCTAAAGAATATAACATATTTCCAAGATCGTGGTGCTTTCCTGCTGAGTAAGTGGATCTCAAATAGTAGTTTAGCAAATAATAGTTGATACGTGTGCTACTAACTGTATTTATACTGCTATCCAGTTGTATTGTGTTGATTTTCTCTATTTTTCCTGTAATGTGGAGAAACATGCACGTTCTGAAAACAGGAAGTAGTTACATGTAAAATAAAACTTAGATGTGATTAGCACTGATCAGTGATTACATGCACAGTGCACCGTGTCTCAAAAAATATAACAACAAACTTGCATCGATAACTTTGTCCATTCTCTTGTCAGGTTATTGATATAGCTTGTTGTATAGTTACTTTTTTGAGACACAGTCCGTATGTTTTTTCTTTCACTATTAACGCATGTGTAATCAATCATATTAACATGTTTTGAAACATTTTTTGTTTTGGCATAAAACATTTTTGTGAATGTTGGACGTGGTTGTGGGAAAAATGCAGATTACAGAACATTTGCAAAACACGAGTTGTATAGATTCATTAAAATACAACTGCAATCGTAGGCCACCGACCAGTGCTCTGCATCCAGCTCCTCTTTTGTGCTCCATCTTCTTTCATCTGTACTTGAAACTTGCTGTTTGCATCTCTTTTGCACCGATTTTTTTACTAGCTGTTCTTTTGTTTTTCTCTTTCTCTGTGACCTCGTGGTTTCTACTGTAGTGCTTGTTTAACACCAGTGTCATTGTTTCTTCTCAGCTTGTGCCCAAGATGCCCCAGTGAATTAGCAAAATTTTTACACTTTGTCAACAACTGATTGCAGTTACAGCGACTTTTTGTCATACACACGTCAGAAGAAGAATAAGACCTACATTCTTAAGCCAGAGAATGGCTGCCAGGGCAAAGGAATCTGGCTCACCAAGTCACCGAAAGAAATCAAACCTCAGGAGCACATGTTGTGCCAACAATATCTGTCCAAGGTCAGTTTTGAAGCTGGTGTTTTTGCGAATTCTGTTTTTGTTAGATTGCTGAAAGCCAAAAAGAAGCTGCAATCTTGGAAATAATCCAGATGGCGCATGGCGGTTTGGTGCAGTGGTTAACGCGTTGACCTTGATCATTGAAATTGCCCCACTTCGAGTCGGTTGTTACTTGGATGAGTGGCTGCCTGCGGACAGATAAATTGACTCAGTATACAGCTAACCAACCCAGGTCAACTCAGCCTTCCATCCTTCTGGGGTAGGTAAATTGAGTACTGGCCTGTCTGCTTGGAGTTAAGGTGGGGCATGTTCACTTGTGGGGGGGTGGCAGGTAAGAACATGTGGTTTCATGTAGCAGTTAACCCTCGGTGATTTTGAGATTGGTCGACTTGGAGGTCTATATGTGCATTTAACTTTTACTTTTATGATATTCTGCTACTACAGTGCAGATAACGTGTGTGTTGTTGCCTGTCAGCCGTTTCTCATTGATGGGTTCAAGTTCGACTTACGAGTCTACGTCGTTATAACGGCTTGTGATCCTCTGCGGATATTCGTCTTCAACGAGGGTCTGGCGCGCTTTGCCACTGCCAAATATGTCGTTCCAACACAGAGCAATGTGGTACGTTATGGACCAGCTAATTACCTGGTTTGGTAGTGTAACAGTTGGGACTTTAGACTTACAATCGCAAGTTTGTTGGTTTGACTTCTCGTCGGGTTGCTATCATGTGTTTATTACTTGGATGGCTGACTGTCTTCGGTAGTGCTGGGAACGGGTACTCGTGTACCCGAATCATTACCCGTTATCGGGGTACCCTATCAGAACCCGGGTACCTAAATGCCGAACGGGTCTTTCCATTATTCATTTGCTGTCCACTCAACAGTGACTTTATGGCTGCGAATTTGGTGCAGCATAGGCCTGCCATTGAGTCTTCACCAAGGCATGGTCAGTTTGAATTTTAATGATTAGCAGTTACCGTATTTTTTCCATTAATTCGCACGGCTAAAAATAAATTAATTTCTCAGTGCTCGAATTATTAGAAGTAAAAAAAAATTATTACTGAAAAGCCTGTTCGAATTATTTAGAATAGCCTACTGCGAACGCCCACGATGTTCTCTAGCAGTGTGTGGCCGCTACAACTGCAACCCGCTGTGGTCTTTGATCGCCGCACAAGGGCATGAGAGCGTCTGCAGCAGAGGCTAGTGTGGATGACGAGCGAGCATCAGTCATTTGTGAATGAGGCAGTTGTTGGTCAGCATTAGTGACCTGCGGACTACCGACCTTACCATGCAGCGCGACAGACAGCGTCGTGCCGGCGTTAATTGGTCTAACGCCTGTGCAGGGAAGTAAACAACACACAGCCATCGTTCGCGGTATCAAGCCTTGCAGTTTATTGCACCTGGACTTGACGTGATCGAATTATTAGAGCCAGGTGTTCGAATTAATAGGAGTAAAATAAATAATTATTTTTTCTTAAAATTTAGGTGTTCGAATTATTAGAGTGTCCGAATTAATGGAGGAAATACGGGTACTTTAGTTTTATAGGTGGCCTACTAACATTTGTTGGTCGCAATTAAAGGTAATAGGTCTACGATAACAGACAAGTAGGACTTAGACCTATCATCCACCTACATGCATGCATAGGTCGTACATGTATATATAAATGCATTCGGCTAGGCTACTTAAGCTAACTAACTTAAACCTACTGTATAAAATTTTATTATTATGAAAATGGTATAATAGGTCTAGTCTGTGTAGAATTAAATAATAAGCTGCTACAATGAGAGGTAGTACAAAATAACATATCACGTTCTAACTTCTAAGTAGCCTAACTATGAACCGACTCAAATTACACAAGATAAAACCTATTTTAATGTGGTATTCACTATTCAGTAGCAGTAGCCTATCAGCTTTAGTAGACTGGCACAATTTTTTTCCACATAAACGTATACTTTTTGCCGACCGTACTTACGTAACGGCCGAGCTTATGGAACGGTTGTCGTTTGTCGTTTGTTTCTGTCCGTCACGGATGTATTGTGGCTAAACGGTGCGAGATAGGGCCTAGATTGCTATTTGCTATTGATTACTTATAGGAAGTCGCATGCATATTGGCTTTCAAATGACATCATAATTGATGACCTTGGACAACCTTGAAGGGCCATAACACACTATGGTATGCCAATCATGCGGTATTGTGGCTAAACGGTAAGTCATTGAGGGTTGGCGATGCTACCATCGGATATAGCGCTTGCGACTTACTATAGGCTGTCAATAAAGTAACCACGGTTTTATCTGCAGCGGTTTTGCCACAATTTTCAATGAATAGTTTCAAGCTGTAAGTGGCCGTATCTCGGAAATGGTGAGAGATAGGGCCAAAGGTTGCTATTGATCACTAATAGGAAATTGCATATGTCCTTTCAGATAAGATGAAAATCATCGATCTTCAATGATCTCGAAGGATCATCGAAGGTCACTGACAACCAGTAAGTAATTCAGTTTATGGAACGTCTCTAAAGTTAAAGCATTACAGCCGTCAGAAGAAGACTCAACTTTAGACTTATCTGTTTTCCGCCTGTTTTCCAGAGCTGTCTCTGCCATTGTATTGTATTGTATTGCACTGCCCAAAGTGCTGGTCATAGGAAGGACTCAAATCTAAGGAAAGCTATCATATTGTGCAGCAGTTTTTGAAATTAATGTAATCTATATTTGTTTATACATATTTAATATATTGTCGTTGCAGAGCAATGTTTATATGCACTTGACTAATTACGCCATCAACAAGAGCAGCACGGACTTTAGCCGTGATGACGAAGCCGGCAGTAAAAGGCAAGTAACTAAAGAAAGGATATCAACACTGGGTACATGTATTGACATGATATGTGGCATGACGTTAAAAGTTTTTGTTTTTCCAGCTGCCGACCATCTCTAAAAAAACCTCCGTCTTTAACATTTTTGTTGGGATCCCACTACTTAACATATTATGGCAGTTTTTGTTTGCTTTTAGTTTTACTGAAACAAAATTGCTGGGATCTAGTCTGTTATGTTACTGTATTTTTTACTTTGTTTCTCAGGTGATATTTGGTATGTCATAGTTTTATGAGATGTGTAATATTACACCGAATGTCATGATATAAAGTCATAAATGATAAAATATATTTAATTTTTATTGTTTCCTCTTTTTTTGCTAGACTGCAGTGTTTCAAACATCTCCATCTTCTGCTGGCCGCTAGGGATCTGCAGTACTGCCACACTGTAGACAGGAAACCATCGGGGTATGTAACCAGCCACCAAGATCAACTCAGCCTGGCCATCCCTCCGTGGGTATGCGCAGTGAGTACCAGCGAAAGCTGGGACGTAAACAGGCACATTGCGCAATGCAGTAAACGAGTATTCGTGGTTTTGTAGTGTAAACTGGTGTCTGGCTGAGAGCTAAGGTAACGGAGATCAGCGCCGCCCTATGCGTATTGTGCCTTTGAAAGGAATTTACGTTATTTTCGTTATAAAGATGTGTTACGATGACGTACATGCAGGCGGATAACGACAGTGAACCAATGGCTGGAGCGTAACGGCTATGACGTCGTGCGTCTGTGGATGGAGATCGACGACGTCGTCATCAAGACGTTGATATCGGCGCACACCTCGCTGCGACATAATTACCGCTCGTGCTTTCCCAGTCACATCCGTGGTAGCGCCTGCTTTGAAATACTCGGCTTTGACATTGTCATGGACAGCAAACTTCGACCTTTAGTGCTGGAGGTATGTACTCATACAACTTGGTGTAGGTCTAGTGGGTGGTTGACACAACCTGTGCATATTTCAAGTGTGGAATCTAAACAAAATGTGTGCAGCTTAAACGGAAAAGGCTAAGCCTCAATTTCAGAAATGTAGAGTCCCAGCACTTACAAGATTGGTTAAACAGATTAAGTTGCAAATATAATGAATTTAGCTATCCACTTAGATAAGTTTATGTTCGTTTTAAAAAAATTGCTGAAAAAATTCTGTCAATTTACAGCAATGTTTTCAGCTGCTGCAGGTGTTTCCCGCCCACTGCCTTTGCCATGCCTCGCCATAGACCCTTGTGAAACCTCCTCGTTTCTTTTGCTATTTAGTGAGGTTCAGAAATTTTATCTGGTTAATGCGTTGGTCTCGATCAATGAAGTTGCTGTTGGGTAGATGCAGTTACTGCTTCAGTGCTTATACAATTAATTCATCTCAGTATATAATGATCTGTCTAATTCACCTCAGCCTCCTGTCTCTTTGGAATATATAAATTTAGAAATATGCACACCTTTAATTCTTTTTTAACTTTCTGAGTGTTATAAGTGCTTGCCTCTGCTGTCGTGATGAGTGATATGACAAAATCCGGTTCTGAGTTGACACAGCAAGTTCAAAGAGGCGCCCGCATCTTTTTTGTGTAGTTTACAAAATTTTGCAGCTAAGCAACTTTTTACGTATAAACCAGAAGCCCAGCAAGATCTCAAACCTCTGCCGAGAACACTGTTGTCACTTGGTCAAAAAATGACTCTCATTGTTCTTTTGGCTTTGTGCACTTTTCCAAAAATTATGTCCAAAAACTTGGAGTTTCAGATTCAGGAGGTCTAGACTGTGTTCTCGAACCAGATCGACACCTGAATCTAAATGATTGGTCTTTGGATCTCTCTCCGTGCCTCGCTAAAATTTCATCAGGATTCCGTTTGTAACTTTTTGAGTAGGCCTAATACGACTGATAGACAGACAAACCGACGGACAGACGAAACTGACAAACAGGCGTTCAGATTCCGCCATGCATCACAACCTCCTTCTTCGACTAAAATCTACCCACTTAGCAAAATCGTTTACCCCCCTCGCGGCATTTCGTCTGCTGATGGCTGGCTGAGTGTCGTTCTGTCAGTGGCGTAACTTCAAATCTCGCCCCCCCTTTGCAAGAAAATCACTCTGGGCCCTCCTCTTTTTATCTTTCCCTTTACCCTTTCTCTCCTTTTTACCCTCACCTGCTGTTTTCCCCCCTTTTCTTTTGTTTTTTCTTTTCCCCCTACGCTCTTTTTTCTTACAAATGGGCTCTCTCAATGCAGCTAGGAGGTCTGGGGAGTGCAATGAGCTCCCCATTGGGGTTCGACATTTTAGGTTTTGCATTTTTTTGCCATGTTTTGGGTGGATACAAGATCTTCCTACAGTGCAATAATAGTTTTCTAGTCTTGCATGTTACAGTGTATGACTATGCATGTTTATGATGTATGTCTATGTTGTTGAGTGGTTTTTTTATTTCTTTTTTTCTGTAGTTGTAATTTTTTTGTAGTTAAGGTTTTTTAAGGTAGGCTAGTCAGACTTGGTGGGCATTGCCTTTTCTGACTACCTGTCTCACGATTTTTTTCCTTTGTTTATTGTAACTGTGTGAATGTATCTGAGACAAATAAACGTTCTTTCTCTCTTCTCTCTCTCGGGGCAGAGCTCCCGCCGTAAACGTATTTTTTCAGCATTTTGGCGCCTCAGAAACCGCATGGTGGCATCAAATTTTGTGTTTTGCTGTGCGAAAAAAAATTAGCACTGTAATATTGGGTGCCCTAGATTCGCGGCCCGCCTCCCCGCGCATTGGTCAGTAGTTACGCCATCGGTTCTGCGCATTGTCGTGGTGAATTCAGGTGAATCATTCGCCAAGTTTCACGACGGACTCGCCGCTCGACCGCGAGATCAAAGACATTCTGCTGTTTGACACGCTCAACCTCATCAACTTCGGCGCCGTCGACCGCAGGCGATGCATCGAGGAGGACCGACGTCGAGTCAAGGAACGCCTCTTTGCCAAACAGCTCGACAAGAAGGAGCAAAAGTAAGGGTTTTGCCATGCTTTGTGTAGTTTACGGATTTATATAGGACAAGTACTGGAAGCCCTACGCCAGTGGGCACAGACTGCCAGCGGTGTCGTGGATCAAAAAAGTAGGCAGGGCAGCAAGTGGCGAATTTCCAACAGACACTGCAAATTTAACATAGGGAATTCTGGGCGCTCTAATGTTAATTTTGACACATAAATGTTCCTCAAAGGGGGGTTTTAGCCCCATATTGCATTTTTGAACGAAAAGTTTCTCACTGCGTAAAACTGCATAAACGGTGCTACACATATACACGGATTATAGAGGCCCAACAAAAATAACAAAGTAGTCAATACGGCAGCTTTAAATCAACAAACTTAACCGGCTAATTGATCATCAATAGACCGAATGAACAGCTTATATTAAATTTCAATTATTACAGACTTACAGCCAGGCCAAATCATGGCCTCTACCCTGTCCTATTGCGCACCGCACACGGCGGTCAGTATATGTGCTATACGCACCTGTTGTCAGTACGAGGCTATTAAACTGCCGCAGCTCGCTTCCTTTTATAGGTTTCGGGATGAGGAAAGTGAGGGTACTCTCAAGGAATGAGGATTCTCACGATGACTGAGGACCTTCGCGATAAACAATGAAGCTAGGTGAGGATCCTCACAAGAAATGAGGCGAGGCGAAAACCAGTGGCGGTTCTAGCCCCGAATATCTGGGGGGATGGCCCCATGGAGAGCGCGTGAGTGCAAGCCTATAACAGGGGTCTAGGGGCTAAGTCCCCATCGGGGTCCAGGGGCAGAGCCCCTGGTCAGGAGTTCAGGGGCTTCGCCCCCTGAAGCTGAACACTTTTGGTTTCTGGACGTTTGATGGAAGCTGCAAATTTCCCATTTTTCTAAAATTTGGAAACGCAAAGAAATCACATATTTGTGTTATCTTTGCAAAAAATCATGGGTGGCCACGAAATTGGGGGAAAGCTGGAGCAAAACTGGGAGCCTGTGCCCCCCCGGCCCGGACCTAAAACCGCCACTGGCGAGGACGCTCGTGAATAGTGAGGATACTCGCGATAAACACAGATCGTTGAAGCGAGACGGCCAGAAAAGAAAAAGAAAAAGAAACTTCTAGTGTCGGCCGGACTAACCTGGCGACAACTAAAAGCGCAAATTTTATTAGTGAAACAATCGAAAAAAAATGAAAGAAAGTCATATACATATACAACATTCGTATGGCTTAAAGTAACGTGGGCCTAGTATGGGACAGGGCCTTGTCTTCCATGGGGAGAGGAGATTTGGAAACCCCTTTGCATTGAACGTTGTTGCCAAACTTTTACAGATAGCTTAACGATTATTATAAACGTCGTGTGTTAACTTAGCAACGCCCTATCCGGTGTATACCTTTGTCGACCTCACAAGACTTTTTCTTCGTCCTAAAATAACATGTTGGCTGGAATGGGCCATTGTTGTAGTTCTAGGAATGACGGTGTTATTTTACGCCATGTTAAAACTTCCAATAATGCTGCTGCTGCTGCTGCTGCTGCTGCTGATGATGATGATGATGAACGGTTTCAGAGAGGACCAAGATCGAGTCGCTCAGAAGTGGATGGAAGAGCAAACCAAATACGAGGACGCACACATGGGCAACTTTCGGCGCATTTACCCGTCTGAGGACAGCGAGAAATATGAGAGATTTTTTCACAGCAGCGGCTCACTGTACCAGGAAACGGCGTCGTTCAAAGCGCGCTCTGAATGTGCGAGGTCTGTTTCTTTGTTTCTCCGTCAGTCTGTCTGGGCTACTGGTTGAATGAACTAGTTGTGTTGGAAGTTTACTTCTATACGTCAACGTCTAAGAGAAACATTCAGAGTGGGTGAAGAAAATTATTGTGCCACATGTGACACGCAGTACAGGTATAGACTTGCAATGGAAACTGTCAAAATACCTACTGCAGGTCGTGCGCTTATTTAGGCATTTCGAAAGTGGCTAACAAGAGGAATTTAAAAATTTCGGTGCAAAAGGAAAAGTCTTTTACATTGTCAGATCAGCAAGAACGTTCGACAGAAATTGCCATTATGCTGCAGAGCAAATACAATGCAACCAGCAAGGCAGTGCACTTCTTGTTTATAATTTGATGCATGAAGTGTGACTGTCGAGAGTTTCATACGTTGTTGTTTTTCAGTTATTATTTAGCCGAACTATAGTCGAAGCATGCATCTCGACTGTCTGTTTGTTCACTTCAACTTTTAGGCTGCGTTCACATAGACACGAGTACGTGTCCTGCACTGTACGGGTTCCCGTATACGAGTGACACTGGCAAACACGAGTTTGCGTGTATTTCAATGGCGGCCGTTCACATACATACGAGTACGGGTTACCTGTAAATTTCACTTGTACGAGTAGTTTCTGTGCAGGTCATGTTTTTATACAACCCGTGCGAAGTAAACTACCCGTAAATAACAATAATATAATGTACAAAAGCTATGGCGCATATTTGACGTCAGAACTGACGTCATTGTAAAATCATTCATCGTTAGAGATGTGCTGTTTGTAAAAATAGTATTTTGTAGTGGAATATTGTTGTTTTGATGGCGAAGCATTTCCTCGATTTGATTTTACTGCAAATTTTCAATATGGCCGACATGCGTTGAGTTATGTGCTTGTACAAGTGACCGTGAACGTTCCATTCGTACGAGTGAAGCTTCTATGGGACATAAACAGAAACCCGGAGTCCCGGACACTTACACGTACTCATACTTGTGTCTATTGTTTTTCAACCTTTTTGTTGCCGCGGAACCCTACACAAGCGTGAAGGTCACTCACGGAACCCCATGCATTGATCCGTGAGTCCAGCGACGTACGCGAGGATGAAGCTATAGGGTGTCTGCGGACTCATTTGCCTAACAGGGCACTGACGGCAGAGCCGTCGTAAGGACGACATTAAAGCAGTTAAAAATGAACAATTATAATATGAAATTTGACCGCATTAGTAGGCAACAGTATGTTATTGTATATAACCAAACACGATGGGCGAGGCGGTCGTTGACAGCCGCTTAGCCCCGCTACCAACCTAGAAAATTTATCACGTGGACGCCCTCGGAAAAGACAGGTTTACGTGTTTTTTAAAATTTTCCTTAGCTGAGTTTTTAAAGAATTGAATTAACTAAGTAAATGGCCGAACGATTTCATAACCGTAACCCTAATCAATACGTTCTTTTTTCTTTTTTATTTTTGATAATGCCTTGGAGTTGAATAATGTTGTGCATAGGAAACGTATGTTATAATATAGGCCTAAAGTGCAAATATGCCAAAATTTCACTAACAACAAAAATGATTCAACGAGTAAGTCTATGCAAAACGACGCGTAGAAACGAAATTTCAAACAAAACATCGATGCTGAGTATTTCTACGACATTGTCTGGCGTGATTTCGCACGCTGGGTTATTTTTACTGGCCAGATGCGGAACCCTTGGCAGACGCTCGCGGAACCCCGAAGGAACGCAGCCTTACTCGCGCCTACGATTCGAACTTCTGTTTTGACATATGGTGCGTTACAAATGCAGACTACTTACTTACTTACTTATTTCTACGGGACAGACAGATAAAGATACTTGCAAGACATGTTGTGTGGCCTAGAGGACGACCGCATGATAAACCAGTTAAACAAAACGTTAAAGCAGTATGCTGCTAGTTATCTGTTATTAATTAGCATTGGTGCACTGCGGTTGATGATGTTCAGACAACAGAGGGAAGAGATTACTCGCAAGCAGGAGAAGCTGGAGAATATGCTGCGTAAGAAGAAGGATGGAACGTCGAGTGGACTGATTCAGCCGGAGAGTCCGGGTGGTGGAAAGCCTCCACGACCTCGCAAACCATTCCACATTCCATCACACAGATCCAGCCAACGATCCACCGGCTCATCCGCCGCAACGGTGAGTCCGCCTCCTTCCAATGACACATTACTCGAGTCTGACGACAAAAAGAGGCGCAGCCAGGGGGAGGGCCAAGGGGGCTCAGACCCCCTCCAGTCCCCCAGATAAGACATAGGCACACGTTTAAACTGCGCTAAATGTGCCAATTTAGTTAGTTGATTTTAAGGAAAAATAATTAAAATTGTTGCTACCAGATTTTATATTTTAAAGCTAAAATGCACCAAATTCGATTTTGGCGCTTGGGGGCTTACAGATCTCCCTCAGGCCATCTAGCTGGATGTTAGGGGTTCTGCTTTTAAGGGGAGAAGGAAAGGGGGAAAAGAAAATAGAAGGAGAAGGGACAATGAGGAGAAAAAGAAGGGAAAGGAAGGTGGGATGAGAAAGGGGGACGGGAAGTGAAGTTTCCAATTTACATTTTTGGCTACGCCACTGCAACAAGACTTATCTTTTGACTATCGAGGCCAACAATTTTGGCCATAAAGCTAAGGGCAAGACCAAGAGCAAATGTCTCAATAGCTTTCACCATCTGCGTCAGTATGCCTGCAATTCTGCTATGTAGAATTCGCCATTTTTTTACGTAGCGGTGGTCGTAAACCATTACTTTTTCATTGGAAAGATGGCTTGAGCAGAGATGCCCATCTGAAGACCTGGATGACTTAATGGGCAACAGTGTCATTTATTAAATGTGACAGCCCCGACATACGGCTCCCGAGAAGATCAGTAGAATGGGCCACTTATTAGGCTCGTCTCGTTTCCTTGTTAGATGGCGTAAAAGGCCTCCAAACAAGGTTTAGTTTTGTTTTGCCGATTTGCTGCATTTACAGTTAATTTTTTTCTTAGTTATTATTATGTTAGTGTGTATTTCTATGTAGGTAGTTTGCTGTTGTAATTGAGGTTTTTTTTATCTTAGTTTGTTTGATTTTTTTGCTGTTATTTTTTGTTGTCAGTATCTGTGTGCAAGTGATTGCCTGACGGACGAACGGTCGGACGGACGAGGAAGACGCATAATATGGTGCCTACAAAACGGCTGCATAACGAACATTAAGTATTAGCCTGCATGGCCTAGGTTAAGGCGGGGTGCATTCATCTGTCAGGTGGCAGCTAACACTATGTGGTCTTATATGGCAGGTGACTCTTCGTAGCTCAGAGACATAGACAACTTTCAATCTTCTTCGAGGCCAACTCAGCCTGCCATCCCTCCGGGGTCGGTTAAATGAGTAGTAACCCATTTATATATGTGGGCTACGGAAGGTAAAGGTAAAGGTAAAGGTGTCAATTTGTATAGCGCATCTCGCGTACAACGCCTCTAATGCGCCTTTCGTCACTAACCCGAGCCGCCAGCCGCATGGCCACCACGTGCAGCCTGCAGACACAGGCTAACGCAGCGGCCGGCTAGGCAGCCCTAGTCAACTGTACTCAGGTACCTTCCGTAACCCATATAAATGAGTTACTACTCATTTTACCGTCCCACGGAAGGTAGAAGGCTGAGTTGACCTAGCTGGCAGGCTTTGCACCGAGATGGTTTACCTGCCCGCAGGCAGTCGCCCATCGCAGTACTAACCTGGCCCGGCGTAGAGTAACTTCGTTTCAGCCGAAACGCGTTACCAACTACGCCACACCACGAACTCCTGCACCAACCTTAGTACAGCTGACTTGGGCTGCCTGGCCGGGCCACTGCATCAGCCTGTGTTTGCAGGCTGCACGCGGTGGCTGTGCGGCCGGCGGCTCTGGTCAGTGACGTAAAGCTCATTAGAGGCGTGTACGCGACGATGTGCTATACAAATTGAATTTTTTACCTTTACCTTTTTACTTTTTCTAACCTTTATTGTGAACCATAAAAAAGTTAAAGGTTAAAGGTTGCATGTAGTTTCTTATAACGTGTTGGGCAGGACGTTAAACCCTACTCACTTACTTACTTACTCTTATGGGAAACCCATTCTACAGAGCGTCACCTGTCTAACGGAATCGCACAGTATCACTTGACACCCGACACAGGTGAACACACCTAATCTTAATCTCAGCCAGATAGGCCAGTGCTTAATTTACGTAGTGCGGAGGGATGGAAGGCTGAGTTGACGCTGCGTTGTCCGTGATGTGTTTAGTCCAAGTCGTCGAGCACGCCGCAGAGCGCTGTCGACACATTGACGCCGGAGTCCATCGACGACACCGAAGAGAAGGAGCGCGTCTCTCAGATGACTCGGAGAGACAGTCTGGTCAGAGGACTGGGCGTCGTGGAGCTGGTGCATCGGCTGCTCAAGTCTGTGCACAGCAACGACCTGTCGTCCGTTGTCAGCAGTGAGCCCCTCATCACTGGCGCCGCCGGCGCTGCCACTGGTGCTCTCGGCGAACGCGTCAACCACGTCAGTAGGCTTATGTTATAAGTTTATCGAAATTACGACACGTCAGTTTAGTTTGGGTTGAATTAGTTTTATTTGATTTTTCTCTTTCATTTTACTTTTTTTTATTTTTCTTACCTGATACTGTTTACAAAGATGAATAACCTATACACATACATGTAAACGTGTTTTTTTCTCCATTTTTACACATTTTAGAATAAATTTACTGTAATACTAAGTATTTTGAGTTAATGAGTTAGCTAAATGGGTTATGTAAAGAAGTCATGTTTTTTATTCAGTGATTACAAACTTGAGTCTGCTTTACAGAGTCCTTGAAACCTTAACACGATACTGCTTGGCGTAAGATAAGCATGTAGCATCCTACTGTTGCAGCGAATGTTCCATGCGATGCTTTCATTGTCTCCGCCACAGAAGGTGTACTGTTTGTGACGCTAACCGCTGGAGATAACTTTGAAACTTATGCACGAATTTTGGTGAAATTTTCTGAATGGGTTTGGCGTGGCCAGTGGTTAGACTTTGGTGGTGATCCAGTTTCCTTTTCAGTCATTCCGGATTGTGTGGCTGAGGGCCTTAGGAAACGGAGATCAGCGTCGCCTTATGGGCTGTAAGGCTCGGGAAGGACTTTTCGTTTACGTTTTACATTCTGGATCATTTAGTATTTCTCACCAGTAACAGATGGGACGTTTTAACTGACAATGTGTTGTGTTCGCTAGCCGGCAGCGCTATTTTTTGGTCGAGGTTTGGTACCTCTGGTCATCACTTGTAGTTGATTAAAATCAGTGCTGACGTGTACGCAGATAACGGTGGAAGTGGACGGTGGTCATCATCGTCATCATCACAATCAGCAGCAGCAGCAGCCGAATGCTTTCAACAATCGAAGTCGGTTCTCGTACAACGCTCACAACGCCAGCGCCGCAGGCGACTTCGTCGGTCACCGCTGGCCGCCACATCATCAGCATCAGGTTCATTTGTTTAATAAATTTTAGCACGTTGCACTTAACAAGTGCTATTAGGCAGCACGAGTAGGAAACGATGCAGTGAGTATGATACTCTGAAAGACGTCAAAACGTAGAACTTTCACTCACAGCCTTTAAATGCAATAATAATAACGATAATAATAATAATAGCAGTAGCGTTTGAAACTCATGGTCCAACCCACTCATCAGCATGGGGGCGCTAAATTTGCATGGAATGGAATTTGCGAGGAAAGGGGGTGGAAATTGCAAGGAAAGGAAAATTTAAGGAAAGGCCCCAAAATTCGCAACCATGTGAATTTGCAACGAATGGACTTTGCAAAGAATATCGCTTATAGACGGACTATGTTGCGTCTATCACAGTTCCGTTGGGGTCAATATTTGGCCTGCTATACCTGTATATATCATGTGAGAGTGATTGTATCTTGTTTTAAACATTTTGGATAAAGCGTATTTGATTTTCATAGGTGTAGAGCTAAACTTTATGCCTGTCAAAACTAGCTGTACATTTGCAAATGACAAGATGATTTGAACGTTCCAAATTAGCTAATACCGTCAAATGTCTGCACTTTCAAGTTACTTCACCTTGCATTAACAGCGTGGGAAAATGTACTTTGCTATTAGTATGATATTCAGTTATTCATTTTTGAACATTAATTAACATACGTTAACAGTGTGGAAAAATGTAACCTTTCCTTTCAAGACGGTTTCCTTGCAATTTTCTTTTCTTGCAAATTCAACTTTATCTTTCCTTGCATTTTTCGTTCCTTGCAAATTTCATTCCTTGCAAAGTGAGGCGACCCGACTTTTTGGCTGTTATGGGTGGTCGATCAACTACTGTCACGGGAGACCCAGGAGACACCTCGTTTCTTTGGCAGCCTATCCCTTTTACTGCAACGTTATAACGCTATCTTTAGGAGCGAAACATTTGTTAATCCCGACGAAACACCAAATTTTTAGTCACTCCATGCAGTCTTTATTTTTACCTCCGCCAAGGAGGTTATGTTTTTGCCAGAGTTTGTTTGTTTGTCTGTCTGTCTGTCTGTGTGTTAGCAAGATAACTCAAAAAGTTATGGAAGCATCTTTCTGAAATTTTCAGGGATGTCGGGAATGGCAAAAACTACAAGCTATTCAATTTTGGGGGTGATCCGGAAGGAATCCTGGATTTTGTATCACTTTGAAATTTTCGTTAACATTGCTTTCACTGGGGCATAAGGGAAACCGCTGCTAAACCGAATATGGTGCTGCCACCTGGCGAACAACATGGCCTTGGCGGAGGTGTGCAGGCTCTGACTGCTTTTTAGTTAACTATTGTTTTTAACTGGGGGCATTTAGAGATTAATAATAATAGCAGTCTGCTCTACCAAAGTTTAGTTGATGCTGACGAAGATCCAGACATTTAGTCATTACAGCGTTTGTTCTTAATTATATGTTTTAACCCGAGGGATATTTACTACTGGTGGTAAATATTAATATTTAGAGCAACAAATAACCAGGAATTGAATACAAGTCAGTACTGATTACTGCAGTACATACAAAAAATAGTCAGCCAACAAGTCATTTTTTTTAATTCGAATTAAGCTACCAAACTCCATACATTCGAATCGATATTTAAGCTATTGTTAGCTGCGTTGTTTATAGGTTATGTCTTATGTCTGTTGTGTCTGTCAGTTATTTTATTAAGGAACTAGAAAAGCAGTCAGAGACCGCAGACCTTCGCCAATGCCATATTGTTCGCCAGGTGGCAGCACCATATTCGGTTTGGCAGCGGTTTCCCTTATGCCGCATTGAATGCAATGTTAACGAAAATTTCAAAGTGATCCAGAATCCAGGATTCCTTCCGGATCACCCCCAAAATTGAATAGCTTGTAGTTTTTGCCATTCCCGACATCCCTGAAAATTTCAGAAAGATGCTTCCATAACTTTTTGAGTTATCTTGCTAACACACAGACAGACAGACAGACAGACAAACAAACTCTGGCAAAAACATAACCTCCTTGCCGGGGGTAAATATTAGGTTTGATTGTTTCGTTTCAGCATGCTTCACGTCTGCAGCAGCAGCAGCAGCAGCAACAACAACAGACAAGGCAGCACACTGCGGCGCCTTACAGCACGCAGAGGCAGCAAGAGGTGGTTGGCCCTAGTGCCGCTGCGCCACCTACAGCGATACCGATCGTCAACGGCGTGTCGTCGGGTCAGTGGCGACGCCAGAGAAACATTGTCACCAATCATACAGTGCACCCGGTCAGCCTCAGTCACACATACAGGCCTAGGAGGGAAAGGAAAAACCTAGGTTTTTGTATGAATTGAATCTTAATATTATCAGTTCATCTGACCAGCGAAACTAGGCCTATCGATAGGTGGCTATATATACAACTTTATTCGTCATTCATTGACAGCAAAGAAAAAAAACAAAAACAAACAACAAGCAAGAAACGAAAACTAGGCTATCCGTGTGTAATGGTCAGTTGTGTATTAGTGGGTGGAAATCACAGTATTTAATGAGACCGTGACGTTCATGTGGAACGTGATGTAAAGTGAAGAAGCAAAGGTGTGTTATGTATGCGGCCGTACGCTTAGTTGCCGTGGGCCGTAGACGCCGAGAGTGAGCTAGGCCTACGACATATCGTGTGTCATTATCTGGAGGCTTTTAGTGACTTGAACATTGATTTTTACCAGCAACAATTGACAAACGTATTATGCTGATAGTTGATTTATAACTAGCCACTCCCCATCTGATGCATCTGATGCAGTTATCTGCCCGATTGGTAGAAGTATTAAAATGTGTTTGTGTTGCTAGCATCGGACGCGATACACAAGTCATAACAATGAAGCGCATCAGTTTTCCAGCAGCAATGGTGTGCATCTTTTTATCATTTTGTAATGTGTCCTATAACACAGCCTAATAATCAGTTTATAAACAGCACCTTACAGCAGAGTCACTAGGCACCACAGCCCGAATCGAGCAGAATGTGTTCTTAGTAGGCCTACAGTTAGTCGTCAATTTCAGTTAACTTTTTGAAATTTTTTTTACTTCTTGACTACTTAGGTATTTAAATGTGCTGACTGAATTTTTGTTACTTTGTGAACTATGATTCATCGATGAGAGATTGATTAACTTTATGTATTGCTTTAACTGATTTTTATTGATCGAATTTGATTTTTTATTGATTTTTTTTGACTGACTGATCGACTATCTGGGTGACTGATTTATCCATCTATCCATTCATTCATTACATCATGGTTTTACCTCCACCGCAAAAGGACGCTGTGAAACAGGGTCTGATTGTCTGTAACTAGTATGTCGGCTGGATAACTCAAAATGTTAGAAACGGATTTTGATTAAGTTTTGTAAATAGGTAGCAAGTGATTAGATTTTGGTGGCGATCCCACTATACTAAGTTTGTTGTGTTCGCCAGGTGGCAGCATTTTTCTCTGCGGAGGTTTGTGCTGTCCCAGCGCTGACTTTCTGGTTGACTTATTTCATCAGTTGAACAAAAACTAAATATGTGCGTGTGTTCTCATGTTCGTAAAGGTCGGGTACCATCTGTGGCTCCAGCGAAGATGGCAGTCAATGGAGTACCGGCTCAACTGCAGTTTGGCGGCGACTCCGCCCTCCAGTCGGCCTACGGCGTGTTACCAGACATCAATCACCGCCACGCTGGCCAATCAGCGTCGCAGCCTTCAAACTTTGCCCTGTCAGTCATATCGGCGCCCGCCCCCATAGCCAGCAGGCAGACTGAACACTCGCCCACGTGCCATAACCATCACTTTCGACCTACTGCTGATGACTCGTCATTAAGGGGTCAAAGGGCACCGCAGTTCCATGGTCGCTAATTTTTTGTCCCGACCCGAATATTTTTGCTCATGCACATGGGCCGTGATCTTCACAGCTCTCTGTAGGTTCATACCAGCAGTTTTTGTTGGAGGGTCATCTGTTGTGATAAGGTCTCTGGGACATGTTGTGGTTATGCCATAAGGGTAAGCCATTCAAGCCCATCATCCTGTCACGTCTGTGTGAATTACGTGTGCGGTGCTCATCTCCGTTTATTAGGTCTTGAGCTGGCAGTGAACTTGCACCCAGCAGCTAGTACTATGACATTAGACCACATCTCTTCCACAATCTGCTGGTATTTTTGTCGTTTTTACGCGCGAAAGCAGCTATGCTTTCAGCGCGTCTTAGCCATCGCAATTCCGTCTGTCTGTCCGTCTCTGTCTGTCTGTCACACGGGTGGATCAGGCAAAAGTGGTGCAAGCTAGGATCACCAAATCTTCACCGTCAGCTGTTCGGAAGACTCTAGTTTCAGGAACCGTAAAGCTTTTCCATAAATTCGAAGGGGGTCACCCCGAACGATTGCCCTAAATGACAGGTGGGTGGTCAAAATTTGCGATTTTTGGCCAGTGACTCGCTGTATCTCAGTAACGGTGCGAGATAAGGCCAAGGTTACTATTAATCACTAATAGGAAATCGTATACTGGCTTTCAATTGGCGCCGAATTCAATGACCTTGGATGACCTTGAACGCCAAAATAGGGATTTTTTATGGATTTTTCGGGCGATTTCGGGCTGCGACACAAAATCATTCACAAGGTGGCGTCACGGTACTGGCGTTGGTCGTGTGGCGTAGTTGGTAACGCGTTTCGGCTGCAACAAAGTTACTCTACGCCGGGCCCGGTTAGTACTGCAATGGGTGACTGCCTGTGGGCAGGAACTGCTATAGGCTTTCGCGTGTCCCGTGAGCATTAGCTCAAATTTCTTGTTTTACACCGGTGCCATATTAGACTCTATGCTAACAAAGGCATGTGTGTGTGTATGTGTGCATGTGAACAATTGTTATCTGGGATTTGAACCCACAACTTGTTGATTGCAAGTCCTTTGCACTAGCCAGTAGTCTAGCCTGCACCACCAAACCACCCCAGCAGAGACCACTCCCTCCCGCCAGCTATCGCCATTCCGTCACAGTCCAAGCATCAATGCTGGTCTTTCGCATCATCACACTATGATAATATAAAACCGTAGACTTTGACCCACCACTAAACTGAAACGTAGACCCTTTCACGTGCATGCCTGCACATACTTCCTCGACTTCTACGGAACAGTATTGTGATGCGCTTTTTGGCCAACTGTAATAACGGCCGTGCCTTTGGCACAAGGTCGTGTCAGTTGATCGGTCTGTCTGTTGTCTGTAACGTATGTATTGTAGCTAAACGGTACCGTCGGTACGTCTTACTGGAAAACCCTCTGAACGAGGAAATAGGGTTACCTGACGGCTACTCTGTGGTACCAAGTCGGGCCTTCTGCAATCCCTCATTCCTCTGAATTGGCTTTAATTTATTTGTAATTAATACAATATAACGCCTGGCGAGATGACCCCACGTGACGTCTGTTATACCAGCGTTGATTGTAGCGTTCGAGAGCAGCATTAACATTGTCTTTATAGAAGTGTAGTCACCTCGAGGTAATTACTTTCTTTCTGCGATTGGAAGTCGGACGCTGGTTTTCGGACGTGGGTGGTGGTCGGCCTTTTCTAGCGACAGCTGGGCTTCTTGTTAATGATATGCAGTTGAAATAGATTGACCGGTAAATGTGCCTGTATTTTATCTTGCAACACGTTTTCATATTGCGCTTGATGCAGTTCTTTCTTCCTGCATATGTTTTTTTTATTTTTTGAAACATTTTATGGAATGTTTTTATGACGTTTTTGTGCATACTACATAGGTTTGTAGCTAGTTCTTCACGCGAGTTGTGTACAGCCCAAACTGCGCTTGCTTTGATTTGTTGTGTGCATCAAATCCACAACAAGCTGTGCGACAAGTCCACACAAAATTGAAAGCTTGCAACAAATTAGGAACATCTGTCAAAATGTTGCACATCATACAATGTACAGCTTGCACAGTTTGTTCTCTCACAATTCTGCTAGAAGTCGTATAGCAGTGGAGTTTGGGTTTATGTAGGACCTGCATGTGCTAATGGCACTTTAAGGAAATAAGAGTTATGCGCTATGAACAGTATTACACTTTGTTGATAACGCTTGAGAAGTTGAGAGAGATTGCAGACTTGTTCGTTTTTTTGTTATTTGGCAACGGTTAAGCCGTTTCATATATTTGCTGCTAAATAAACATGGAGGCCTTTTGTGTCATTGGTTGCTTGTACATGTAGTTTTAGTCAAGTTAGACCGACGTACAGTTTATAATTTTATATACAGGGTGGTCCAAAAAAACGGATACCCAGTTTTATTTTTGGGATAACTTCGGTAATTTAGCACCGATTTTAACCATTTTTTCACTGTTACAAGCAAAAATTTATGGCGCGTAAACGTGAAATTCTTCCACCCACCGCACCTTTATTGTGTGACCACATTACCTAGCAAAACAAACATTGTCAAAGCCACAGTGGTCTCAGAGAACAGGCAACACATAAAGATATCAATTTCGTAGCATAAAATAGTTGAGCTTACTTACTTATTCGCAGTAGTGCCTTGTGACGTCATTGTTACGTCATATTGTGTTTATTTACTTTGTTTACCAGTAATAATT
>Ga0209367_1002653_pt1 | contig 23809 bp, 12 predicted proteins | sample WorMetLIZISLAND2_FD_187412 | JGI IMG/M metagenome (GOLD analysis project Ga0209367, IMG submission 187412) | Marine gutless worms symbiont microbial communities from Max Planck institute for Marine Microbiology, Germany - Olavius geniculatus... ... | reverse complement strand
ATAAAATTGGATCCATTACTGACCATCATGCAAAATTTCACGCCGGTCGGCCCACGCATCTCGGAGATCTCGCGAGGAAAAAAATAAAAAACATCATGCGTAAAACAGAAGTCCTTCCGAAAACTATCGTTTTCAGGCGGACTAAAAAATAGGAAACAATTGAGCAGAAGTTACAAAAATGTGTGATAGCATATTAACAGACCTACGAAAACATCAAAAAAGCATGTAATATTTTTTTCGTTTTTTTCATGTACAGAGAACTTTCACATAATGCCAGAGTAAGTATAAATGGTGTTACTGGCAATTTTAAGCAGCAAAATCTACTAATAGTCTGAATAACAATAGTTACTGCTATGCTGTTAAATACAGAACTTTAAAATGCCAGACTGCAGTGCTACATAGGAGCTACATACAAGGCATGCCACTAAAGCAATTTGCAGTAAAAATTCTATATCTCCAGAATTGTAAAAGATTTTCTCACCAGATCTACAGTGCATGCAAAAAAAATTAAGCCATAAATAACATGCGAGCTTTACTGTAATGTTTCATTAGGTTCAAAATTTCAAACTAGTTGAACTTGAGCACCTTTGTACGGTCCCTGGACAATGCGAACGGTCTTTCCAATGAGTTCAGTGTTACGGCGGTCTTCACCGCGACCACGCCCCCTGCCAGCCCCGGCCCCAGGGGCACCTGCTCCACTGCTGGGGTGTGCCGGACTGGAGAGTCGTGGAGACATGGGCACATACGGGGCTGTCATCGGCCCAGCACTTATCTACAGCACGCAGCAATCACCGACGAGTACAATACATAGCAATATACACACCAATTACCAGTGCAGAAGAATAATAATAATAACTAGAGAGCAGTCATAGCCCGCAGGTACCTCCACCAAGGCAAAGCTATTCGCCAGATGGCGTCACCATCTTTGCTTTGCCAGCGGTTCCCTTATGCCCCCTTTAACGCAATGGTAACAAAAATTTCAAAGTGATCCAGAATCCAGAAGTCCTGCCGGATCACACCCAAAATTGAATCACTGGTAGTTTATGCCATGCCTGACATATCCTCAAAATTTCAGAAAGATCCGTCCATAACTTTTCGAGTTATCTTGCTAACGCAGAGACAAACAGACAGACAGACATACAAACAAACGAAAACCAGCAAAAACATTACCTCCTTGGCGGAGGTAATAATAATAATAGCCACGACAATGGTTATGGTGCTGTCTCTTAGCAGATGTCAACTATCACACATTTGGCTCTAGCAGTATAATTTTTATGCAACAATTTAATTTTAGGGTGCCGTCCTTGTAATGTCAAAGTAACTGTGAATATGATTAGAACGATAGTCAGTACAGTCTTTGTTGATGGAAATTTTGTAACATTTCCAGGGTCTTCAGTACAAGTGAAGATTTGCTATCCGGTGTATAATGCTAAGCTATTCCTGCTGCAGTTTACAACCTAGCAGCTGATGGTGATGCAAAGCTAATCCAGACCGATCCATAAAAGCAGCCAAAGGCTGAAATAAAAGCAGTGGGCATCAGACGATACTCTGTGGTTTATGGTAGCTTCTTGCATGACCATGCAATTAGCTTAATTTGACGGTATACATCCTAAGTTGTGCTAAGAAATATCTATTCACATTTAAACAACAGTGACAGAAATAAGCTTAGCTCAGCAGATGGCAAACAAACTGTGAATATTGGCCAGTGCTAAAATTATCAACCAAGATGTTGATATGTGCAAAACTGACATTAGAATGAATATTAAAACATATGAACTGCTGCAAAAACTGACTTTGGTTCCACCAGCCAACACCAGATGGCGTGTTCTGCAGACAAAAATTCCGCCATTTTCAGTCATCATTCGCGAGTGAATGAATGCAAAATGTCGATACAAATGCTTGATCACACCTTGCCGGCCCTAACACAAGTTTACACACTGTCAACTAGACACTGAAAAAATCTGACTTAAATTAATTAATTGTAACTAAATTATGCCTGTAATCGTTAACTACCGTACAATTACTAAAGTAACTAAAGCACTCCATTCATAATGCCTCCTAAAATTAGCTAATGCTCAAGGAAAATTTTTTTTATCTAAATTGCAATTTATATAAAACATACCAGCAATTCCAAACTACAGCTATATTATGTACATCAATCATCAATAGTGATTGATAGTGAAAAGATTATCATATAAATGTTGGAGTCTCTTGTTGAGTTGACGAATGAGCAGTTAGCGCTTTCGAGTTCTCTTGTGTGAGTACAGTCCAATGGTGGCAGCACATCCACGTAGACAGATAGTACAGTTGTGAGATAGAGAAGTTGTCGTGACACCAGCCTTCTCTTTTCTCTCTTCAGCTGCAGGTCTGATATGCATTAATGTTCGAAATGGGATACTCCCAACTTGCAGGAGCTTTGCCATAGCGATTGATCTTGTGCAGTTGTTTCCCAGGTTGCTGAGTCAATGTTGCACAGTTGTAGGGTTTTCTTCAATGCATCTTTATACCGTTTAACTGGACGACCACATGGTCTGTTTCCGGAGGCAAGTTGGCCGTAGAAAATGGCTTTCGGAAGTCGTGTGTCGGACATGTGAACCAGATGGCCAGACCAATGAAGCTGTGCCTGTACAAGCATGGCTTCAATTCCGGTCATCTTGCAGTGCTCTAAAACTTCCACATTTGGTATTTTGTCTTGCCATTTTACACCAGTTATCTGCCTCAGACATCTGAGATGGAACTTTCCAGGTTGTGTACGTGACGTCTGTAAATGGTCAATGCTTCACAGCTGTACAGAAGAATGCTAAATACAACAGCACAATAGACATCAATTTTGGCTTCGAGACGCACCCCGTCTTCTTTCTAAAGTCGACTCCTTAGCTGAAAAAAGCTGCACTCGCCTTTGCAATGCGATGTGTGATCTCTCCGTCCAGCGATCCATCAGAGGAGATAATGCTACCAAGGTAACAGAACTTAATCAACGAACTGTTGGGGGTTATCTCCAATATTTATATTACCAGTCTTGGGTGATGTGCCAGAATGTTCCTGCTTCAAAACTTCAGCCTTCTTGATGCTGATTGCCAGATCGGAGTGTTAAGCAGCATGAGAGAAGCAGTCGGTAATCATTTGTGCATCTTCAAGCGAGTGTGCGACAGGAGCACAATTGTCTGCATATAGAAAATCCCGTGCCAGCAACTTGGTGATTTTAGATTTGGCACTGAGCCAGAGAAGATTGAAGATTTCCCCATCAGTTCGGTAGTGCACATTGAGGCCAAGGTCGTTGCTGTGAAAGGCATCCAGAGGCATGGCTGCATAGAATATGTTGAAAAGCAGTGGAGCCAGGACACAGCCCTGCTTAGTACCGTTGCGAACTGTGAACGGTTCATAGAGCCCGACCACATCAACCACTCTAGCAGTCATGCCATCATGGAAAGATTTGATGACGTTCACAAACTTGTCCGGACAACCAAGTTTTCTCAGAAGTGCCCACAGGCTATCGCGGCAGACAGTGTCAAATGCTTTCGTCATATAAATATGCATCCATAAAACATACAAATAATACAGGATGAGACGATATCACAAAAACTCTGCTTTTTGGTAATGAAAGTGAGAACAAAGCACAGAATAATACTCAACAAGTAAACATCGTCAACAACTCAGAAGCAGTCACACACCTAAAAGCTATAAATGTAACAGCAGTCAACAAAACCAGAGAAAATGCAACAACATGGAAACTAACAGAGTGCGGACCGTCGACGACTTTGACGACATCCTTGACTTGGATCTGATTGTTGTCTGAGTCGAGAGCCATCGCTCTCAGTGAGTCTTTCTTCTTTGTCACCGAAGTCTGCTTCACCGTCACCAACTGACACGAACAAACAGCACCAGTAAGTAACTGTACAGCTAGCACCTTTACACAATGATGCTGCTGCTGGCAATGTACTGAACATATGTTGAAGACGGAATTGTGAAACGTCAGACAGCTTAGCATGAACAGAAACAAAAACGACAATAGACTTTGCATTTTACGTACAATTAAATTCAAGTACTTTTCAAGACATTCTGACACAATTTTCAGGATTATTACGACGTAACTATTTTTCCAGCACTTCTCGCTAAAATGAATAAGCACAAAAATGCAGAATAGGTGAATATGAAAGGTTTAATCAAAGCCCCTTCCCACAACAGCTGGAACCAAGAAATGTTGCATATAAATAATCACAAGTGTCACCACACATCACCTGATTTGATTTTCAAACTTAAAATAAATAAACCAAAACATCTGCACTCCAAACCCCACTGAGGAAGCTTACAGTGCTTCCCAGACCTTTGGCTGAATTAATAAAAGACTGTTCTGCAACCGGATATGTGAGTGTGAGTGAGTGAGTAGGGTTTAACGTCCCACCTGACACAATATAGGTCATTTCGCGGACGGCCCTTTCAGACAAAATGCACACAAACACATAGCAATGAAACGTTAAATTTAATCTTTACAATAAAGAAACAGAGTTTAACCTTTACAGAAACACAACCACCCCCCAAAACGAGCTAAACCTAAAATTGTAAGAACTCCATTATACGCATGCTTGTGCAATTAACATAATGGTAGTTCTAATAATCTTCCCTGTTATCCTCCAGACAGTCATCAATCTCATAATGCTGTCTATTGGAGAACAGGGGTGGTGGATATGTGAAGTCAAACCCCACTCTGGAAAAGTCTGGCTATGGGCCACTGGGCATGTAGAAAATATAGATTGTATCTGCAAGTACAAAAGTCACAAAAAGAAGCATAATACCTTAGAAATAAAAAATATACCTTGCCGAGCATGTTAAGTATCTGGAAACTTTCACGTTCCAGACGCACAATGACTCCGACTGACTGAGCACTGCATCCGCACATTACAGCAATTCTTACCAGTTTCACCAGTTTAACACTAACTAATTCACTGACAACATTACAGAAAAGAAAACAAAAATATCAAAACAGAGAATGTGGCAAAAAGAACAACAAAAATAGCAACAGACGTACAGGAATCAGTAATTTACAGTTACCAACAACAGTATGATTACTCTATCAAACAAGTGAAGACATTGGCCCAGCACTGACATAACATGGCCGTCCACCTAACTATACACTGCGCTGTGCAATTCTAACACCATTTTACCATTCAAAACCATGCCACACCAAGTGATACCAGTTACTACTGCCATGAGGGGTTGTTCATTGTTCATAAGAGATGGACAAATAAGCAAAACTTGTAATAAGGTCTATTGTTGGCTACACTTTGATGTGTTTGTCTCAGTTCCACATCAGATACCATCTCAAAGCAAAATATTTTCTTAACAATTGCACAATGTACGAGAAATGTGACATAAAAAAACAACACAGTCAATAACTCTGTCAACAACTCTGTTTCTCAATAACATTAATGACTCTCATCTCTGTGCAATCCAAACCCATTTTAGAAGAAAAATAGAAACAAAAACACAACCAGTAACATGAATGACGACAGTAACAACATACAAGTCTTGCAATATACCACACACAGTCACACAGTCTGTTGAAGCAACAATTTAAAGGTCCATGGCCATGGTCAAACTCACTTGTATAATTTACGTAGACCTTAATTGGACATTTCATTCTACATATATAATACGATGATTTAAACTTCATAATTGTAGGAAATTAATGTTTGAATGTAACGAAAAAATGGTGTTATGTTACGTTATGCTGAAAATTTGGATCTTGGCAAGAGGCTGGGTGAACACACTCAGTGTTTACGAATTAATTTTAATATTTTTAATGACAAAAAATACTGTGTTACATGACAATTGCAGTGGTACATAGGTAGAAAATGTGATTTTATAATGCTTATATTTTATGATGACGACGTGTTCAACTGGTGACGTCATCAGCCTGTCAACATGGCGTCTCATTTACTACAGCATTTTCATAGATCGTAGATTTCAAACGTAAATTACTTTTTATGCTGACAAAATGCTGGTCACAGATATTGCTATCAAACTTATGAGAAAATTATGCTGTTTTAAGAAAATGGATAAAATATATATATGTTAATATTGGTGTCCATGGACCTTTAACAACCAGTCAGTTACCAGTACCATCATAGTATCTAAATGCAGATAGGAAGTCCTACTCACTCAAGCTGGACCAAGTCACCAAACGAGAACTGTCCAAGTGAGTCGACACCGGTCGCCATGTCAGTGCACAGCTGAAGATCCTTGGGCAGCACTTTCAGCTGTCAAACACACAAACATATCGAAACACGATAAACCACCAACACAAATAACAAGCAGTGCTTTTCTGATAGCACGTAAATGATGGCATGAATTTGAACAATAAGCACTTTCATATGCAGCACCAACCATATGTGGCAAAATGAGACAGAGGGAGGAAAGGATCAAATTCAATAGCTATCTGACACTGTGTCTTTTAAACAGAATCTTAAAACACTACCATTTCAGCAAACATTTTGTCACTAATTTGGGTCTTCTGTTTGAACTGATCGAAATTCAGACACCTCGACATAAATAAAACGTTTTAGTATTACAAAACTATGATGCAGAAAAAAGTTTTCAAAATAATTCCAACCAAGTGTTTATAGGAATAAACTTCGTTACTTTTACGCTGCTCAAGAAGCAATAACAAACAGCAAGCAGAGCTCCACTCAAAATTTCTTAACATGCACTTTAAAGGTACTTGGCTTAAACTGAATTAATTCTGGACAATATTGTCATTTAAATAAAAACTGAAAGTAGTAGTAATGGCAGCAGCAGCAGCAGCAGTAGTAATAATGATTACAATAAAGCGGACTGACACAGAGGACAGGAGGAGAGATCTACCAACCTCGTGCATTGTGAGATCAGAGAAAAGGACAACGATGTTGTCCTCCACGCGAACTATCAATCCCGTGTCATTCTCATATCTACCTGCTATCACCTTCACATGGTCTCCCATCTTGAAGAACTTCTTCAGCTCATGAGCCGGAAATTCCAGCGGATCCTGACATTCACGTATTAAACACAACGTGTAACAATCACTTTCTGCACAGTAACACAGTCTGTAAGCTTTACAGCTTCTTAGTTCTACCTTACAAGCCAAATGTGCAAATGCACACTGATTTTCACAGTTTGTATCATAACACACCTATCAGGATTCAGAAACTTTTACCTAAATCGTATGAGCCACTGTTACTAGAACATCACGGTCAGCATTCCTGTAATCACGTAGTAAATATGGTACTGAGAAAGATGGATGGTAAGAAGGCACAGCAAACAATGAAGTACCAGGTGCCGATGGTCTGGTAGTTTTAGATGGTGTATGACAAAAAAACTGAAAAATCAAATCAAAGCTACAAGTGCAAGACTGAGTAATTCTTAGAGTCCACAGTTTTCTGCGGGTCTCGGAATTTCGAGCAGAGCCACGGAATTTGCCCTTTTCCGCGGAATTTTGATATTTCCACGGAATTTCACAGAATTTTGCCAAAATTAACAAAATGAGACTTGGATGATTGTCGGCTTCACAATATAACTAAATAGACTAATTACTAATTATATCATGAAAAAATCAAACTGAGCTGCCTAAAACTGTGAGAACTAATACTTATCGTAGAACAGCACACAATCATAAATAAACACAATCTGACTTGACAGACTGCACTTTTAAAATGAAAAAAACAACTGACAATTTTCTTTGAATGTTGCTAGCATAACTGAGCAAAATGCCAGCTTTCAATAACAGAAGTTTTTTTTGACAGGATAGAGCTCAGTTTACTCCCAAATGGATGGCCGCAGTAAGCCGTAGAATTTGAACAATTTTGCCATGGTAAGCCGCAGAATTCTGTGAACTGGCCTGTGGAATTTGGCAAAATTTGCCGCGGAAAACTGTGGGCCCTAGTAACTATACTGCTCATTCACAGCCACACTTGATCCATGCAAAACTGTAGGGAACTCCCAATGAGCAGTCCAACAACAAGAGCAAACTGACAGACTGATGAACAAAGCAATCAGTTTTTCCATGTGATAAGCCGTTTTTTTGTGGACAACCAAGTCTAACCAGAGTATGCTTCCAGTATGCCACTTTACAAATAGTTCACTGATGACATAGATACAAGTGTGAGATGCCAAACTAATGGTATCAGAGAGTCTCTTTTTTCTTCACTCATTTGTAACAAACTGCCAATTAAGTGACACGTTGTCTCACTATCAAAACTTGAACAGAATAAGTATACAACGTCTTCACTGGCAGCAAACCTTGAGGTCCTCGTGCTTTGGCAACATGGTAATCTTGTTGCCATCAATGCGGATCACTCGTCCTTGGAGATGAATCAATTCACCTTCACAGACTTCGATCATGTCACCGTTGGCAAAGTTGTGAGTTACTTCAGACTGCGACTTGGTTGCCACTGCGTGTGCACACAGCAGCAATTTATGCTTCCAAAGAACAGACAATATAATCCAATGATGACTAAAGAAGTCGGCGAAAAAAACAGTGAGTGAGTGAGTAGGGTTTAATGTCCCACCCAAGACAGTATAGTGTAGCACAACAATGATAACTGAAAATGCACTGAAACGGTACAAACCACAGTCAACTTTTTCCACTGTGCTCACCATATGGCAGCACGATATTCAGTGGAGCATTGCATTATCTGGCAATGATATAGAATCCATTGATCTTATCCTAGATCCAGATGCTGACCTGGATCACCAACATAATCTAATCACCTTTAGGTTGGGTCAAGTCTAACCCTCCATGAACATATCACCCAAATCTGCCTGTGACTTCTTGTGTAGTCCCGCTAACAACCATACAAAAAAAAAACAAATAAATGCTAACATGGCAGAGGTAATAATAACTAATGCCGATGCTGGCAGCAGCAAAGTAAAAGACATACATTCAACGTTGACGGTGTCCGGCTGGTCTTCAAACTTTTCCAGTTCAGTCAATGTAGGCTTTATACCATCAGCAATCTATGACCACATGCACAGCATAATGCAGAACCACATAAACATGATATAAAAACAAGACAAAGCAAAGAAAAACATCTTTAACTTTTCCTCTGCTAAAATAAGAAAGAAATAAAGTATTATCTGTCTCAGCTTGCCTTCACAGAATGCTACTTAAGAATATATTACGACAAAATTCTTAAAAGGAGCCCAGTGGCCCAACTGACTTTCAACAAGATTTTTTCATACCAACCCAAATCTAAATCCAGATCGACAAGACGACAGGTTCACTTACAATAGCTGACATGACAAATTTCTTGTACAGAAATCCATGACGGTCATAATAATTTCCTTCAAACAGATAAAAATCTCCATCATGATTCACTTCACCACCAATTGACCTATACAATACACATAACACAGGGACTATATAATGACACGCACTGGCAGCACTGCGAAACTATCGTCAACTACCGGTACAGAAATGCTTCTGTCGAAACTGAGGACACATTTTGTGTGCCGGAACTATATGAGACAACAAAATACTAAAAAAATTCAATGAATACAATTACTTAGTACTTACCTAATCATCTCGACGTCGAACAGTTTCTGAGGAGGTCGCCGGAACTTTTTCCTCTTTTCGGCATCCTGAACAATCAAACAATTGCAACAGCCATATGGTCACCAAGATGACAACCGGCCATTCCATAACAACTGTCTAGAACCTTGAACAACTTAACAAAAAAAGCCTGAATCAAAGAAGTTGACCAAGAACAGTAAAAAGTGTTACAGAAAACAGCATACATTCTGCGTTCGGAGAGCTCCTCTGTGTCGCGTGTAGTCAACGCGAGGTATCAGCTTCAGATTAACCAGATTCTGTGACGGCAAAACGTGGTCAACCTGCACAGAAACAACACGTTATCACAAACATTGCAACTGTCAAACTCCCAGTTCTTCTTATCTTTAATAATTACCTTTGTAGAAATTCACAACTAGTTAATCACTAATTGACTGAAAACTAATGGCGGTAACTTTCCAAGATGCACGTTTTTACTCAGCACAGAACCTTTAGAAGTTATTCAGCTTACATCTCTCACAAATGTACTAAGACCCGTGTAGACAGACAAAAATGTTAACTTTGCTGAACAAACTGATTACTGTTTTTAGATGCTTGTCATCATACCAATGCTTTCTGAGTGACAAAACAAACAACTTAACAAGAAAAAGTGCGTCAAAAGTTGAAAATTTTTAACTATTAATTATGTGATTAATTGTTAATAGCTGCAGCCTGATTTCCTATAACTGGCAATGTTATCCAAAGAGACAGTAACATCCCTTGGTAGTATCCTGATGCATTAAGTTGTGTGACAAAAATGGCATATGGCATGTAAAAAATTACTGCTAAAACAATTACTAAAATTTTACATTTAGACACTGTCCTAGCCTAAAGTAAGTTCCAAAAATCGACTGGTAGAACAAAAACTAAGTGTGGGCTAGTCGTAAACTAATAGAAATAACTACTTCTAAGAAGAAGCCAGAACAAATGTTCAACTGCTAACTAGTGCAGTATGAAAGTATAAAAACTCAGCTAAACTCTTCAACACATTAAGTCATGTTCTGAAAATAAACATTACACCGATAAATAAAATGCACAAGTTTTAAGTTTCAGGTATAAAAAATAAACTGTAAATGAATGCTCGTACGATAGCCAAACTGCAGGCAGAGATAAGACTCAGACCTGGGCCAAGTCATCCCTGAATATTCCACGCCGGAGACGAACCCACTGCTTCGGCTTCAAGTACGCCGTCTCTTTGATTACTTTCAACACATCAGTCATCTCTTTGATCGGAACCATCTGATGTAACACAACATTCATCATCACTCGTCATCAGCAGCAACAGCAGTGGCCGTTACTAACGTTCAGAATATCCTAAACTGATAAAGTATTCTTACACAATCTGCTTAGCGCAGAATCTTTATCCACTCACGTAACACGATGCTTTTGTACCAGCACAAAATTCAAAGCATAAATAGCACAGGTCTCACAATACTGGATGCCTTAATGTACACTGACACTGCAACTAGAAAGCTCAGACTAACTGAACCTTAAAGGTCCAAGGCCACGAGCAAACTCACTCGCGCAATTTATGTAGATTTTAAATTAAACATCTAACCTCGCATATATAATATGTTGATTCGAGTTCATAAATATACTAAATTAATGTGCAATTTCAAACAAAATGCGGCATTACGTTACGTTGGGCAAAAAATTCTAATTTACCAGTCACCCCGGTGACGTCATGAGCCCAGCCTAGAGACAAAATGAATAATTATGGCCTAGCCAGTAATGTCATCACTCATCAGTCTAGGCTAGACCATTAATATTCATGATGTTTATTGGCTAGCATAATGACGTCTATATACCAATATGGCGGAACATTTTCTACGTGATTTTCACAGATCATTGATTTCAAAGTTGAATTTCTCCATGTTGACAAAATGCTGGGTGCTGATACTACTGTCAAAATTATCAGAACAGTATGCAATTTGAAGATAATGGATAAAATATATACGTTAATTTTTGTGTCCATGGACCTTTAAAGTGGGACTTAAACCAGAGCCAAATAGGTATGTCTTGCAATGCTTTTGATGACAAAAAAAATAAAGGTAAAGCGTGCCGTGCCCCTCCGAGGCATAGGCAGGGTGCTCATCTCCTTTTCTATAGCCACTGAGCCCGTAGGTGGATAGACCACTGAGTCTGAGATGCATGGCCAGTGACGCATGGCCAGTACAATGCCAGACCTACAATTACCTTCCCAGCTGCATAGCATCACTGCCCTGTGACTGGTACCAAATGAATCTGCTTGGTGAACAGCGGCACATGTGTGTGAACAACTTGCCCAAGGTTGCTACCTGACAGTGCTCTGGGCCCGAGTCGATCTGAAACCTTTCGGTCACCAGTCTGGTTGGTCCATTACTGTTACATTATCAAGCCAAAATTTGATGACATCCCATTATATAAGTGAAATTCACTGCAGCAGCAACATCTAAACAATGTGAGAACTGCAAAAAATGTTTATAATATCACGCAAATCGCTGATGATATTACCATCTGCTGCCAGCTGCCAATGCGCAGGTTACCAACACCTTCGATGATCTGTTTTACGTGCGTCTGCTTGAATGCCTCAACGTATATATAGCCTCTCAGTCCTTCCTTTGCTATTACCGACTTTATCTGCAGCGGCTACAATACAACACACAGATACATAATTAATTTTAACCATTCAAAATCAACACAAAGTACCACAAAATAAATCTGAGACTCGCCACCTGACAGAAAATTAATTACTTAGCAGATAAGCTTAACAATTAATACTGTACCTCATCAGTGAACTGGTACGCAATGAACTTTCTCATCAGAGCAATTGCCGTTGCCTTCTCCTCACCCATACGACACTTCACCAGCCACAAGTTAGGATCTCTGCACAGCATCACACAGCTTCAACTCAGCAGATCTTATAACATACATAGATACACTGTAGATCAACGCTGGTGACAAAATCCAGCTTTCTGCTGGCAATAAATGACCACTGCTGTACCATTAGCTCACATTAATCAGTTGCTACTTCTCTATGCCAACTGACCAATCAATCAACAAGAAGCCCAGCTGTTGCTAGAACAGCCAACCGTACTGCTTGTCAGTGACCTTTAAGGGCATCCAAAGTCGATGATTTTCATTTCATCTGAAAGGGCGTATAGCACTTCCTGGAAGTGATTAATAGTAACCTTGGCCTTATCTTCACTGTTTCTAAGATATGGCCAGTTTTCCGTTGAAAATGCACACTTTCCTACTTCCATGTTCATTCAACCTCAAACTTGAAAATCTTCCCCTAGCACTAGATGGCTAAAATTTTGCATGACAGTTCGCATACATAAATAATTACTCATGTAAAAAGTTTTCCCCTAAGACCAGCCCGTTAGCCAGGGTATATCTGTTACAGACGGAGAGACGGAAAAATGGACGGATGACAACCATGCCAATAGCTCGACCATTACTTAAGTATGGTCTGCTAAAAATCATGTTGCAAGTAAATCAAAAGTGCATGCAAAAAAGTTATAAAACTGCTCATGACAGCAACACTGAAAGAAGTGTGTTGATCCTTCCTTCCCCTTTACTAGAGTCATGAAAAAATTCACTAACATGAACCGTCACTCATATATCACGCTTTCTGTCTACTACTGTGTAGAGAACTGGGAAATGGACCCTCTGCTTGTATTGTTCTCACTGTCATACCATACTGCAAACTAGTTTAATGCTCTGAGAGGAAAAATTCTGAAAATACGAAATTCACTTCAAGCAACCAGGTGCCAAACACAAAGCAATTACCAAAATACCAGTGTCCGATAATGTTATGGACAACTGAATATTGACTCACTTGACACCAGGAAGTAAGCCTTGCTGTGTTATTTCGTCAGACATGTCTTCGCCATCGCCCAAAATTCTTGCCACAGACTCTCCGCTGTATTTTTTCTGGAAATACTCGACCATCTCATCTTCACCTTTGTTGCTACAAAATCCAGCAAAAAATATCAATCCAAAGTATGGCATTACAAAAGAATAATGGGATAGCACTTGACGTGATGCTCAATGCAACAACACACGATGAAAAATACGGCATTAAAACATTAGTTTTGCTCACGGTTCTGCATTGCTATAAAGTCCATGCTATCTTGTTACATATATTATGCTGAAACTATACTCACTCACTACAGTTATATTTCACAATATGACTGCTTTATTATTTCACACAAATACAATATGCAACACAGACCCACACCGAGTCAAGACAATCTCACAAGCCAATATAATAATGTGCCAGACAAAGCACAAATACCACAAGGAAAAAAACAACAACAAAATCTTAAAATTGGGGTCTGCCTTAACACTGCAGACCAGCACAGATTACCAAAAATCAACCCACAAATCCACCACAGACATCAGCTGACTCCTAACCATAACCCTAACCCTAACTTATTACTTATTGATCGGAAGTTTAAAAACTAAAACAATATGTGCCATCTCAGCTGATCTCTGGTGATCTGCGGTGTTTAGACAGACCATAAAATTGAGGAAATCAACTGAGTGGTGAAATACCGCCACATGTCTTTGCCTCGCAGAAGACCATCAATGTCCCGAGCACTGGGTCCCTCATCTCGGGCATAATCTTTGCCGTGAGTCACAATCATCTCATCATAACCTTCCTCCGCATCCTCGTCATCTTCTTCATCATCATCATCAACATCTACAGGACAAAATATGTAAGTCTTACGGTAAAATATTCAATTGCATTCTGTACCATGTATCATATATAACTGAAAAAAATGGCCGCTCAGTGCTGACATATAATGTAGCCTTTCAGCTAGCTATTCACACACAGTGCTTAATTAGATTCATAGAATCGACATCAACACTCTGACCTAATTTGTGACAATAAAAAATTGTTGACATGTTGATGCTAGTCATGTCAATTCTAAAGGGGCTTGATTTTGACTAAAAGTAAAAATTGGCATACCAGTTAGTTGGCAGCTACTAGTGCATCTTTGTACTGCCAGCCTATTAAGAAAGCTCCATGTTACATAAAATTACGATAATAAATAATATGGCATAGATATGAAAAATATACATATCTACGCAAATAATATGCGGCCTATGTTATGACAACATACAGTATATGCTGTATATGCTCACCTGCTTCATCAACAATGAACTTGCTGACAGCATTGCGTTTCTTTTTCTTCTTAGGTCGATCTTCGTAATCTTCGTCTTCCTCTGAATCATACTCATCTTCGTCATCTTCTACATCACGTCGTCGTCTCCCTTCATCACCGTCATCATCGCTCAATCTGTGCTCATTTCTGCCATCTTCATCTCGGTCACTGTCAACCTCGTAACCTTCACCACCCTAGTGACAACAAACACAAGGTACTGTACAATACATAACCCTACAATTTCTAAAGCATGCTGCATAACATGCAGTTGACATAGTATGCTGTTATTCCAGCCATATTACATGAAAAACAGCCATAAAAACCACATTTTGGGGATTTTTTCATATATTGCACATGCAATTTCAGAGATATCATAATAAAAAAAATGATTGCGAACTATTAAATATGTACTGAAGAGATGAAGAGATGAAGAGACAGACTGTCTGATCAGCCAAACAGGCCTACAAAGAGGCCCTATACCTCAGTATGCCATGGATCAGCTATAATTGCCAACAAGGCTGGTAGGTAGATCATCCACGTCCAAATTAACTTAACGGATTCTCACCTTGATAGATCAGCAATTTCTATATTAGCCGTTCACCAGCAAAGCTTTTATCAGCTATGCGATCACCTTAGGTCAGCGGATTCAAGCGACCTCTCGGGAATCGTCGGTGGATACTTTATGAACACGACAACAGTAAAAAATAAACTCCTACAAACCTCACTTCCGTGAAAACTATCATCAGATGCGTTGCTTGCATCGTCACTGTCCGACATTACTGCAAAATATATCGTCAACAACAATTATTTACACAATTTTACAGCAAACAACAACATGCACGCCATAGAATATTGAATCAGCTGTTTTTTCGGCACTTCCTATTTAGAGATGGGTAAATAATAAAAACGATCATCGAATTCAAAAATATGGCGATCGATTATATCGATAATGGATGTTATTTTTGTCATCATATCGTATAAAAAGTTAATCGAGTGTAGATGAAAAGTATAATAACGGTAATTTTTGGACAGAATAATGTGACACAATATTCCTTGATGCTCGAGGCCGACTTGTGTAAGTTGTGTTGTGTGCTATCCCTAGGCCCAACCAAATTCACGATTACACGTAAGTAAGTAAGTAAGTAAGATTATTTAGAAGGCGCAATTTAACAATAGCCACAATGCGCCGCGCTCTCATCGCCCGAGCAAAATTGTCTTTAACTGTCGTATAAACTTGTTCAAAGTTAATGCCAGTTTGTGATGAGCTGGCAGACTGTTTCACAACCTCGGACCCGCAGCAGCAAAGCATCTGTCTCCATAGCTGCTGCAGGTCCTTCTGACGACACGTCCTTGGGTTGCTAGAGCGCAGCTGACGACGACCTTCGTCGGAGATCAGCTGACAGTCGGCGGCCAGGTAAGGTGGAGCCATACCGGACGGTGACAATTAAGTAGACCAGAGTGGCCATCTTGAAGTCCACCCGACGCCGAACCGGAAGCCAGCGCAGCTCCTGTAGCACTGGCGTTATGTGGTCATAGCGTCGAGCCCCCGACACCAAAAGTGCAGCCGCGCATTCTGAACAGACTGCAGCCGGCTCATATCAGACCGTCGGTGATGCCGTCGAGTTGCAGTAGTCCAGGCGACACGAAATAAACGCCTGGACCAGCGTCTTGATGGCGTCAGATGACATCGATCTGACGAGCGGTCGGAGCTGCCGTAACTGGTAGTAGCCACTGCGACACACGGCGGTCACCTGTGCAGACAGCGTCAGCTGACTGTCGACGATGACGCCGAGGTTACGGGCCGTCTCCAAGACGTTGATACGTGCCGACGCCACTGGAACCTCCAAAACGTTTACTTTAATTGCCAGCTGTCGTGGAGAACCCAACCACATCACCTGGGTCTTGGTGGGGTTCAGTCGAAGCACTGTGGTGTACTGTGGTGCCACGTTCCGTGTAATTGGCAAGCTTCCGTGTAATTGGAAATGTCCATGAAATTGCGTGAAATCCGAAGATTTTTTGTATTTTTTTTCTATATTTTTTGGTCATTTCTGGATGTTTATTGCACAATTTTTTTTGGTTATTCACGCAAAACATCTGCATATTTACGTTTTTCTGTAATTTGCATTTTTTTTCTCTTAGTGAATTAGGTTGGGTCCTACTCATCGCCGAAAAAAAGATGAGCTTTCACATAATGGACCTCAGAGCAGAATCTTCTTTTTCTTCAAATTATAGGCCTACTGCTAATCAGTCTTCAAAGTGTTAGGTGCGTTTACAGTTTTCTACGACCACAATGCCCCTGTACGGATCTGGCGATGTCCGCCGCACCAAAGTTCTGAAGTTTAAATAGTTTTAAGCATGATTAAAATACGTGCATAGTCTAGTTACAATATTACAAATTACTCGAGGCGATACTGCGATAGAAAATGACTACAGCAGATCGTTTGGACCCTTCCGACTGTGCACGTTTTGGGACGCTCTCAGCCATACAGACCTACTATAGTTCGCTCGTCAGTCAGTCAGTCAGTCTGTCGCTCGTCTGTTACAGTAATCCGCGGCTAATAGATAGCCTAACAGCGTAGTAGCCCTGAGCCACACAGCATCAGCTCGTCAGTCTGCACAGACCGACTCCCACCGTGCTGGCTGTGCCAACTGCTGCTCACTTGCGAGTGTGTAACTGCGCTAGTACGATCTGCATGGAATCTAGCGCTGTGTGAGAGCGGCCGCTGCTTGCAGAGCGTCGATGAGAGTCGATTGTGGCAGTTTAATTGCTGCGTCAATTGCCGCGGTCGGTTTACGCTAGTGGTAGTAGGCCTACTGTGGATGACGACGAGTCTCGGTACGTGAGGTTAAATGTTTCCGAGAGTTTAGATATGAATGAAAGTTAAGTTGGTACATATGCTGTGGAGAAATTTTGTAGCAAGGTCGTAAGATTCCAACGATTAGCTTTGCCTATACGTACGCTCCGTTGTGTATTGATTGAACTAACTAAGCACGCCAGGTAAGGCTGGTGCATATCGAACTCGATCACTGTGTGCTCTGTTATTGATGTGCAGATCTCAGTTAAAGTCTGGTTGTCGTACCTGACAAACACAAGGTGCTTATACTCCTGCGTTCGCAGCATTTAGCATCATCACTGTCTGTAATCTGTAGCACCCTCACGTGACCCATTGAACAGCATCGCCAGGCGCTAAACGGGTATCAGGGAGATGGCGACGAGTCTAAGCGTGGTCGGCATAATCTGGTGCGTTCTGTCGCTGTCCTCGACGCTGATAACGTGCATCGGTTACTTTATGCCGTACTGGCTGTCCGGAGAAACGTTGCCTAGCGACGGCGGCATGCTGCTGAGGCAGACTTCGTTCGGGACGTTTCGTCGCTGTGGTTACAGTTACGTCACGGTTCGAGCACCGACCGCAGCGGCATCTGATGCGGGCGTGGAGAGACATTTCGTGGCTGACTGCGGTCGTTACAGGTCGTTCCAAGACATCACGAGTATCTGGTGGCAGGTGACGACCGTGCTGGTTGGCAGTGGATGCTGCCTGGCTGTTCTTGTCGTCGCCGCCGGATTGTTGTGCTGCTGTGTCAGTGACGCTATGTCTAGACGTCTTGGCATCACCGCTTGTCTCCTGCAGCTAACTGCAGGTCTACGACCTGATTATATTTCTGAATTTAGTATTTATACTTTTCTATAGCCTATATTCAGCTTCTTGTTTAGACTTTGCCTTTGCAGAACTGTGAGAGAAACCACGTCACTGTTGCGAGTACGTTGAGCCGCGTGTATTAGTCTATAGGCCTATACAGTTTACAGAATCGTGTTTCTGTGATTGCAACAGTACAGCGCTTGGGTTATTATAATACAAGCACAGGCAGCTGTGAATCATCTGCCACCATTAGTCATGTACGGTGTCTATGGGCAGCAGCAGCAGCAGCAGCAGCTGAAGCAACCGCAGTGACAGGATGCGGAGGGATGAATGATGTTACCGGTATAGGAATTTACCTAGCAGCGATAACAGCAATGTAGGCTACAGCTTAGTAATGATAATAAATAAACTAATTTGTATAGCGCTAGTCTGTCGAATTGTCGATTGATTTTAGAAACGCTGTTGACTGCTAAGCCCTGCTAAGCACCATATACAGGGTGCGGCAAAAAAGTAGACCCCTAAAGTTTATCGCTGCTTTCTCAGCAACCGTTGGGAATTTTAATTTAAAATTTTACAGAATTATTTACTAAAACGTCCTACATCTAAGTGCCAAATGAAATGTATTTCTGTTGAAAACCAACTAAGTTATAAATTTTTACAGTTTTTAACACGACCGCCTACCGATTTTTCAGCATTTAAAAAGTTTAAACCAAAATGCTATTTAATTTCCAAAAACCGTTTACCACGTCACTGTCGATGACGTAACACTAACGTTTTAATAAACAGTAATTTATTTTGTTTAGAAATTACCATTAAACTAGAAAGCAGTCATAGGCCGCAGGTACCTCCGCCAAGGCAACGTCGTTCGCCAGGTGGCGTTACCATATTCGCTCTGCCAGCGGTTCCCTTATGCCCCCTTTAACGCAATGGTAACGAAAATTTCAAAGTGATCCAGAATCTAGGATTCCTGCCGGATCACCCCAAAAAATTGAATCACTTGTAGTTTATGCCATGCCCGACATTCCCACGAAATTTCAGAAAGATCCGTCCATAACTTTGTTGAGTTATCTTGCTAACACACAGACAGACAGACAAACAGACAAACAAAAACTGGCAAAAACATTACATCCTTGGCGGAGGTAATTGTCGTTCCTTTAAAGCAATCGCCGGCTGCCCACCGGATTCATCTTCCAGCAGGACGGCGCGTCAGCACACACAGCGCGCAACGCCGCGCAGCGCACAGAACTGGCTGCGGACCAGCTGTCTAGATTTCATCACCAAAGACCAATGGCCTCCAAATTCGCCGGATATGAACCCAATGGACTATCTTGTGTGAGTTGCATTGTTGGAGGTTTACTGCAAACTTAAAACAAAGCCGAAGACAATCGCCGAACTCAAGGAAGCGCTTTAGGTTATCTGGCTATGGGGCAGCCTGCCACAGGGACCGATCAACAAAGCTGTGAAAGACTTCACAGAGCGACTGAAGGCTTGTGTTGGAGCTGGCGGTGGGCACTTCGAACATTTACAGTGACAGTGGAATTCTGGCATTTGATCATTAATTAACTGTGTTGTTTCAACGATGTTATTAAATTGGCGTTGTAGCCGGAACATTTTTGAGTGCTGAAAAATCGGTAGGCGGTCACGTTAAAAAGTCTATAACTTCGTCGTTTTTCAAGAGAATCCAATTTGATTTGAATATTAGATGTAGAAGGTTTTAATAAATAAATCTGTAAAATTTCATATTAAAATTTCGAACGGTTGCTGAGAAAACATCGAGAAATTTTAAGGGTCTACTTTTTTGCCGCACCTGTACACGGAAGCCTGTTACTGTTTATCCAGGCTTCCTTGCATCATGAAACGAAACCAACAGATTTGCGGTCAAAAGCGGACAGACAGTATAGTCATCGTGGAATCAGACAGAAATCGGCCTAACCAATAATATTAGAAGTAACAAAACATAGCATCAAAGAGTGAAAAAATCCGAAAGATTATTAGAACTAAAAATATGTTGGCCCCGTGTCGACATAATATGCGGCCTTCCGCCTAGCTAGCATTGCACCTCTAGCATTGCGCAGCCCTATAAACTTCGACCCTTTGAGCTAAAATTGACATACGGGTTACTCTTACCCTGGACAACATTCATACAAATTTTGTTTTTTTTTCTACGTTTTTGTGTTCAACGTAGGAGCCTGTACTGGACAGATGGACAGACAGGCGATAAGATGGGTAAATGTGGCTGTTAGGAAGGTCGCACGCACAGTAATCCCAGCTGTCAGGGAGTCACATTAGCGATGAAATTAACCATGCACTACTCTAATGTTGCCTGTGAAAAGTTTATGCTGATGATGTCATGACTACAATTGACTCTGATAGATCTACATATGTCTCAAAAAACATCCCGAGCATTTTCGATTGTAACATGAAGAAGAATTGTCCGATTTTAATAGTTTTTGGTACGAATATTCCTGAGACAACTTGCCATTAAATAAATGTTCAATTTCTCATCTCACCCAAAGTCTGTTTGTGCACTACCTGGGGAAAACAGAACCAACGAAATATTGATTTTTTTACCCAACGCAGTGCTATTGCTTAATCTAAATAACGCCCAAAACATATTTTGTTAACTTCCTTGATACTTTGACTGACATTTCATTCAATTGATTCGTTCTTTAATTGCCTACAGCAAAATGCTTGAAATATGGGCGCATTGTGCGAACACAGGCAAGGAGACGCTTTCCCCATTCATTGACAGCAGTATCGATAATGTTCTGCTTCAGACTAATCCAGACTTCACCAGTCACTTTTTGAATTTATAAACATTCCTGAACGTCATCTGGTAGACACACTGCTTTATGACAGTCAAACCTTGTAATCGACTGGCTGTTGGGGCCATAGTTAAGGACAGATAGAACTTAAACAATCATTCAATAGCCAGTGTTATCAGAAATGTGAAATATTTAGACCAAAAATTATTAGAATCTAATAACTTTTCTTGAAGTTACAATCGAAAATGTCGGGGATTTTTTTGAGCCACAGTGTATACGTAATGTATATGTGTGGTTGTCGTGTAACAGGTGGCTTTATAGCTGTGGGTTGTCTGCTCTATCCGCTAGGATGGAACAACGCCGAGGTGGTCGAAGCCTGTGGTGCGCTGGCTCATCGCTACAGCTGGGGTCAGCATGGAGCTTAGGCTAAGTCATTCTTGTTGAAAGGCTAAAAATTACATGGGAACTTTTGTGAAAGTAGATAGGATTGGGATTTAGGACATTCGTTGTCCGCAGACTTCATAAACTTTCAGTCTTTCACCCTTACCGCACCCGACCCCACACGATGATTAGTTTCAAAATTTATCAGGTCTATACGCACATGTATCTCATATCTCAATATCCAGCCCCGGAATAATTGCGGCAGGTGCTTCATCCCCATTGTGGCGACGCTATGGCTTTAAAAAATTCTAATACTAATGCAAACTGCCCGTGTTATATTATAGTCAATCATTTATCGACATTTAGTCCTACGTTTTCCACTTTAATGATCAATCCCTCGGAAGACTTAATATTGAGCCAAAACGAAGTACTATCCTATACCGCTCGTCGATATGTTGGTGCTGTATAGGGTCTTGTACGATTGGCTGGGCGTACTGGGCGACCGTGTGTGGTGCTACGTTGACCGTCGTCTGTTCCTGGCTCGCCTGCTACGCTGGCAAACGCAAAGGCGGCTACCAACGACCTACCGCAGCGCACATTTGATAAGATTATTGTGATTTGACAATAATTTATTGCTCAAGTGCATGGCACGATACGATAGTACGAATCATATCTGTTGTGTCGACTGTCGCGTTACGGTTCAAGAGCAACAATGGCCAACAATCGTTTACCTATAGCGTAGCGGATATAGGTTCATTACTACAGATACGGCACTGCTGGAGTGGTTAAGCGAGCACGCTATCCGAACTTACACCACTCCAGTGGACCGGTGGTACCACCCTAGTGCAAGCTAAATGTGGTTTAATGTATGTTACACCACACATAGCTTGTTATGTAACATAGGCCTACATTAAACCACGCTTAGCTTGCACTGCCACCGTTTTCACAATTTTCGGCTGCAGTCGTACGTCATAAAACACACGACTGTAGTCTATGCCACATGGGCGGCGCCAGAGGGAGAGGGCAGTTGCCCTTGCCCCCCCCCCAGCTGCCCTCCAGAACAAAATTTTGATGGACACTTTATCATGCCAAGGTGTAACTTATTGAGCGTCATTCTCGCATGACAACACACATATTTGTGAGTTTTTTTGCGTTTCCAAATAGACCCCTTAGCCGCCAACTCGCGCCGCCGCCGCCAGCCGAAAAACAGACGGCGCGCCGCCAAGTCAGCCGAAATTATAGAGAGCCGTCGCCGCCGAAATTTTTACGGCGCGCCGCGGCTTGCAGTGATTATAGGCCTGGTCGTCAAGTTAATAATAACAGCAACAGTTAACGGTGTGTTACAGGACATAGGATCATTATACTGCACTTAGTATAGTCACTGCATTTAGATATAATGCACCTACAGCATTAGGCATTCAGCAGAAGGTTGAACAAACTATGCCAACGTTTTTTATTCAACGTTTTAAACGTTTTTTAATTCCTGCCACGTTTCTAACGTGTTTTTAATTTTTTTGAAACGTTTTTACATCTAGGTTTATGCTTTTGATAGCATTTTATCCAATCACTGGCGTGGTAGGCACTGCTTCAAGTACATGTCTGTTATTAACAAAACATTGTCAGAATACAAATAAAATGTTCAAACTTTTGCTACGCATGTACTAAAATCTGTAAAAAAAACAAAAATGTACACAGCACAAAGTTAAATACTCCGGCCGTTAACAAAAATAAACGTCCAAAAGTACTGTTGCAGTGTGAGCACTTTTCATTTGTAGTCGTGCTGTCAAGCATCAATATTAAAAGTAGGCCTACTACAACACTTAGTTAGCGTTTATTTGTGTGTTGACTGAGTGGCGCCGACTCGAGTCGCGACGCCGCCGAAAAAATGTTGGCGCCGAGTTTTCGACGGCGCGCCGACTCGAGCCGGCTCGCCAGCCGGATTTTACTGCAGTTAGCCGAAAACGGTTCAGCGGCGCAGCTGAGGGGTCTATTTCCAAATTTTAAAAAGCAGGCAAATTTGCGGCTTTCATTGCACGTCTAAAAGCAAAAAGTGTTTCAGCTTTAGGGGGCTTTGCTCCCTGTCCCTCTGACCAGGGGCTCTGCCCCTGAACACCGCTACATTTTTCGATGCACACAACAACTGAATAAAGTCGACATTGGCCCACACACATGTACGATGGCGGACAGGTCAGTCGTGTTTACGCTAGCTCTCTGTTTTTGGTAAATTTTCATGGTTTTCATGGTTTACGTTGGATTTCTGTCAGCATTTCACGCATCTTTAGTTGCACCTCG
>Ga0209367_1002652_pt1 | contig 23810 bp, 14 predicted proteins | sample WorMetLIZISLAND2_FD_187412 | JGI IMG/M metagenome (GOLD analysis project Ga0209367, IMG submission 187412) | Marine gutless worms symbiont microbial communities from Max Planck institute for Marine Microbiology, Germany - Olavius geniculatus... ... | reverse complement strand
TATATATATATATATATATATATATACGAGGAGTACTCAAACGTTTTGCAGTTTGACTATAGCACTCCAAACCGTTTCTGTTTAATTTTTTATGACGTTAAAAATGACAATGACGTCACATGTGTTTTAAGTTCATATGAGCAGGAAAAATAATGCATTTTACTGTGTGTCGTATACGTTCTAATGCAATTTACGTATTTTTTCGTTAGTTACAACAACACTAATATCATCTCAGCTGTCCATCTTTCCGAGTAATGACCTACTTGCTTTGGGCTAAAACCACGACGGTGCCAAAACCGGTTAATACGTGCGAATAATTGTGATAGCCTATTTCGAATTGTTGCGCTGTGCGACAGATAATAATAATCTGGCGCTAATCGTGGCTGTGGCCGTTGCTGGGGCGGTCGTGCTAGCAGCGGTCTTCGGCTTTATCATATGGAGAGTTGCATCAGCATCGAAGTTACCAGCAGCTGCAGCAACAGCAGCAACAACAGCGCCCGCAGTCGAAGCAGTACCGGAGGCAATGCCCGCTAGACCACCAATGACGTCAAGGTCTAATATGCCCCCGCACTCCACTCCTTCGAAGGCTGGGGGCTACTCTCATGGTTACCATAACAACGCTTACCGTCAACAAGCCAATCTGCCTCAATTCCGCAATGATTATCGCAACGCAGTCGCGCCGCGCTCCAGTCGCTGGATGTGGTAAGGCACCAAAAAATTCCCGCGCTTCCGGTTTCCGTCCATCCTTAGAAATAAAACCTGCATCTCTAAAATTTGTATTGGACCCGCAACATAATTATTAGTACAGTTTTTAGTTTGTTAGTCCGCCCGGAAACGATAGTTTTCGAGAGGACTTAAGTTTTACCCCAGATGTTTTTTTTTATTTTTCAACGCGAGATCTCCGAGATGCGTGGGCCGACCGGCGTGAAATTTTGCACGGTGGTCAATACTAGGCCCAGTTTTTTAATGCCAGTCCAAAATTTGGGGGCACACCCCAAAAAAATTTCAGGGGCCAAAAACATGCAAAATTTGGCCCGATTTCGGACGACTTTGAAGTTCGGCGGCGAATATCTCTGAAACGGATAAAGATATTTAAAATCGGGTAAATATTTTATCTACCGCGATTTCTCCTGCGTTAGACGAAACAAGTCCAGTAAACTTTGGTCCACTATTTACTGTGATCTCGATGTGGAATCATACCCATCCAAATCGACTTTTTCGGAAGACCATATTTCGGCCCCCAGGGGATGCTGCACCCCAAATTTTTACACGCGCTATAAAATGACCAAGTCTTGCTAGCGCTCTCCCCCACCGGGGACCTCGGTCCCCCTGACAATTTTTTTTCAAAGGGGGTCCAAAATTGGTTTAAAATGTAGTAAAGGAGCGGTTATAACTTCGGAGTTAAGGGGTGTAGCTTAAAGAAACTTTGGCACTTGACGTGCCTCTAGGTTGGAGTGTTAACGCAAGTACAACTTTTGGGGGCACCGCCCCCCTTAAAATTTGGGAAGGCAAAAAACGTTCAAAAATCGGTGCGATTTACGACAGTTTTTGAGTTTAAGCGCAAATATCTCTGAAACGGACGAAAATAACCACAAAATGTAAACGGCGTTAACGAGAACTGTCTTTTCGGCGTTGAACAAAAAACCTTGTGAACTTCGGTCAACCACGAACAAAGTTAGAAGCGCTCGTGTTGACCTACCCTAGGTCGACAATGCGCGTTCGGCGTACGCCAATGCATTTGAGTTTGGGCCACGTGACTTTGATGACGGGGAAATTTTACCCCCCCCCCTCTAATTTTCCCTTAATCGGACTTAGGGCGCCGGGCGGACTCACGTTAGGCTTTGCCCCAAATTTCTAGTTTTCAAAGTTTTACTGGAAAAAAACTGTAGGCCTATCTAGTCTGTAATGTTGCAGTGTCTTTACTGTGGTTCTCGTGAGTACAATTTAACATGTCAGTTTGTCATTATGAATTTTTGTGTACTATTAGGCGAAACATCATAATATACGAAATATTTTTGTTTTAAATTTTGTGTTTTCGTTTTTCTTTCTTCGCCGACCAAAACCGGAAGCACAGAATTTTTTGGAATAACACAAAAAGATTAAAAGGGTTAAAGGGTGTTACAGTAGTCGCTTTATCGTAAAGTCATCGCAGAGCTACGAATTATTTGTTAAAATGTTCTTAAAAGCACATTACGCCTATTGCAAAGAAAAACTCGGACAATGTAAATAAAAAACAAAAATGGACTTTCATGGCCGGAAAGGCGTAGCCAAAATCAAAATGCAGGGGAGCACTTAAGATGTGGGGTGTGGGTGTGTTGTGTCCTCTTCTCCAATTTTTTCTAATTTGTTCTGTGTAAAAATAAGGGAATGTTTTGCTGCATTTTGGCACTATATTAGTAACTGATTAGGCTCTGCAGGCTTTAATGCATTTTTGGTCTCGTAGGGGGAACGTGCCCTCAGTGCCCCCATGGCTACGCCAGTGAATGGCCCTATAATTACCTCCACCAAGGAGGTTATGTTTTTGCTAGACTTTGTTTGTCTGTCTCTGTGTCCGCAAGATAACTCAAACAGTTATGGACGGATCTTTCTGAAATTTTGAAGGCATGTCGGGAATGGCACAAACTACCAGTGATTCAATTTTGGTGGTGATTTGGAAGGAATCCTGGATTCTGGATCACTTTGAAATTTTCGTTACCATTGCTTTCAATGGGGCATAAGGGAAACCGCTGACAAACCGAAAATGGTGCTGCCACCTAGCGAACAACATTGCCTTGGCGGAGGTGTGCGGGCTCTGACTGCTTTCTAGTTGATCGATGTAATGAAATCAACTAGTTGTTATTTTACTTGTATCTGTGGGATTGGTTCGTCGGTCTTAATGTATCGCTCCTTTATTGCTATACATGTATGAATATGTTCGCTACTGTTAAGTCTATGTAACACACCAAAAACAGCAACAATCATGGAAAATATTTTTAATAATCGTATCGACTGCGTATCAGTGTGTCACTGAATAATATTACTTTTATGCGATTAGAAGTTCGATCGATGAAACGCTTGCATTTCAGCGTCAAGTCGGCGAATATTAAGTCGCACGATTTGTGCGCGGTTTTAGAATTCGGGACAGATTATTTAGTCACGCTGACTTTCGTTCGCTTTTCTTGTTTAAGATGACATTAGACTTCACATCTAAAGTTTATGTTTGGTTGCTTTTTTGCTTTGATTTCGTATAAATATGTAATCAGATATTGATAAAACAGCATACAAACAACAGCACATAAAATAAAACTTGTTGTTATGTTACTGATCAGTTGTTGAGTAGTTATAAGCTTAAGTGTCGTTTTTAACATTTTTGTCTTCGGGGAATATTTTGTGTGCTGGTGATTTATTTGTGTGCTTTGACTATTGTGTGCTTCAGCAGAGTAAATGATTGGTTTGACGATTATTGATCGATTATGAGTATTGAATTGATTGATTGGTTGACTGACTGACAACGCTTAGCGAAGTCAGTGTCAGGGGAAACATATTGCAAGTATTATATCATGCCTTCTTTTCACCTATACCAATCGTTCATAAACAGACATCAGTAACACAAAAAAAAACAAAATGAAACTCACGGGTAAGCGAAAAATACCAAACTTGCAATAGGCTTAAGCCTGGTGCGATAGACACTATCACAAACAATTGTACGGGACATCAACAATGCCGACTATTGCGACAGATGCTGCCTTAGCGTGGTCTTTAGTCTACGGTTTAATTTTAAGGACGTTGCAAATTTTGACTAAAGTTTCTAACTTCCGAATCTCGTCTTCCCGTCCATTAGGAAACTTGGACCTCAATGTAACAATTCAAGTGTTACTTGGGGCCACAAAGTGCCGCTATCAAATGGCATCTCAATCTGTCTAGTGGTTTTAGCAAAGTGTGACAGACAGACGGAGAGACAGACCACGCTACGCCAACATCGGTCGCAATAACAATCTTAACTGTAGCACACGCTTTTTTTATCTACTGTTATACACCATCTAAAACACTTCTACTTCTCGACTTACTAACCGAGCGCGTTCAACTTTATTTCAGTTATCGCGCAATACCTACTTACTTACTGACTTACTTATGCTTTTAGCAATACCGGCTGTATTATAACAGCTTTGATAATAACACTGACAGTTATTAATCAAATGTCAGTATAAATAAACAGAATTACAAAAATTAATATTTTGATCTACTGTATGTGTTAACCTTCAATATAGGTAGACGTTCAGTTTTGCTCTAACAGTAGTACGAACGATAGTAACCACGGTTGTAGTACGCCGGAGCGAAACGCTGGTTGTAATGTGCCGGATTTGCACAGTAAACGCGACCGTTATTTGATGCTGGGAAGCGTGGTCGACCTGCTGCTGCTGCTGCTGCTGATGATGATGATGGTGATTTGATTGATGAAACACAAGGAAGTAAGTAGTAAATTAGTGCAAACACTGAGGCTCCGAACAAAGTGCCAACAAGTATGCAAATGATGCATATTAGAGCGAGATTCGTGCTACTGCCCTGTTCTGAAACACCGTACACATCGTACAAAATTTAAAAAAAAACAAATTTGTGAAGCCCTGCTCACGGCTAAGTACCCCGGAAGCTTCTGCAAGCAGTAATGTAGAGGTGCCATCTAGCGGGTGACATTTCGTGAATCCGTGCCAACTGGTTCAAGTAGTACATTATGCACGCAAGAAAAGAAAGAAACCCGTGTGACCTAGAAGTTGTACATGTTCATGCCAAATTTTATCAAGCTAAGTTTAATATTAAAACTGATGTAGCCTACCTGTTTCTTTAGAATCCGGTGTGGTTGCATCCGCTCCTGGCGTAGTTGTTTCTGTTGCAAAAAACAAAGTAAAATCGAATAACCAGTAAGGGCAGTGATTAAAGTGAGTGACCTATATAAAGGCTTCGACCTCGGTTATTGGCTTCCACTTTAGTTTTAAGTTATGCACATCAAAGACTAAGCCCGTTACTTCCTGCGGTGCTAACATGCAGCTCATTAGAAAGTGTGAAGTGTCGCAAAACTCACAATGTTCTGCTTTGCATCTGACTTTTTCGTAATTTGTCTGCATCGTATTTATTGAAATTTGCAGTGTCATAACAGCGTGATCATGACAGTGTAACACTGCTCTATATTTCAACAAAAATTGTGTGAAAAAGTGCACCAGAATGCGACATAACCTACTCAGGCAGAATTCGATAATATTCCAGCGACAGCCATAAATGCAGACTAAATTATTTGTACAAATGTCTGAAGTATACACGTATATAAGCAAACAATTTATTGAATCACATGAGACTTACGTGGCGAACAACCAGGAGAGGCCGGGTTGCTATGGTAACTGCCTCCGCATCCAGGCTGTGAACAGTCAGGAGGATTGAAGCTATCATTACAATGACACTGACCGACACTGTTACACACCTATAGACGCAGGTAGAACAAATTAATACACGTGCAAGATTGCGCACATCCGCGACTATTTGCAGTATTGTTTGCACGTTATTTTAAGTTCGTTCTATGAGCATGCTGCGGTCGAGTTAGAAGCCAATACGGGCCAGACGGACAGACAGAGACGGACGGACGTGCAAGATACGCAACGCGGCCTATGTAAACGGCGGGGCGTGTTTACCGGTGTTGGGTAGCAGGTCTCATATGGCAGGTGACGCTCGGTAGCTTTGCGACGGGTTTTCCACGAAAAGCTGTACACAGTTTTGAACATTTTAACCCTTTATAACGCGTACTAACTTACTCCGTTCATTGAACAGTCTCCTGCACAGTCAGCCGTAGCGACACTTGACACGTCGACACAGCGCTGCCGCAAACACATCTGTAGTCGAACAAAGAAACACAGCATTTTTACGCGATAGCAGAATGCTTCGCGAGTCTTAGGCATGGCCTAAGCGCCCTCTGTCTGTCCGTTCGTCACACTCGTAATCTGTATCAAAACGGTGTAAGCTAAAATCATAAAATCTTCACCATGGGTTGCCCAAGGACTCTAGTTCATCGTGACAAAATTTTGTGCCCTCTGTCCGTCTGTCTGTTCGTCTGTCCGTCACACCCTGGCACTCTATCAAAACGGTGCAAGTTAAAGTCAAAAAAATCTTCACCGTGGGCTGCCCGAAGGTCTCTAGTTTCTCGTGACAAAATTTCGTGCCCCTGGGTGCGGGGGTTCCCCTCGAACGTGGGCGTCAAAAAGGGGTACCCCCATAAAAACGTTATTTTGCCGCTATTGGCTCTTCTAGTGTGAAAACAGTTGTAGATAAGTACATACATGTTGCCAATTATAACAAGCACTGGTCACGGGCTTTTTAATTTTATTAGCATCGATGACCTTAAACGACCTTGAACCCTCAAAATTAGGAATTTTCGCAAATTCTTCGTGATTTCGAGCTGCGACACACATTTTAAAAGTGAATTGCGACGAAATGGCTAGGTATAGATCCAGACAACCTGCGTATGAAATTTTTAGCATTAAACGTAAATTTTAGCAGTACAAGTCCCGACTCTTTACGTTCAAGGAGGCCTGCGCACGCGGGCGTCAAAGAGGGGTACCCGCGTAAAAAGTGGTTATTTTACTGCTATTGACACGTGTAGCGTGACAACGATTGCAGATATGTACATACATGCTGCTTACACGTAGGCCTATCATAACAAGCATTAATGACGATCTTTTGAACGGTATCAACATCGATAATTTTTAATGACCTTGAACCTTTAACAATAGCAAATTTTAATGTTTTTTTTGCAATTTTCGGCTGTGGCGCACATTTTAAGAGTAAATGGCGCTGAAATGGCTGAAGATAAACCTGGATAACCGACAGCCTGCGTAGGTCTATGAAATTTTTAGCATAGAACGTCCATTTTTAACAGTTTAAATTTCGACATCTTAAATTCAAGGAGTCTTCCGCACGGTGGCCTCAAATTTGGGCACTCTTTCAAAACGCATTGATATTTTATTGCATGCTGTAGACGACTGCCCAAGTGGCAGAACCGCTGCTATCGCGCGTCACGTGAGCTTTGCTCAAATTACTTGTCATTAAGTCTTTATGGAATCTGCAGTTACTCAGTTCATATGTCGCAAGAAGAAGTGATTTCGGCAAAGCTCACGTGACGCGCAACAGCATCGGTGCTGTCACCTGGAGAATCAGTGCAATAACGTAAGATAATGTGCTTTGAAAGAGTACCCAAATATGAGGCCTCCGTCAGGAGGACACCTTTAACCTATAAGGTCGAAATTCAGACGGTTAAAATCTATGTTTTATGTTAAAATGTTGTATGCAGATCGTCCTGTGCGATTCTAGCCTGGAGCTAGATTTTGGCTCCGTAACCCAGTTTAGTGTGCATAACATACTCGCCGACGAACAGTTTTTTTGGTTTGGCAAAACTGGTATAAATAAAGGTCATCTGTTCAGCGTGGTTTAGGGTTAAGCACAGCGTCCCCACTTTTTGGGCTAGAACCGCCATGGGCCTACCTTTCCGGTACCGCAGGAAGCGCCGTCCGGTACAAGTCCCGGGTCCGTCCTGTTAGGTCCGTTGTAGAACGTCTGGTACTCGGCGTATCTGCACCGGTAGGTGACGCCACTGTCGTCAGTGAGTGTTTGATTTCCGCGTCGAGTCCAAGGCTGGCTGAATACGCCCATCTGTCGTGAGACACTCGCCGCAGAAACGTTGCATTGTAGCGTGCCGCACAGCACGTCACTTTCAATTAACAGTCACCAACATAATTATTAGGCCTAATGCTGTCGAGGCGTTAATTTTTTTAACGCACGTGTTAACGCGTTAATTAACGCATCATTATATTGCCAAAGTTATAGGCGGACTACATCGAAAGAGTGACCGAAACGACAACCGACGAACTTGTAGCTGTGTCGCAGAACCGTGACAGTAGTGATGGAACAACAACAAACGATTTTTAATTATCCAAATATTTATCGATCCTCAAATATCCGCGGTTTTATGACATATTAAAACTCTTGTTTCAGAGAATTTAGCAAATTTACGTATGTGCGTTAATTTTTTAAACTCGCGTTAATTTTTTAGTTAATGCTTACTTTGACAGCTCTAATAATTGTTCGTCATGGTGTTGCCTAACAATTTCTGTGCTATATGTCTGTCCGTCCCTAAAAGCTTGCGTCCCTGAAAATGTTATTGGACTCTTAAAAATATTTTTTGCAGTTTTAGTATGCTTTCAAAGTTTTTATCCCTTCTCTCCCCCTTCCCCCCCAAAAAACTGATTGCATCTAGTCTGCTGAGTTGCAGTATTTTTATTCTAGTTTTATTCGTATTACTTAATGTGTGGGTTTATTATGGATTGCTGTGCAATATTATGACATGTCACAAAATTGAACAAAAAAATTTAAAAAGACATTTCGCCTTTCGCCCAATGAAAACTGGTTCAGCAAAAGTGGTTGCATATTTTGTACAAAAGTGACTTTATTTATCGGAAACAACGATAATGGTTTCTTTGTTACTTTTATAATATGCAGTTGATTAATTATTGCGCCTGACCTCCCGCCAAAATAACTTCTCTTTAAAAGAAAAAAGCCGTGTTATACACTTAAAGCTTAGACGATAAGCCCAATAGTAAGTTGTAAGTTAACGATTATCTTTTACACAGATAGATAGACAATAACGAATTAAGACGATCAAAATGGAGCTTACGACATGACAAAATAAGAAACGCGCAAACTCGTTTTCGTTTTTTTAATTAAGTAAAGATAGAATTAACGCACTTTTTTCTACTTCAACGTAATGTGTATTTTTAAACTGTGTTAGTTGTATAGCCAATAAAAATTGTGTACAAATGGCTAACGAGTTGTCTTACCTGGAAGAACACGGTAAATATTTCGACGTGGTAAAGTTATAGCCGCAATTCGCGCCTTCAATACCGCGTCCGTTGAGTTTCGTGTAGCAAAGATTGTTTTGATTATCAGCGTTTTGACCCCACCACAATCGACACATTGACTGATGAGTTTTGCACTTGCCGTCGTAACAATACGCCGAGACCTGTAGATAAGTAAGTAAGCAAATAAATAACCTAACGTCACGTCAACTCCGATCATCTTACCACCAACTGCTGTCCCAGCCAACAGACAAACACAGTGTTCGTCAACTGCGCATTCAGCTCAACCGCTGCTCATATCTGGAACAGTGTACCAGTTACCATTCAAACAGCATCCACTTTCAACACCTTCCGACGACACCTCAAGCCTCGGCTGTTCTCGGACAACACCGCCATCGATCGACTAACTGCTACCACCCGAGCCTGTGATTTTTACTTCTGTTCTGACATATGGCGCGCTATAAATGCAGATTACTTACTTACTTACTTAATAGTAGGCCTAAATGTACAGGCACAGGTCTACTCCCCATAGTGCTTCTTACTCAGACAAATTCCTGACCAGAAGCGCCTTAAAATGTCGGAAGCGGCAGCTGATTGGACGCTTCAATAAAATTACGATTGCCTGTGCGCAATAACTCAGCCTTGCCGTCTCTGCTGGGAAAGGTGCAATGAGTTACTACTGCGGCCGGAGATGAACGACAATTCTGCACAACAGTACTGTAGACCCCCGCTACCAGAACTGCTGGCATTCTGACCGAGTCGACTAAAGCACTGGCTCTAAACGCAACCCCCATGGTGAAAATCGCCTACAATTGTGGATGACCTAAAACGTAATAGTTTTTGGCTTGTGCAAAATGTTTTTGACCACGACGAAAAAATCCTAAAATGCAAACTAGGTTTTGATTTTAAACTGTCCGTGGCGTCGTGGGTTAAAAAGTGGGGACAGTAAGTTGCAATGTTTTGACTGACATCTGCAAATTTTTGTTCCGACAAGAAAGATTATAGTTTTTAGAATGTCGGTTTTCTCATTAATTCACCCTCCCCTCTTAAGTGAAAAAATTTTAGTCACAAATTTTGTATTCTGGGAAAAACATTTTCCAATAGGCTAAAAATACAGAATAATTGCCCATTGGTTCCTTATCAGTTTACTAGTACACCGTGTCTCAATAAAAAAACGTGCTACTTTTATTTTTCGAATAACTCCGTGAAACATTGACCGATTTTGATAATGTTTCGCACGTAACATCAGAAAGAAACTTGACATAAAAAATGTAGTGAAACCTATCTCACCTTAATACTGTTGCTAGACTACCTTGTGAAATTCAGAAGTCGTAGTTTGGCCGTTTACAACAATGGATTCATACTGGGTAGTGCGGCATAGGCTCAGAAATGATTAATTGAATAGCGACAAACACGAGTAGCAGTTATTATCTCTCAAAAAGTCTTACGCGTTACATCACATTATTTTTATTACTGGATGTGTTTAAAATGTCTTTCTCCAGCACAAACGCAAGCGGTAAACATTAACGCGACTCGCAAATAGCACGTTCAATAACGCGCGACCCAGAGCGGCTCACTCGCTGTTGATGCGTCATTTCAGTTCATCGACGTACGGTCTTACAACGAATACGATTAATGTTAAATATGTGACAGATTTTCAATGATTTTGCAATCCCAGTGATTTTCTGAGCCAAAGCATGCGCTTCCCAGTAAGAATTGGCTGTTAAAAACGGCCAAAATACGACTTCTGCATTACACAAAGTAGTCTAAAAACAGTTAAAAGATGACGTGGGCTAAACCATAGTCATTTACGTCAAGTTTCTTCCTGATGTTGCCTGCGGAAAATTATCAAAATCGGCCAATGTTTCACAGAGTTATTCAAAAAATAAAAGTGGCACGCTTTTTGTTGAGACACGGTGTATGTGTTTAATAATAACGCTTAACGCAGAGTGTGCAGACATACTTTGTTGACAGAGCATCTGTCGGTGTTCCGTCGATGTACGTCTGACGGACAAAGCGGGTCGGTTCCGCTACAATACTCCGGCAAGTCGCATTCACCTTTGGCCGCCCTACATTCGGTCGCTGCCGGCATCAGCTGAGCACATACACACGAACACCAGCAAATGTTACAAAAAAATCGACGAATCAAAACAATAAGGTGACGGTGCTTTTGCACCACGACGGAAACATTTACATAGTATGATATGATGAATCATTTGCACTGAAAAACTGAAAACCATACAAAAACTTGTAAAGCGTAGTGACACAGTTTAATGCATTATGGCCTTATGCGTCGAAGTTATTTCTTTTATACCGAGAGTTCGTAAAGAGCTAAGCGAAAGTGGTGCCGATACAAATAGGCTACTGCATCAGCGACGTTATCTCTTGAGACAACTACACCATGTCTCAGAAAAAATAGTCAAAATTGTTTTTGTCATAACTTTGTCAAATTTTGACTAAATTTAATAATTTTTAACAAGAAATTGGCTAAGATGATGAATTTGTGTACGGTTCACTCACTTTTTATCTCAATCAATTTATGTCAATGCACTACCGTGTGAAACAAAGATGCTCCAAATTGATGCATAACGCTGAGTAGTTGTCTCAAGTAAACGTCGTAAGGACTTAATTAAGCATAAAACACACTGAAATGTAAATTATTTAGCACAGCTGTAAATCTGTATGAAAACTCGCTTGCAAATTGCAAGACTTTATGCCCAAAGTGTGTCTGCATACAAAGACACAATGGTTTAGATGCAACGCAACTGGCTGACAGCGGAATCAACGATCAAATGATAAGACAGCATTCACTTATCGATTAAACATGTTTAAAGCTCATCAGTCAGCTGTTTTATTGTCTGCTGTTTTTACTGAAAAATATTTAATACAACAACATTATTAAGCCATGTGGCACCCTCTGTTTAATTTCTGACGTACGAGTAAACAATCTGACACAAATAACCACTGCATAACGTAACAATTTGGAGCATCTGTGTTTTACGCGGTAGTGCGTTGGCATAAATTAAGTAAGGTGGGAAATGAGCACACTTTTCATAATTATAGCGTCTTGGTCATCTTTGTGCCAAAAATTATCAAAGTTGTTGGACATTTGACAAAGTATCACAAAAACAATTTTGACTGTTTTTAGACACGGTGTATATACAGTACAATTGGCAGTTAGCTGTATATAGCCTACCTGACAGGTGGAGACGTTACAGCAGCGTCCGTAGGCACAAGTTGCATTTTCCGTAAGGCGACAACCAGAACAGCACGCTGGATTACATGTCTAACAACAGGCACGTAATATAATGAACTAGAGAAGAAAACTCAGAGAGCGCAAATCTCAGCCAACGTTATGTAAGTTTTTTCGTTGTGCTCGCCAGGGGGCAGCATTACATTTGGCAGTGGTTTGCCTTACATAGCAATAACAAAAAAAATCTTTTAATCATATAATAGTAAAAATTAAAAAGCTGGAACCAGGACGGCATCTTTATAACGGAGAGAGTGTTTTATTCGCGCTGTCTTAGAATCTTCACTTTACCGGTGTGGAGAAAACCCCTCGCACTGTAGCGCCAGTGGCGGCGAGCGAGGACAAAACACCCCCTCCATTATAAAGATGCTGTCCTGGTTCCGGCCTTTTAATCTCTACTTATACTGAATTCACATGCCGATCAAGATCACCACCAAAGTCGTACATTTTCTAGTTGGACCCAAGTCTAGCATTGCGTGGATTTTAGCCAAATCCGCCTGTAACTTTTTGTGTAGGCCTAGTATTTCTAACGGACTGACAGATTAACAGATAAACTCATGCAATCACATAATCCTCACCTTCCTTAACGGACGCAATTAACAATGATAAAAATAACACTGTAAAACAGAACAAGTGACCTTCAGATTGCATCGGGAAATTACAAATTTGTTTCAAAATCACGCACTAATAAAATACCTCTTCAACTAGAAGGGCAGTAAAAACCGCAGATCTCGCTAATGTATTTTGTTACCCTTTGTTTCAAGCCTAAAAGTTAAAAAATGCAACTAAATTTCAACAAAATAACCGTGAGTGTCCAAACTTAAAACTACATCGACAATATAGGCCTATAAGCCCCTAGTTATCTCGTTTTTTGACTTTTCCGTCATTGAAGTAACAATGAGGAATCTACTAAACGTTCTTACTTGGCCCTATCTTGCACAATAAGCCTATAGGGTATATTCATTGTTTTTTTTATAATTTGTCTCCTGTAGCCTACGTCTTTCTTTATGTTCTCTATCATTTCGTTGGTTGTTTTTTCTTGGTTTTTCCTTACAGTTATAGAGCAGTGCATCGCCTTTACTATTAACCATTTACTTTCCATCAATGAACCCCTGTTCGATTACTAATTATAGCCAAAAACAAACCAATAAATCAAGAAAAGTAAATTGGGTGTTATATTAATATAGATAAAAGAAATACAATTGCACTGGTTCCCGTTATTTTCACGAATAAACGAATAAAAAGAAAGCGAATGAGATGAAGAGTAGAAACAAAAACAGAAAAAATAAGAACAAGTAGACAATGTTGGTTATTAAACTAAAGATGATGATGATGATGATGATGATGATGATGATGATGACAACTATGCTGAAAGTGGTCTGACCGAAAAAATCGGTGCGTTTTTGCCGCAGTCGCAGTCCTCTCCTTCTTCGACAATTCTGTTGCCACACGCCGGCTTAGCGTCATAAATATTATCCGGCACGTTGAGCAGACAATAACCCAAGTCATTGGAGTATGCTGACAGCAGCTCTTTCAGCGTACACAAAGACCAACGGGTTGGAGGAGGGTTACTGTCCACAACCAAACACAACGCTTTCATCAGACTTGATTTCAAACCTATTTTGTCGTAAAATTTTTAGTCCGACGACTGTATAAGCAAACTAAGCATACTATAGCCTAAAAAGCTCGTCGCCAGTGTGTGTTATGATAGGCAGCATGACTGTGCCTATCTGTAACCGTTTTCACGCTAGACAAATCAATAGCGGTAAAATAAAGACTTGTAAAAAGGTACTCTTCTTTCACGCCCTCGTTCAATAGAAACTCCCTCACTCAGGGCCACAAAATTTTGTCGCAAAAAACTAGAGTCCTTGTGGCAGCCCACAGGAAAGATTTTGTGATCCTAGCTTGCACCTTTTTGTTAGGGCTCTAGGGTGTATCAGACAGAGAGACAGACAGAAAGACAAACACCTCGACGGTGGCTAAGACGCGCAAGCATTAGATGCTGTCGCGCGTAAAAAATAAACAAATATAAATATTTTTTTAAAATCCTGTGCTTTCGGTTGTGGCCCGTTTCTTAAAAATTGCGTTTTATTTTTTTTATTAAACCTTTAAAAATATTTTTTGCAGTTTTCTGTGTGTTTCCTAAATTTTACAAAAAAATATTCGTATCTATCTATAGTCCGTTATGCTACACTTAATTTTTTACGGGTAATGCTCAGTGTGTCAACTTGTTTATTTACCAGTTGCTTTACATGACATTTCATGATACAAAAGTAAAATTTTTAACAAATTCCCCCACCATCCGCATTTTTTTCGCCGGCTGCAATCAGAAGCACAAAATTTTTAGGCAGACGACAGATTGACTGACTTTACGCGCGAGTTCATGATGCATATTTCCCGCGGATCGTCGCACGTGAACGGCGGACAGAAATCATCGTGTGTAAAGCCGAAGTTGTGGCCCATCTCGTGAGTCATGATCGTCACCGCTGGTCCAGGTAACGTGTCATTGTCCTATATTCAAACATAACATTATCAGCCGTGCGCTTTTCATAATGACCAATGGCGTCGTCGCCCCTGAAATTTTGGCTGTCAAAAAATTGTCGACAAATGTTATTTTTGTTTAAAAAGCCAAATTTGGGACTCAAACCGCCTTTTTAGAAAAATTCTGATACGAAAACAAATTTTGGTGCAACTGTCTGTCAAAGTTGTGTCAAAATTCGCAGCAATGTCCGGCGAAAAATTACAACTTTTTGTCCTGCATATTTGTGTAAACCACGACGCCGCTGGTTATATTTTTTTCGTGATCGTTGTCGTTATAATTGACGAATTTATTATTTTTTTCGTTACTGGCAATTTTTGCTATCGTTACTGTTATCGTAAATCAAACCGCATCAACATTCTGTACTGTTCATTTGCGAATAAACTTACAGACCGAAACAGTTACTAACACGTACAACAATTTCTCAATTAGTCATTTATTCCTTATCTTTCTGTCAATCATCCATGCTATTATAGCTCGACATTAAAACATAGTTTTATTTACAAATCATAATATAAATAACTGGCAATAGTGACCCCGTAATAAATACTCACAACGGTAAATGCGCAAGAGAAGTTGTAGCTGCACATTTTTCCGCCTTGTGAAGAGCCCATTACAGTCTCGGCAAACCTTGCATTTCTGACATAAATATAGAAAAGCTGGAAAATTAAAAATGATTTTATTCTTTTAATTACTACACTAATTTTGTTATTTACATTAAGGTAGCAAAAAATATAAACAATGCAACTTAACTCAAAAAAGAAACAAAAATTAAAACCGTATAATTTTTTGTCGACTCCAGACAATCCGCACGCTAAGCTTCGCTTATAACATTGATTGACAGCAGGCAACTGCAGTCTGCAAACATAATCATTATCACTCGTTCGAAGTAATTTCGGTTAACTTCTGAAAATTAATAAATTAAAAAAGCTTTATCATTACCAATTCTAAATTAGTCAATAATAAAATGAATAAAATCGTTATTGTCGTCAAACATCAACAAACGATAAGCGCATACGTTACATTTAGATTTGTACTATAATAAATTACCGGCATGTCACAAAAAGTAAACAGTTGCTTGCTATGCTATCATCGTTCTATTTTACAACAAATTTCGAAAACGCATTCTTTCGAATTTTTTTGCAAACGAATAAAAATTGTCGCTCTGCACTAGATGCGCTTTGAGTGCTGCAAATGCATCGAAATACGTTTGCGGTCCCAGATCCAGCTACGAAAACTCATAGCGCTCCCAGAATTACTTGGCTGAATTTGTGGGCAAAAAAAACAAGAAAGGAAAACGAACAGACAAAAAAAACGGTCCGGACCAACCCCATAAATAATCCCGGCTACAAAGAAAACGCCACCAGACTTATAGGGTGTTTACACGATCCAGCAAACGTCCAGCAAACGTCCAGCATTAGTACGTGTATTTTGAATACATTTGCTGGAAGTTTGCTAGACGTTTGCTGGATCGTGTAAACACCCCATTAGCCTACGTAATGAGATGTGCATTGTCGTTGTTATGATAGGGGTTGATGTGATCGCGTCGGTAAGCGCTGAAAGCTTCCAACGTTTGCGCGTCGCTGGAGCTAATGTTTATCAGGTCTCCAGCGGTCCAGACCTCAACTCCGACCAGCACGATGTAAATGTGCAACGCTTGATACAACTGCGCAAACACGAAAAACATTTTCAAACAAGAAGCCCAGCTGTCGTTAAGATAGCCGACCGTACTGGTTGTTATGACCTTTAAGGTCATCCAAAGTCGATGATTGCTATCTCATTTAAAACGGCGTATGCCACTTCTTATTAGTGATTAATAGTATCCTTGGCCGTATCTCTCACCGTTACCGTGATATGGCCAGTTTTCCATTGAATTTCCTACCCCCTTTTATTCAACCACCAATTTGAAAATGTTTTTCGTGCACGAAATAGCTAGAATCTTGCGCGCCCGAGTATAACACACATGGTTAATTATTCGTGTAAAACATTTTTCCCTTCGACCTACACGTTAGCGAGGGTACACCCCTTACGAACAGACAGACAAACAGACAGACAGACGACGGACGACAGCCATGCCAATAGTTCGACCGTTACTTAAGTACGGTCGGCTAAAAACATTTCGTACATAATACTTTAACGGTTTGTGGTATAATTCAAGTCGTGTACGAAGCGACAAAAATAAACCGAATGAACTGAACCCACGTCAACTCGACTTATTATGTGCTATTGCGAGTCGTTTTTTGCATGCTTAATTATATTTTTACTCGTTGCTGTCTTTTTGGATTTTTAACAATTATTGTACTGTCAAAAACGTACAGCGCTGACTCCGTTGACGATAGTTTTAGCTCGAGCGATTGTTCTGCTTTCATCTTTTCCCATCGCCGTATACTGTGCACAAACAAGGACATGAACGTGATAATAGGGGGGTCTAATTAGGTAACCTCCGTAACTGATGGCGTAAGACAAGGCTGTGTTTTCGCACCAGCTTTCTTCAGCATCATCACTGATTGGATTCTACGCCACATGACAATTAGTTTAAGTTTGTTTAACTAATTGTATTTCACTTTGGTACATAATTTAAACATTGCTACTACTATAATACTACAACAACAACTAATACTACTACAACTAAACTACAACTACAACAACTACTAAGCCTACTACTAATACTTCATTTAACATTTATATTAATTTTTGGCCAAATTCTACAACTGTCGTTTCCATGGCAACACGAGTCGGTCGTTGTAGAATTAGATTGGTTTTATCCAACAGCCAGTCCCTAACACTCCCTCTGTTCGACGCAAAGATCTTCGAGACATCTCTTATACAAGCCTCGTTATAGCCCATTTTGTCCCAAATTTCGTTGCCATGGCAAAGAGGGTCTATCGGGGTAGCATTCAATTTGCAACATTCGATGGCTCATCGTCAAAACCTTCTATAAACGCAAAAAAACTGGCACATATCTTTTACACAAACTGAGTTATAGCCCATTTTGTCCTAAATTTTGTTGCCATGGCAACAGACATGAAAATGACAGATATGAAATTAAAGAACAACAAATATATCGATGAAAATAGATTACATTACAATACAGTGCGCAAGTCTTTTTTTAAAACCACGGCAGAACACAAGTCACTGCAGCAAGGTACTGACACGCAACTTGAAAATATTCTTCGAATCGAATAAGTAAACGGCTACAGAGGAATAACGCTAAATCTGAATCAACTCAATCTAGGCCTATTCAGCCAGTTAAAACATGTCTTTCATTTTCATGTCCGTCACTCCCCAGTGGCCTAAAATACTGTACCTGTGCGTAGTCGTTGACAATGTAAAGCTCAACAAACCAGATCGAACCATCCTCGTTATGAGGCCAGCTCAACGACGGATTCTGCACAGTTACAGTTCGCCGTCTCTCAAAAAACTGTGCGGGTTTGGCCAGAACTTCGTCAAAGTTTACGTTTAACACGACAGTGCGTTAATGCGAATTAGGTGAAGTAGAAAATGAGTGCATCTTACATAATGTAACCGTTTTCGCCATCTTTGTGCCAATAATTAACAAAGTTGGTGAAAATTTGACGAAGTTCTGAAATAAATTGTTTTGCACATTTTGAGACACGATGTACGAGTACTTCAAATAAACATTAAACAAAGTTTTTAAAACAATAACGAAACAGATAGACCGATAAACTGCCAAAGAGACATAACACGAAAAATGGCTATTTACTTTTTATTCATTATTTTTCTTTTAATTTGTTCATTATTATCTTTCTTCCTCTATTAGCACGGTTCTATTAGCACAGTTTTACCGTGTTTCTACTGCGTAATATATCATGCGTCTCAGCTTAGGTGGTCCAACTGAAAACAAGAAGCCCAGCTGTCGCTAGGATAGCCGACCGTACTGGTTGTCAGTGACCTTTACGGTCATCCAAGGTCGATAATGTTCATCTCATCGTAAACAGCATATGCGATTTTTTATTAGCAATCAATAGCAATGTAGGCCCTATTTGCACCGTTTAGCCACAATGCATCTGTGACAGACGACAGACGAACGACAACCGTACCAATAGCTTGAACGTTGCTTAAGTACGGTCGGCTAAAAACGACTGATTGACTGGCTGATTGATTGATTAAACCTTTGGTTCTGTTCGTTCTGTTGATGTTGCTGGCTGCTCAGTTTTGTTGTCTGACAACATAAAGATTCTCGGTGTCACTCTGGATTGTCACCTTTCTTTAAATAAACACATTAGCTCCATCTGCAAATCTGCTTATCATCACATCCGGTCACTCCGCCATATTCGTTCGGCCATCACTGATGATATGGCCAAATCAGTCGCTTCTTCCCTGGTCTGCTCTCGATTAAACTACGCTAATTCTCTTCTTTTCGGCACCATTCAGAAAAATATCAACCGTCTTCAGCGCGTCCAAAATACACTTGCTAGAGTTGTTGCCAGTCACGCTTTCCCTCGTGGTACTCACTTATTTGATATTCTCCAGGATCTGCATTGGCTTTCAATTGATCAACGCATTGAATTCAAACTTGCCATCTTGACGTGCAACATTCTCAATTTATCTCAACCTGTTTATCTACGTTCTCTGCTCAATTAAACAATAATAATTGCAGTTGTTTTTTATCTGTACATATCTCTCTTTTCTTTCTGTCTGTTTCTGTCTTTATGACGAATAAACGTGTTCATTGTTACACTTTCTGGCGTTCTCTGTGTTCTGCCAACACCAATCTGCTGTCGGTTCCACTTGTCCGCACAACCTTTGTCTCCCGCGGTTTTAGCATTGCTGCCCCCACAGTCTGGAACTCACTAACCTTTAGCATTTGCGGTTCTACCTTTGCACACACTTTCGGTCTATTTTTTTAAAACTCGCTGCTTCCAGCAGGCCTACCGCTCTCCCTAGCGGCTCAGCCAAGTGCCTCAGATTCGGCCACTGGCTGCACCTACTTACTTACTTATTTAGTTACTTGAATCGTTCATTCATTTAGTTAAAGCTGTCGACTTCGAACAAATAAAACGCCAACTTGATACAAAATCTTTTAGTCTGTACTCCTGACGCTTCTCGCTTACTGGCAATAAACGCGAAAATTTCACTTGGAAGTACCGCTAATGTATATGTGTTGATTTTAAAGCGATATTATCTGGATCGGGAATCGTTGTTCTCGATTATGATTATTGTTCAAAATATTTTGGTAGTAACCACAAATTAATTTTGTTTAAACATAAACAGAAAACATAAAACTCAATTTCCATAAAGCCACGAAGCCAGCTTATTCAGAAGCACTGTGACCTCGTAAACTACACGAACGTTTGCGCCATTGCGTGGAAAATACTTTTCGTTTACCTTTCGCGCAGACCCGATGATTCTTAGATAGTCAAGATTTGTTCGTACGCTATCGCGGTGTCCTGTCAATAAAAAAATATCTAAGCCGGTTGTCACAAATAGTAGCCATTCTGTTAAACTATTACCATGGTACTTCGTAATAAAAGTTTCTTGTTTGTAAACGTAGTAAGTTTTCTAACGAAGTGCCTTACGTAAAGATTTTGTTTACTGTCTTATTTATTTTTTATTTACTTACTTTCTGACGTATTTACTTACTATTAAGTTGAGATCATTTAGGCGTAGACCCTATCATAAATGTAAAGACACAACCCTGCGACATTAGCATCTCACTTCTGCTACGAGAAAAGCCTTAAATCCGCCAATGACAAGTCTCAAAATGCACACTGCTTACAGTAAGCCTATTGGACGCAAAATGTTATATACTTACCGATGCACACGCAGTACAGTTACTTGTAGCCTGTACGTTATGCCGCTAATAATTATGAACAAAAAATTTGAGCTAATGCTCACGAGACGCGCGAAAGCCTATAGCAGTTCTGGTTTAGTAGTCTAGCTGAAAATTGGGGGTGTACACGCTAAGTTGATATACAAATACCAAATTCTCTATTTGAATCGCATAAAGATAGTTCCGTGGTGCCACCTTGTGAATGATGTAGACTTGTCGCAGCCCGAAATCGCCAAAAAAAATCTATAAAACCCCCTATTATGGCGTTCAAGGTCATTTAAGGTCACTGAATTTGGCGCCAATCAAGAGCCAGTGTACGACTTCCTGTTAGTGATTAATAGTAACCTAAGCCCTATTTCGCACTGTTACTGAGATACAGCGACTTATTGGTCAAAAATCGCAAATTTTGCCCACCCCTCTCTCATTTAACGCCATCGTTCGGGGTGACTCACTTCGAACTTATGGAAAAGCTTTACGGTTCCTAAAAATAGAGTCTTCCGGGCAGCTGACGGTGAAAATTTGGTAATCCTAGCTTGCACTGTTTTTGACTGATCCACCCGTGTTACGGACAGACAGACAGACAGACAGACGGACGGATGGACGGACGGACAGAATTGCGATGGCTAAGACGCGCTGAAAGCAGTAGCTGCTTTTGCGAGTAACAAAGACCTAATCAATATGGCAAAAGGCAAAATCACCAACTCGTTGTTTGTATTCGTCAAATGGCGGTTTGTCTTCAATTTGCAATTGTGTGTTTTAGCTGGGAGTCTGATTCCAGAACTTTGTTTTCCCCAAGGGGATCAGAGACCTGGTCAATGCATTTAAATCCGTCGAATGGCTTCCGCGGGGTGCACGAATGTGACAGACGACAGACAGACGCGTTAAGGAAAAATGTATAGCAATTGGCGAAATCACTTGCGCTGAAAAAGCGATTTCGTCTATAACAATAATGTTATTAACCTGGAAAACAAACCGTAGTGATATTCGGTAGTAAAGTTATCATTGATTTCAATGATTTAGTCGTACATACCACAGGTGCCTCTGCGTTGAATAATAATATCGGATTCTCTGTAGACTCGATGTAGTCCTGTGAACGTGTCATCGATCGGTTCCACACTGTACGTCTCATTACCAGCCGTAAACTCACCCCTGTAGGATTATTAGCACACACGAACACTGTGTCCGAGAAAAGTAACCCCGTAGACACCGTAAAATAAAATGTAAAATTTAAACAAATTTAAGTAAAATATTGCATATTCAATTTTTAATAAATTGCTAAAACGACAACGAAATTTTGTTAAAAAATATTATTGTTTAGTACAGTTATTAACTGTCAAATATCGATAACAAAATATCTCTGTTATCAATATGGCGTTGTATAAGTAAACTCCTTTGCTAAAACGCATTTGCATAACTTTAACAAACAACATTTAATTTTGGCAAAATTTTACGTCAACAATGCATCATTCATTGTCAGTCAAAGTGCCGAATTTCAGTTAAATCTGCCAAAGCAAACAATAGTTACAGTGGCTTTTGTAAGGTCACTTCAAAACACTCCTGTTTCAGATCTTTGCGTCTAACGTTATCCACAAAAACCTGAAGCTGAAGTGTTTTGAGGTGACCTCACAAAAACCGCTATGACCATTGTTTGCTTTGACAGATATAATTGAAATTTAACTGATTGATTTCCAATAGCTGGTGCAATGTTGATGTAGAATTTTGTTAAAATCAGATATTGTTTGCTAGAGTTATGCAAATGTACAGAAAAAAGTGGTTTGCTTATGTAACGCCATATCGATAACGAAAATATTTTGTTATCGATATTCAACAACTAATAACTTTGCTAAAAAGTAACGTGTTTCAACAAAATTTGGCAGTCGGTTTAGAAATTTACTAGAAATTAAGTGTACGCAATTTTATTCAGAGTCGTTTAGATTTCACATTTTTATTGTACAATGTCTAGAGGGTTACTTTTTTCCGGACGGTGTATTTATCTCCGCCGAAAGTAAACGTAATGAGCGACGGAGATAAGGTTTTCATTTCTGTCTGTGTGTGTGAAAACGATTAAGTAGCCTATTTGCTAAAACGCCTAATGAAAACATTAAGAGACGCTTACAATTTGCTAAAGTTTACTGTTATTTTATGGCTTATTTTCTTCTCATATCTCTCATTATAGTGTCTAATGTCTAGGTAAAGCTAAAATTCCATTACGCCGACTTTGCAACTTTCACCGAAACTTCTCCGCGGGGAAAGTCGTGGACACACATCGTGAAAGTCGGCGACATGATTTATGTCGCCGACTTTTATGATATGTGTCCGCGAGTTGCCCCGCGGGGAAGTTTCGGTAAAAGTCGCAAAGTCGGCGTAATGAAATTTGGGCTTAAGCGCGTTTCAAATACGGTTTAGAATTTGCCTTGCTGCACTCGCATAACACACTCTAGGCCGTTATGAAACGTATTGTAATGTGTTTTCTCTGCAATTATCGTGAGTAATAAAACCCAATATTGGTTAAACTTACAGAAATCCGTAGCAGGTGCAGGCTGAAGCAATTGAATTAGAATAACCGTCAACGAAACCAGTGTAGAAACAGTGATCCGCCTTCTACAGCAAATGATAATGAACCGTGAAAGCAGTTTAAAAACACATATAAGCCTACTATACAGCAGTATCCATTGTACAGTAGCCCTCTAAAGTTTTCCGTTGTTTTCTCATCAACTATTTAAAATTTTCATTTTAAATTTTACAGTTTTATTTACTGAAACCTTGTACATTTAACAGCCAAGTAAAATGTAATTTTATTTAAAAACGACGAAGTTATAATTTTTTTAACATGACCGTCTATCGAATTATCACCATTAAAATGTCCAAGCTACAACAACAATTCAATAACATCGTTAAATCAACACAGATAAGTAGTGATCAGATGCCGTAATTTTATTGTTACTGTGAATTTTCAAAGTGTCCACCGACAGCTCCAAGCTCCAACACAAGCCTTCAGTCGCTTAATTTGAGAAGTCATTCACGGTCTTGTCGATCGGTCCTTGTACACTGTGTCCCAAAAAACATCCCCGACATTTTCGACTGTAACTTGAAAACCAACTAACAGATACGGATATTTCTGACACAACTTGCCATCAAATGACTGTTCAGTTTTCCACCTTACTTAATGTATGCTTCTGCACTAGGGAAACCAAATCGTGCAAAATGTGTTTTTGTGGATACGCAGAAAACCTGAATAAAATATCCCCGACATTATCGATCGTAACTTGAATAAAGGTCAGCAAATTTTAATAACATTTAACAAAAATATTTTCGATTGTTGTAAAAGAATAATAATTTAGTAATAACTTATAAACG
>Ga0209367_1002650_pt1 | contig 23817 bp, 15 predicted proteins | sample WorMetLIZISLAND2_FD_187412 | JGI IMG/M metagenome (GOLD analysis project Ga0209367, IMG submission 187412) | Marine gutless worms symbiont microbial communities from Max Planck institute for Marine Microbiology, Germany - Olavius geniculatus... ... | reverse complement strand
GCTGCAAGGACAGACTGGCAGCGGGTGTCATCAACGATCAATGGTGCATTCTTTCACATGTTCCAGAATGCTCACTCCTAAGCTTACAGTGTGCTTTCCTGCCACTTGATTTGTTCATTTGAGCCATCAGTCACCAGTTACTAATTGACTATCAAATGCATGATGTATTTATTAGAGAGAGAGGTAGCGTGTCATGTCGCCAGCAACTTCATGGCTGTGTCAGCACGGCTATACTGCTCTTTGGGTGGACGCTGTCAGTAAGCAGTCTCCACAGCAAGCGTTGGTGGCTGCTTATCTAAGTTGAGATCAAACATAACATCAGTGGTTTTGGAAACCGTCCTTGTGCTTAGTCCAATGGACGCTCCGCCCACACTGCGTATGGTGAAGGGCCACCCGACTCTGCTATTGTCAGCTGACTGGTGAACAGTTGGTTGCGCCATTTGCAGTGACGTGCTCATCGGCCGCTAGGATAAATGTCTGGGAATTTTTATTATAAGTATCTGTGCTGTGTCAATAGGTTTCAGCTTTGGAACAGCTACAGTGGCTTCAGCACCAGCGTTTGGTACTACCACATCAACAGCCGCTGCTCCCACATTTGGTAACTTTTGTTTTTTTCACGAAAGTTGTTCGTAGTTTTTGTGTTTGTATACTGCATTAAAATTGTTGCCAGCTTTTTAGTGGTGTAATTTTCTTTGTGTTTTATTAGTGTTTGTCTGCAATTTGCAAATGAATGTGATTGTTTATGGTCACTGAGTACTGTTACTATTAGTTGTGAGATAAAAACTTATATTGACCAGTTTTGTTAGTTGTAACTGTTTAGAAGCGTTACTGTTGGCTTTTTTTAGATAATATGTAATAGCTTTAGTGTGTCAATGCTCTCAGTTGCCAAAAAGGGTTTTCAGCCAACCAAACCTGCTGTGGGTTGCAGCCGTCTTGGAGAACCGCCTAGCCTAGTATAACTCTGGAAAAGTGAACTTGTACAACAAAAATGGAAAATTCTAATTTGCACTCTTCACAGCAAAATCATCATTAGTATCAGCAAATCAGCACGAAGTCAAAATTTGCAGTATGCTGAATCAATGATATTGTGGCAGTGGGGCGGGTGTAGGGCACTTCCTTTCCCTCCCTCTGTATTTTAGAACGTCGGAAAAAAATTTCTTGTTAGAAAACTTTTTTCCATAAATAAAAGATTTGGGGCTAGAAGTCACATGTTTTGGGGTCCAGTTTATTTTAGGAGTCAACTGAAATTTTGAGCAGCCATAATGTTTTCTGTTTGAAATTTGCATTTGTCTGTAGGAAAACTGTTCTTAAAATTAATACCTGTTTGGTGGTTAACAAAGAAGATTATTAGAACTACACTTGCAGTTGCATTTGCACACCCATAATGGTCAGTTCTTACAGTTTTAGGTTAGGATTGATATTCTGTTTTCTTTGTGTGTGTTCATTGTCTGTTTTTTTTCTGTTAAAGTTTCTCAGTATGTATTTATGTGTGTGCATTGACTGGAAATGCCGTCCTTGAAATGATCTGTTCTGTGTCGGGCAGGACGTTAAACCCTACTCAGTCACTCACTCACTCACTCACTGTAGGAAAGCTGCAGCTTATTTCCTGGTGCCATATGCATAACAACATCTTGGTTTACGCCGGGACTAATGGCTACGTTGGGACTAACAAGTTCGAGATTAATGGACAAAGTTAGTCGGTATGCAAAAAAGATGGAATAGCAGTCGGACTGGCAATCCCAGCGTAGTTGATGTCCGGTAATTTCATTCGGGAATTTCCTAGCATGAAGTTGACCATTTTTCCATTGACGCAAGTGCCTGCCGGCAAAGTTGTCGTCTGCTCCCTCTTCTGCAGCCACGGGCTGTCCTTTAATATTCATGACGCTTATGGCCTATATGATAAGCTAATTACAGCAACGCCGGCAGTAGAAATGTGCGATGTAAAAACGTGCGAACAAAATCAGGCAGCAGATGTTCCATTCGTCAAGTTTTAATACTACAATTGTGTTGGTAATGTATACTGACAAGTCATATGTATGATGCACGATGTTCGTAATTTTGTCGTTAACAAAGTTATTTACGTCGCACTAAACCAGTTACACCTGGTTGCGAGGGAGACTAACTTTAGTCCTTCATTTACGCCTGAACTAGCGGTAAGTCGCCGTTATGCATACCAACTTAACAGTCTGTTGTAACTCGAATTTAGTCTGAGACTAAAGTTTCGACGTTGTTATGCATATTACTACTTTTCAAAGAAGTCCACGATACTGCTGGCTGAGATGAATTATGTTTAATGCTTGTACAGGATTTGGTGGCTTTGGCAGCACTTCTGTGACTTCAACCGCCCCAGCGTTTGGTGCCACCGGTATAACAGGGTTTGGCACCCCCACCACCGGTACTGCAACCGTTGGGTTTGGCTCAGCGTTGGGTTCCACGCCATCGCTGTTTGGCCAGCCGGCTGCTTCAACGGCTAGCAGTGCATTTGGCTTCAAAGCACCTGCTGCGTCCACGTCGTTTGCGATTGGCGGCACAGGAGGCCTCTTTGCCACACAGCGTAAATATATCTTTGAATACTGAACATGTCAATGGTGGGCCCCCTAATTTTTTTTCTGGTGAAGAGTTGTCATAAAATCTTTTATTGTTAGAAAATTATGATCCACAAGTGCAGAATTTGAGGCTAATTTGAGAAAAATTAGAGACAAAATTAAATTTCTTTTTAGCACCCGTTGGAAATGCACAATGTCTGCTGACTTGCCTACTTCCTTAAAACTCGCGCTACCACTGAATGCGGTTGGTTTTGCTTTTGGGTCTGTTTGTTTATTAGTTGAATGACTTTGATGAAAATTTTGTTTAGTGGTGCGGCATAGTCCAAGATTGGCAAGAACCATGCTCAATGTATGCAGATTTCAATTACACTTTAGCTAGAGGAATTTTTGTATTAGATATAGCTAGTTAGTAGAATGTATAAAGTCTGTTTTGTTTTGTTGGTCATGCCTTAAGTTACACAGCATCATATTGGATTTTTACGTGTGACATCATCCTGTCAGCATGTAACGCTTTGTGCGTCTTAGCCGTCGTTGAGGCGTTCGTTCGCCTGTCCTGTGTCTGTCTGTCTGTCACGCTCGTGATCTGTGTCAAAACAGTGCAAGCTAGGATCACGAAATCTTCACTGTTGGCTGCCACAAGGACTCTAGTTTATCGTAACAAAATTTTGTGCCCCTGGGTGAAGGGGATCCCTGTGAGTGAGGGCGTCAAAGAGGGATATTTCCTAAAGACTTTATTTTGCCACTATTGGCTCGTATAGTGTGAAAACGGTTGCAGATAGGTACAGACGTGCTGCTTATCATAACAAGCACTGGTGACGGGCTTTTTAGATTTATCAACATTGATGACCTTCAATGACATTGATCTTAAGTTAGTTTTTTTTGGTGAGCCTTTCATATTTTTTGTAAATTTTTTTGGTGTTGTGTATTTGCAAATTACATTTTGAAAGCATTTTGATACTGACCACATTGCTATCTGCAGCAGTTTTGCCACAATTTCAGTTGATGGGTTTACAATATAATGCCTGGCAAAGTGACCGTTAGCATTGATTGTAGCATTTCAGAGCAGCATCGGCACAGCATCTGTGGAACTAGTCACATGACCAGAAGTCAGACGCTCGCCTTAGGACGTAGGCGGTACCATCGGCCTTCCTGAGCAACAGCTGGGCTTCTTGTTATTCACCAGGTGGTGCCACTAGCCTCAGTAGAGTGTTGTGATCTGTGATCTCTCTGTGTGTATTTCTAGCTGCAGCGGCTACAGCCCAGTGTCAGGTGCCAACGTCCGTGGCTCAGGCTGCCAATGTCATTTCAGCCGTGACGGCCCCTCTGATATTCGGTGACGAGCGTGACTCGGTGATTGCCAAGTGGAACCAGCTGCAAGCATTCTGGGGCACTGGGCGTGGACATTACAACAGTCAGGGACACTACGTCGACTTCACCCCCGACAATCCGTTCTCTTTTTTCAAGGTTTTGCTTTTGATTGTTTGCTCTGCTCATTCGTTTTATTCATTTACCTATTGAACGTGCTGTATGACAACACCTATATTAGTCCAGTCCAGTAAAAGGGTAAAGTAGCATGCAAAGTTGCAAACGTAACACATAAATAATAGGGATGACTAAAAGCTAAATTAGAAAATTCATAGAAAGACCTAGTATATAACCCTCCAATACCAAGGTCAACTCAGCCATTTATCCCTCCAGGGTAGGTAAATTGAGTACTGGCCTTTCTGGCTACGGTTAAAGTGGGGTGCATTCACCTGTGGCAGGTGGCAGTTAACACTGTGTGATCCCATATGGCAGGTGATGTTCTGCAGCTTTGCAATGTGCTTCCTATAAAGTGCTGCATCCACCTTTTAATCTTTTGATCTAGGTAGTGCTGTCTAGTGTTGTTACGGTTATCGAAATCTTCACCGAAACCGCGGTTTTTTAGCAGTATTGAACTGTATCGGAACCTCTACGCCCTTGAACTAATCATTAGCGGGCACCATTGGTCTTTCTTGTCTTCTCTGTCTTTATCTCTTTCTCTCTCCCCATCAGCAATGTGCCGTCATCTGACCACCCATGTAGTTTGCATTCAGCAGCCATCTGGCCCACACGTCTGGCTGCAATGGATGAAGCGCACGGCGGGCATGCGCGTTATCACTAGACGTCTGCAGCTGGTTTTGGTGCTGGTCAGAGAACCGAAAACGCGGTTTTTTCCACCAAATCGAACTGAAACCGACTGACCTCGGCCAGTGTGATTGAAACCGTAACAGCACTAGTGCTGACTCTGTGTTTGAGTAGACCGTGGGCTACAATGTGATGCCGTTGACTCGCAATGAGGACGGTCTGGTGGCGCTGACAATCGAGCGCAAGATTTCGGAAGTTTGCGACAACCAGCAGGGAATCGTTGACACTCTGCAGCGCATCATTGTCAGCAATAACCCGATGAACAACACGTTCGTCTGCGTCGACGGCATACGACCACTGCTGGACAACAAGTAGGTGGCTCGGTAATGTAACGGATGTTAGGATGTTGGATTTATGTTCACAAGGTTGTGGGTTCAAGTCTCAGTTGGGTCACTGTGGACGGTTGACTGTCTCTGAGCAGGTAGACCATCTTGGGATATATATCGGTAACCAACACCAAGGTCAACTCAGCCTTTCATCCCTCCGGATTAGGCAAATTGAGTACCTGCCCATCTGACTGGGGTTAAGGTGAAGCACGTTCACGTATGTTAGGTGGCAGCTATTACTGTGCGATCCCATATGGCAGGTGATGCTCCAGAGCTCTGCGATGAGTTTTCCACAAAGAGTTATACATGACCTTTAACTACTACTGCTACTCTGTGTATTTTTCAGGACGGAGGTGATAATTTATGTCCAGCAGCGAGCTAACACCGGCATAATGAGTCGAGTGCCTACGTCTGACCTACTGACCCATATTAACTCACTGACAGTGAAACAGGCATTGGGTTCACAGCTTGCCATTACTGCCGCCATTCCAAAATGTGGAATGTCTCCGGAACAACTGAAACTCTACCTCGACAATCCACCCGCAGGTCACTAATACTTAATACTACTTTATACCGTTACTTGTGGCTCGGTGGTATGACGATAGTGGGCCGGACTGGTGATCGAAAAGTCCTCAGTTTGATTCTCGCCCAGTGCACTGCCAGGTATTGACTCTGGGCAAGTTGTTCACACACATGTGCCTCTGTCACCAAGCGGTATAATTTGGTACCGGTCAAAGGGCGGTGATGCTGTCTGGCTGGGAATGTAACCGTGGGCCTGGTGGAAAGTAATGGCAGCCTACCACCGGGTTTATGACTACGTCACCTGCGGGCTGACTGCCGAGAGACCGGCCGGTCCCTACACTTGTTATTGAGTATGCGGTACCTTAACCTTTACTTTTACCACACCTCTAATTACTACGTTTGCTACGACTACAAGTTTTCTTCTAGGGGTGTGCAGAAAACCAAAAATTGGTTTAGTTTTAGATTTTATGTTCGGTTTTTGGTTTTTAAACAGCTGAACTGTCCATTATTTTCAATTTCATTGAGTCATTTTTTTAACAGTTGGCAAATCACCTGGTTAGCTTTTCACAAGAATTTTAGTCTTAACACATGAAGAGCAGACATCCACATTTAAAGTGCAAAGCTGATAATATACATTCTATTAAAAATTTTGTAAAATTTTGCTAATTATGTGCAGATCATTTCCAGAGGAGAAACTACAAAGATAAAACAGATCAATGTCCATTCTGAACAGTAGTCAAGGTTATTAACTAAATTAAACACACAATGATTACAGACCGAAAACTATGGTTATTTTGAAACATGAGATAAAATTTAAAAACACCATCTGCACTTTTCTGTTTTTTTTGCTGTCACTCGGGTAATCTCTCGGGGTGAGTGGCTTGCAAATTTGTTGTAATAAAAATGGCCAGTTAAATGAATGGCTAGGAGACAGGACTAAAAGAAACCAAGATCATGTTGTGTTCGCCAGGTGGCGGCACCATTATCAGTAGAGATTTCAGAGACAACTGGCAGAGACACAGCAGGCAGATACACAAAAAACAAAGTGTTTTGAGGGGGGGGGTAAATTCATCTGAAAACCTGCTGTGCTAAAAGGGTACCGGCCCACTATTCCGAAGGTCCGCTACTTCAAAAGTCCATTGTGCAGATACGTGCCACAGTGCTAACATTTGGGTTAAGGTTAGGGTTAGTGTTGGGTCAGCCTCAGCGTTGGTGGAAATAGCATACTTTCGAAATAGCAAACCCGAATCGCTAAAAGCACCCTCAAGTAATAATTTTACTTTCTTGTTCCACTAATAATGAAATAATTGCTTATGTAACAATTAAACTTTTGAATTCGCAAGTATTGGTATATGTTATGCTGTGTTGACCAAAGAGAAACTCATATGAATCAACCAATTGAAAACCCATAGAAATCTTAAAATTTTTTTTTGCAAAAACTGGGTTAACCAAAAAAACCCAATAAAACTCAAAGAATCCACTTGGTTTGGCTTTTGAAAAGCAGTTTTTTGCAGCCTTTATATAATCTCTGATAGAGTCTTCCTTCCTTTCCGTGTGAACAGGTATTGACGCGAGGATCTGGGAACAGGCGAAGCTGGATAATCCTGATCCGGCACGGATGATTCCGGTGCCCATAGTTGGCTTTGATGAGCTTCATCAGAGACTGAGGCTACAGGAACAGCAGACCAGTTTACACCAGGCCAGACTTGATGTAAGAGGATTAGTAGTGTTAGCTAGGGGCTTCCCTTCTATGCCTATACCTGGTGGGTGTGGCTTGTGCCCGGTGAACAATACGAGGGTTGATCAGTAAGTAATGAGAATCAATGTTTTAGACTTAAATATTTTTTTACAGTCTATACATCAGTAAAAAGGTACATTTTACGAGCACATGTGGGTTTGTTGCAGATGTGACGTCATTGTAATTTATGACATCAGAACGAATTAGACAGAAGCGATGTGGAGTGTTAACGTGAACAGCATAGAATTAGGCTCGTTGTTGCACGATAATTCTCCAGCTTGCAGTCGAATTTAGCAATGTGGTGTTTTGAATCATCTGATTTTCTGAAAGCGCTAACAATACGTTTACGAATTTCTTATTTGCAACTATGAATATAGGATAGTTTAGATCTATGCTGGCAGTACATAAAGCGCTTGAGCTAATAATGATGTCACATTGAGATTTAATGTTACCAGTAAAATTTTTTCGAATAGTTAACAGTTTGTGTTGATGAAAGGATTAGCAACATTCTTGATTTGTTGCACGAAGGCCCTCAATGTGCGGGAGCCCCACGTGCCCTGCCATAAATCTAGTACTGCAGTCCAGATTACAATTCGATGATTGCCCAACTAACTGTTGGCGACTCTGCCTTCATACAATAAGATCATCCTGCACACAAAAATGATCAAACCCCCAGTAGGCCAAACTATCGTCGATTTCGATATCTGAAATTTTATCTCTGTGTTGTCTGCTGTGCATGATTTGGTTTGCACTGATGCTGCGAATCGTTTCTATTTAACGATCTATGACGTCGTAAATTACGATGATGTCACATCCGCAACAAACTCATATGTGTTGATGAAAAATGTTCTTTTTACTGATATATGAATTGTGAAAAAAAGTTAAGTGTAATACATTGATTCTCATTACTTATTGATCAACCCTCGTAGGGGGCGGCAGATTTCGTAAGGGTGTAGATGAGAACTTCTCCATATTTTTCACTGGACAAGCAACACCTTTTTTTTCACAGTGAAAAACAGTGGAGGCTCTGTTAATTATTTTTTATTCAATTAGGGAATGAAAAAGAAATAAATCTTGATTATTTAGTCATTCAAGCTTGGTAAGTTTTGAAATAATTTACCTTTTTTGGACTCTGAGATACAAGCAGCATTTAGTATGTTTACTTGCTAAGTGACATTTGCATGTGTAAAATGCTTTTAGTGAAATTCAATAGCTGCTGTTTGTAGCATTTCAAGTGATTGCAATTCATTTCAGCATGTCAGTTAAATGGCTACAGGTCAAAGGGGTGTATCACATAGCTACGGAGCATCACCTGCCATATGAGATCACACAGTTTCACCTGCCACCCAGCACACTTATCTTTAACCCTATTCAAGCAGGCCGGTACGGCACTTGATTTGCCTGCTTGGAGGGATGGAAGGCTTTGTTTACTCTGGTGTTGGTTGTATATATTTAGATGGTTTTTCCTGTTCGTAGACAGTCACCCGTCCAAGTAGTAAGTTACTAACCCTTGATGGTGACTCAACCGGGAGTTGAACCCACGACCTCACGATCATTAGTCTGACACCCACCATTACACCCGAAGAGTCCCAAATGAGAGGTGAACTCGCAAGCTTATGATTGCAAGTCGAGCACTTTAACTGCTGCGTCACTAAGCCACACTAGTATTATTATTGCTCTATGTGAAGTGAGTAAGCTATGTGTGTGTTTGTAGCTGATATCGTCTGACATAGCAACTCTGCAGAGGAACCAAGCCGACATTGTAGCAAAGACCGAGCAATACAAACGCAACCAGTTAGAGCTTGGACATCGCATACTCCGGGTACTGATTAGTTGTCATTTTAGCTCTGATGAATTAATCAAATACTTTCAAATAAAATGAACAACTTTATAGAGGAATCAAGCCGACATTGTAGCCAAGACTGAACAGCGTCAGTGCAACCAGCTACAACTTAGACATCACATTCTTAGTGTGTCAGTCTTTTATCACAAAATTAATAATAAAATAAATTGATCATGTAATGATTGGAAACTCATTCATGCTCTGACATTGTGGGACTGGTTGTGGCATAGTTATTAGGACTCACTTTTGCAGCGCAAGATATGACCTATTCCTACACATGTCTTCGTAATGCGGTCTGTCTGTCTGTCGTCTGTCACATTTGTGCTCTCTGCTTAAACTGTTGGAGATGGATTTAGGTGCCATTTGGCATCTATGCTTCTGGGGTCTAGTGACACATTGTGTTAGATGAGGGTTTCTGGTCACTCAGGGGAAGTGGAGAGTTGGGTCCAGCCAATCCATGGAGTCATAGACGGACAGATGACAGATTGTGCTATGGATATGTGTAGCTATAGGCAGAATTGCTTGTACTAGAGTGATTCCGGCTAATAGTCGTGATGAACAGTGATAATAAGATGTGGTTTTACATTGGCAAACTACTTGATGTACCAACATGTGTCCAGTCTACAGGGTGCGGCAAAAAAGTGGACCATTAAAGTTTTTCGCTGTACATTCGACAAATTTGGAGACCACTGGTCCTTTGTGGTGAAATCTGGACAGTTGGCCCGCAGTCCGTTGCGTGCGCTGCGCGCTGTGTATGCTGGCTCGCCATCCTGCTGGAAGACAAACCCAGTGGGCAGCTGGCGATTGCTTTAAGAGAACGATAATTTATAAGCAATATAAATTACTGTTTACCAAAACGTCACTGTGACGTCATTGGCAGTAACGTGTAACTAGTTTTTGAAAATTAAATAGCATTTTTAGCTTGAACGTTTTTAATGGTAAAAAATTGGTAGGCGGGCATGTTAAAAAGTCTACAACTTTCTCTTTTTTCAACAGAATCATATTTTACTCAGCGGTTAGATGTAGAATGTTTCAATAAGTAAAGCTGTAAAATTTCATATTAAAATCCCAAATGGTTGCTGAGAAAATGGCGAAAAACTTTAGGGGTCTACTTTTTTTGGCTGCACCCTGTAAACCATGTTTCATAAAAAAACAATCCCTTTTTCTTTTTTTCATAATTCACTCAAATGATGATCAATTTACATGAAATTTTTACCAGTTGCAGCTGAAGAAATACTAATTCAAAATATTTCAACAAAATGTGGCTGTTGATTAAATATTCTTAGCTAGTTGTAACGTAACGATGACTTTATAATGTGTTGTGATAACAAGCTTGCTCATCTTAACTGGTGCTGTCACTTACTGAATAGCTACCCTGCATCGATGGTGAATTTCATCTGGTTCGCTGATGACAAATTGTTAAATTTTATTGCAGCCACAAAAATCACCCAAAACAATCGCTTTCACACACTTGTGGGATAGCTTGACATTTGCCGCTTCTGGCAAGACACTGCACCAGAACATCATACAGAGATTGTGTGATGGTGAGTTTCTAGCTCGCAAGACACCCGATTTCATGTCCCCATGTCACTTAGTGCCGACACGATTAACATTTTTATATCAGTGAACCAGATTAAGTTCACCATTGAAGCAGGGGTTGTTTTTTATGAAACACGGTGTATATCGGGATTGGTACATTTTTACTACATTTTTACATTTTTTGTTATTGTTAGAATCAGCATATTTTTATTTACGTGCTTGTTGTCATCACATAGTCTGTATCATGATTGGTTTATGTTTGCCATGTTCCCTTAAAAACTCTGGAAAAATGGTTTTTCTCAAAACTTCATCGGATTTCTACTAAAATTGCTTATGTAGGGCACGAGAATGCTTCGAAGAATCAGCTTTTGTGGTGCATTTTCATATTTTACATCACCTTATTTGCAGCATTTGAAGTTCTAATAAAAACAATTTTGCTCATTTTTTGGGACATGCAGTGTTTTGTACAAAATTTTCGTGATGGTGTTCTGCATGATGCGTTCTAGAATTTTGAAGTGGCGTTGCAATTTTTTTCACACAAAATACTCCCTTGTTGTCTTAATTTTTCTAAGAACATTTACTAGTAGCTAATCCATGAATATTAGTTAAATTTATCATTACCACAAACCGTCTATTTTCTCTGTCATTTTACGGATTTTTGACTGTAGTAACTGAAATGTTCTTTGAGCTTTCTACTCAAACTTTTGCATCATGCGATAGGTCCTGGTACGGCAGGAGCTGTGCCGGAAGCACGGCTTCACAATCCAAGCGGACGAGGAACAGCTCAGAACGAAGCTGGAAACCATTCACTCGGAACTCAGCGCCCCGATGCAGTTCAAAGTTTGTAGTTTGAGTTATATTTTTTAACGGTTGTTTTTGATTATTTCTAATTAGTTGTCCATTGCGATGCAATTGAGATAAGATGCGGTGATTTATGTTATAGAAGGTACCAGGTTTAATGTGGTGCATAATGTATTACACTGGATTTTTGCTCCATTATAATTTTTGCAATTTTGGAGCATAGAGCTTATGTGGCATTTAAATTTCACATTTTTACCATGGGTGTACCATTGTCCTTTTTCGTTTTGCCTTAGTTTTTGAAAAGAAACAACAACCAGTAGTTGATTTCTGCACTTTTTATGTCTCTGTGATTTACTACAAAAAATCTTTGAAATTAATTGTGTAATTGACGTTATTTCTTGAAAGGAGATTAATTGATTACAATTTTCAATCAGTACTTGTTTTTCAAAATATTGTATTAATACAGGGTTGGCCAAAAAAGTGGACTTGTTTGAGCAAATATGCTTACTGGTAGAAAGGTGTGTGTAATATGTCAAAAGTTTCAGGATGTTGTAGATAAAAAGCATTGAACTTGCATAGCGGAGGATTTAAATATTCTTTGCTTAATGTGCATAAATCTTCATTACCCCTGAAATTAGGCATTTGCCTGCACTCCCATGTGCCCTCGAGTTCATTTTATAACTCAATAACTTGCTGCCAAAAGTCTGGATTTAAATTTTGTAAATTATTCAGTGTGAGGGCATTGCAACAGACAGCATGGTCACAAAATTTCAGAAACTTTTCAGCCAAAATGTGTGCTAATTGAATCCTTGGCTCAGCTGATCTTGAACACATTGACTCCAGCTATCCATCAGCTGTTTAAAAAACCTACAATTTTTATGAATCCAAAGTTTGTCCAACTGCCTATGTCGAATTTCGTCTAAACTAAACGTGTGTGTTAATGATGTTATTTCACTGTATGCTGAATGAAAATCAGCTTAAAATTATGCATTACTGTTAATTTTGCATGATTTCAGCAGTGGTGCAGATTTACGAAAATGAGGCAAAGAATATTTAAATGCACAGACATGCAAGTTCTATGCTTCTTCTCTTCACAATTCTGAAACTTTTGACGTATTGTACACCTTTCTGTCAGTAAACATCACTAAGTTATAAAAGCTCAAATATCCATGTTAAATCTATGCGTTACAGTCAAATGTGGCAGAACTTGGGGTGTGGAGAATATCTATACAAATTGGGCAAAGAATATTTCAATATTCCACTATGCAAGTTTGTCTTTTATTCTCTGTCGCATTCTGAAACTTTTGACACATCACACTTTTCTACCACTAACTGTCGCTAAGTTATCAATGCTCAAACAGGTCCAGTTTTTTATTCCATCCCTGTACATGCTGTTGTTTGTTGTGGGTCAGAATAGTGCATTAATACACAAACCAGAAATAGTCGGGTAATTCTGCGAACCTGGAAAACTCAGGAAATTATCATGGAATTTGGGGGGAAATTGTAACTAACAAAATATTGTCGCCAGATGTAGTTTCCGGGGTGTAAAATGCTATAAAATACGTTTGATCTGCCCAGGGCCCCGCTGGGGAGCTTGAAGTAAGCTTATAGCTGTAGAAAAGCTGGAAAACTTGGGGGAACTTTTTCTCCTATTTTGAGGTCACCGTGTACGATACACGGTGATGTTGATTTAGGGTCGGCTGGATGAGTTGATGTCTCAGATGCGGATGCAGAATCAGATTGGAGCGACGCTCCGACCGGACGTAGCTTATCACATGGACAAGAACGTCCAGAACGAAATCAAAGAGGTCAGTCAGTGCATTGTTGCTACTCACCATGTGTCTCAGGGCCAAGGTTAGTTAAGTTAAGTTAAAGTTAAAAACGAACTTATAAAGCGCCATAAAACTAAACGTGTGTAAAGATACAGAGGCGCTGGCTACGTTACAGTTAACCACTGTTTTCAAAAGCAACAGTAAACGGATGTGTCTTGAGTCGACGACGGAATGCAGGCAAACTGTTTGCTTCAATGACTGAAGTTGGAAGATTGTTCCAGATAGCTGGTATGGCTGAACTAAAAGCATGGCTGCCGTATGCAGTTCGGGTGCGTGGTGCTTGGAGTAGAGGACGAGTTGATGAGCGCAATGTCATCGATGAACCAGGGTGTTGACTGGAGATCAGCTGATGATGGTTGATAGTTTAGCAGCAGTGTTTTATGCACACGAGTCTTATAACAGAAATTGCGATGACTGCGCTGATGCATAGTAGCTTTGCGTAAACATCTCCATCTTCAGCTGGCTGATTATATGTCCAATAGTCAGTGACGCGTTCTTGAGCTCTGACGGCAAACTGTTCCACACTGAAGGTAGCCAGGATAAGGTCCCAGTCTTTTTGATGAAAATTGTCGTTGTTGGGTGGAAAAGCAGGAAAACAGGCAAAACAAGAAATTTGAGCTAGTGCTCACGATATGCATGAAAGTCTATAGCAGTTCCTGTTCACAAATTGCCTTGGTCTATCTCCAGCCATTTCATCGCAATTCACTCTTGAAGTGTGCGACGCAGCCGAAGGTTACAAAAATCAATAAAACTTCTTATTGTTGGACTTCAGGGTCTTTCGGACTCATCGATGTTGATATGACTGAAAAGCTCGTCACTAGTGCTTGTTGTGATAGGTAGCATGCCCATGCCTCTCTGCAATCGTTACCACGAAAGACCAGCCAACAGCAGTAAAATAACCACTTTTACAGTGGTACTGATCTTTGATGCCCTCATGTGCAGGTTTCCTTGAACTAGAAAGTCAATACTTGTACCGTCAAAATTTACGTTCAATGCTGAAAATTTTATATGCAGCTTCTCCATGTCTATCTCAATTGATTTTGGCACAATTCGCTCTTGAAATGTGTCTTGCAGCCTGAAAATTGCCAAAAAATCCATAAAAACCCTTATTTTGACATTTAAGGTCATCCAAGGTCATTGAATATGTTGGCAATCGAGAGCCAGTGTATGACTTATTAGTGATTAGTAGTGACCTAGGCTCTGTCTCGCACCATTATTGAGATACAGTGACTTATTGGCAAAAAATCACAAATTTTTCCCACCCGTCTCATTTAGCGCCATCGTTCAGGGTGACTCCCTTTGAATTTATGGAAAAGCTTTACGGTTTCTGAAACTAGAGTCTTCCAGGTAGCCGACGGTGAAGATTTGGTGATCCTATCTTGCACTGTTTTTGACTGATCCACCCGTACAGTTGGACAGACAGAATTGCAATGGCTAAGATGCGCTAAAGCAGTAGCTGCTTTCGTGCATAAAAATCATTGTTGATGGGTGGAAAAGCAGAAACCAGACAAAAAAGTTGCAGCATCTTAACTCTAAACATTCATACAGAGTGAATGAACTGAACGCGCTTTTTACGCTTCGTGAAATAAAGTGAAATGAAATCCTCTGTTTGTGTTGCTTCATATGGTTCGTGAAACACAACCGATCTGTCATTTCCATTCACTTCATTTCTGTCGGTTAGAACATGCCTTAACACTAACTCTGCTTGATTTGAATTTATTGTTCTGTGTATCTTCTATGCTGTGTTTTATTAGATAGACACCTTTTTTTATAACTCCATTAAATGACAGTAAATTTGCATGAAAGTTTAGCAGCTATACTGCAGGTGATTCAGCATCCAAACAGGATAGAGATGGACTGTTTGTATTATTTGGCCAAAGGCGAATATTTTGCCATCGCCATTGAACGATTACCGATTATTCGGCCAAACTTCGACCACTTTGTCTCTGCTAGCAAAAATGAGATGCATGAAAAATGTCACTCGGTGGAATTACGAGAGAAAGAAACGGTGCTTTTTAAAATAGAAACAACATGTAATGGCTGGCGTAATGAATGGTACGGTGTTGGGCTTACAGTCGAGAGGTTGTGGGTTCGACTCTCCGTTGGGTCGCTATCAAGTGGTTATTACTTGCATGGGTGATTCTCTGCGGGCATGTAAACCATCAAGGTATACCAGGTATGACCAAAGCACCTTCAACTCAGCCTTCCATCCCTGTGGGGTAAGTAAATCGAGTACCAGCCTCCCCCTCTAGGATTAAGGTGGGGTGCATTCACCTGCATCAGGTGGCAGGTAACACTGTGTGATCCCATATGGCAGTTGACACTCCATAGCTCTGTTATGGGTTTGCTGTAAAGAGAGCTCTATACGTCGTCTTTAACCCTTTATTGTTCGGCTATATGGTCCGTGCATAACTGACTGGTGTCCTGGTGTGGTGTCCAGCACTTGAAGCGTCAACAGGACGGTCTCAGTCATCTGATCAACATCATCAAAGACGACCTGGAAGACCTGAGAACTATTGAGCAAGGACTTGTAGACACTGGGAAACTCAAGCAGAAATAAACGACCGATTGTTTGATGTACTCCGGTGAAACTGCTGTACTAGATAATGAAAGGCGTTGTAGTAGGGGGCAAAGCTGGCCCCCTACATTTTTGCCTTCTGTGTGAAAATTTTTTTTTGAATAATGCAAAAATTTGGGCATAAAATTTCACATTTCTACATGAAATCCCACATTTTGCATAATGTGCGAAGCAAAAAATGAAATTTTAAGCCCCCATAATTGCCTCTGTTGGAAATTTGCCGAAAATTGCAACCTTTCTGCCCTTGCAGGTTTTATGACCCGCAAACCGCTGTGGATAGTTGAAGAAATGAGATCGTTTCAGTGTTCATTTTTCGTTCAGACTTTGTCATTGGCTGCGTTTGAAAGTTGGTTATTCAAATGTTACCAACGTACACAGTTCTTTGTAGTGGATTGCCACCTGGTGCTAATTTTAGGCACGAAACGCTCTAGGTATTAGTTACAAGCAAAATTGTTTGTACTACTGCTGCTGAAATTATTGCTACTCTCTGTAGGTGTACTCTACTTGTGAGATTTTGATTATCCCGTCAGTAATCTTATTGCTTCACTTCCAGTCTCGACATTAGGTTCAGGGCTGGAAAAACCTAGATTTAGTTGCATTTTTAGGTTTTTCAGGTGGTTACGTTTTTAAAAAGTTTTTTTAGGTTTAGTGTCCATTGAACACCGTTGTACTGTACACAAAATTACGTCTTATGCACTCTTATAAGCAAGTGAATAATGACGTGATTGGCGTCATAATTAAAAATCATGATTAAAATATGAAATAAAATATATGTAATAAATTTTGCAACAAATTACAAACAAAACCTACTGTAAAAAAACTAAAAATTGAACTTTTGACATTTTTATGCTTTTTAGAAAAATTATTTCTGGCTTAGGTTTCTCAGACCAATTTCCCAGAAGCAGCACGAGAACAATTGCTCACTCTAAATTTTTGGCTGTCAAAAAATCTCCTTGTCGGAAATTTTTTTGTTTACAAATGCAGAATTGCTGGGTGAAAAACCTCCATTTTGGGAGCTTAGGGGAAATTTGAAATTTTTAGCACCCATAATATCTTCTGTCAAAAATCTGAAACTGTCTGATGGAATTTTGTTGCAAATTCGCAGTGTCTTTTGGAAAATTGCACTTTCTTGCTTTGCTTAGTTTTTTAACCTACAACACCGATGCCTTGAAGTAAACTTGTCAGAGTTGCTGGGACTAAGGCCAGATATCAAGCCAATTCTGTGTACATTCCGATTGTATTGGAGACCTGGCTTGTTTAGCAAGGCAAGTTTTTTACAGTAGATTTTCACATTATATCAGCGGATTTTTTTCGATACACCAAATGCAGTACATTTTATCTGATTATCACATCGTCGTGGATGGACAGTGATGCTATTGACAATTGTTGAATTAGAGATGTGCTTTCCAGTGAGTTCAGATTTCGAGGTTGATGAAATGTTTGACTGTAGTCTTTAATTTTCGCTGCATTCGGTCCTCTGAAATTGGTCTGTGAAGTTAATTTCTTTGTAAAGTCTAAACCTGTTTGCATGTTCGTGCAGATTTTATAGTCATTATTATTTCGTTTGTCAGTTGCATGTTTCATTTTGCCCGTAGCTTTAATGGTAACCCGTCTCGGAGCTACGGAGTGTCACCTGCCATATGGGTCACGTCTGCTGTATGACACGGATAAATGCCCAAGACAGGCCGATACTCAATTCATCTACTGTCGAAGGATGGAAGGCTGAGTTGACTTCAGTGGTTGGATATATACTCAGTGTCAAGTTGTTGGCAGGTTGCACATTTATTTAGATTATTTCTATTCATCAGTGGCAACTACAACATTGTTAATTTGCGAGAGGTGACTGCAGTGTTTTTGCCTGTTGTTTGCCCCCTCTCCACCTAACCCTCCTTCCCACTGGGTACACTACGCCCATTGCTGAAAAACTGGGTGAAAATACCTAGGTTTTTTAACAACTAAAAACGTCCAAATTTTGGGTTTTGCGTGTTGTGAAATTTATTACATATCATATTTTATCTAGTATTTAATCGGGATTTTTGATTACTCCATGTCGCTATAATTTATATAAAACAATGTCATGTGATGGACTGGTTGTATAAGATGTTTATCCTGGCTTGCAATTTTGTGTATGGTGTTCATTTGACACTAAAAAAACTAAAGAAACCTAAAAACTTGAAAATTTTCTTTCAAAACCTAGGTTTTTACAGCTCTGCTCCCACACCTGCACTGACTGAAATATGAAAGAAAATATTGTATGTAGGTAATAAATTTTACAACAAACAAAACACCTAAAGTATGGACTTTTAAGGTGTTTTAGGTTTTCTAAAAAAAACTAAAAACCTAGGTTTTTCTGACCAGTTCTTCAGCCCTGTTGTGACGCAAATTTCACAACAAAAAACACTAAAAGTTGGACTTTTCAGAATGCGCTGATGCTGATTTGCTTAAGATCGTCGTTGAGTTATTTTAGTTAATATTGTACAGTGTAGACAAAAATTTTGACAACTGCACATTGTTCATACATACATCTGGCTTCTATTGGGCGATCGGGGCTCCAACCCTGGATCCTACTTGGGGACTTTCGTCCCCAGACCTCCATTGCTTTCCCCAGACCTCCATTAGTGTGCAAGGATAAGTTGAAATAAATAGCTAAATAAAAATACAGACAAATGCACTGAAATTTATTAACAAAAAATGCCCTTGCGAGGTACAACGTCATGTACATGCATATGGCTTCAACCAAACAAAAGATACATTATTTTTGTAATTATTATTGCAATTTAGAAAACAAATAGAATACACATGTTACTTGTGAACAGAACGGAACTGATATACCGGTTGGACACATAGTCAAAGTCTTAACAAGTAAAGCAACAGCAGCAGCATGTTGCGTGATATGTATGCTTATCAATAGCACCTAAATATCCTGCACTCTTGCTGTTTTGGAAAATATAGAGATAAGGTGTGAAAATAATTTTCTGCTATTTTTGTTATTTTTTTCAAGTGTAATTACGCGCAAAAGCAGCTCTGCTTTCAGCACGTCTTAGCCATCGCAATTATGTCCGTCCGTCTGTCACATGGGTGGATCAGTCAAAAATGGTGCAAGCTAGGATCACCAAATCTTCACCGTCGGCTGCCTGGAAGACTCTAGTTTCAGGAACCGTAAAGATTTTCCATAAATTCGAAGGGAGTCACTCCGAACGAGGGTGCTAAATGAGAGGGGGTGGGCAAAATTTGCGATTTTTGGCCAATAAGTTGCTGTATCTCAGTAACGGTGTGAGATAGGGCCTAGGTTACTATTAATCACTAATAGGAAGTCGTACACTGGCTCTCGATTGGCGCCGAATTCAATGGCCTTGAACGCCAAAATAGGGGGTTTTATGGGCAATTTCGGGCTGCGACACAAGTCTATATCATTTACAAGGTGGCGCCATGGAACTATCGTTATGCGATCCAGATAGAGAATTTGGTATTTGTATATTAACTTAGCGTGAACACCCCAATTTTCAGCTAAACTACTGAACCGGAACTGCTATAGGCTTTCGCGCATTTCGTGAGCATTAGCTCAAATTTCTTGTATCACACAACAGTTCACAAATGCAAAGTGACGTCAGCACACTGAATAGAAACGATGAGAACTCAAAATACTGTAGAGTAACAGACCAGATGTAAACAGTTTTGTTTAGGAAAAACTTTGACAGCGACCACGAAAACAACTACACCAGTGTCTATGAGTCGAGAGCAGCTCCGTGCAGAAAAATAGCAATTCTGCAAGGCAAAATGCTACATACGTGTCATCTGACTTTTGGTTGATAGAAGTCACAAACGAGGACATCATTTACTTTGGCAGACAGAAATGTTCATAGCAATTTTAGTTATTCTACATCTGTTAGTTATCAAGACAAAAACCAATATAAGGCAGACAGAGAGAGAGAGGAAGGCAGACAGACAGACAGACAGGCAAGGACACATGGTGTGGGGTATTAGCACAACAGCACATTAACATTCCACAGAAGTTTAACAGAGCAGGAAATTCAAGAATCTGTGAAACACGTTTGATGACAAATGAAATCGGAACAAAAACTGCGAACAATATTTACAAACAAGCAGGTGTGCCTCAAGTGAAATGTTTAAAACTTCTAAAATGCAGTCAAAAGCTCTGCTAAATGGGTTTCATGACAAACAAAACGGAATGATAATTGCACAAAATATTTACAAACAGCTGTGCTGCAAGTAAAACGTTGAAACATTTAAAATGCAGTCAAGTCTCTGATAAAACACGTTTTGTGACAAACAAAAACAAAACAATGCTAATTACAAACAATATTTACAAACAAACAGACGTGCTGCAAGTAAAAGCAAGAAAGCCCAGTTGTCGCTACGAAAGACGTGCTACAGTATATAGTTCCTGGTGTAGTAGGTTGACCGAAGGTTGAAGATTTCAAGGTCAACGACTTTCATCTCAACTGAAAGGGCCCATGCAACTTCCTTTAATAGTAACCTTGGCCCTATCTCTCACTATTTCCGAGATATGGCCAGTTTTCCATTGAAAATGCACATTTTTCCCACCCACCTCCATTCAACCTCAGACTAAGATGTTCCCCTTGCGCTGCATCCCCAAGATTTTGTACACAAAGAACCTCAACACAAGGCTAATTATTCGTGCAAAAATTCGTGGAAGGTAAATATTTATTTCCCCTATGATCTAATACTTAGCAACAATATATCTGTTACAGACGGACGGACGATGGACAGACGACAATTATGCCACAGGCGCACTACACAGCATAGCTGTAGTGCATCAAAAATTATTACTGATGCAGTCCAACTATAGCTTTTGATACGCTTTGCCCGATTCTACAGATTTCAGTGTGTGCCACCCAAAAATAATCACTCACAGAAGACCTACACAATTGTGAATTTGAGAAAAATTGCAACATATGCAGAAGAAAATTTAAACCACGTTACCGGCAAATTTGTTTACGAAACTAGACAAGGATTCATGACATATATCTGGCAGATTTCTTTGAAAAAGTTCGTTTCATAAAAAGTTGAGACCAAATCTGTGTCAAATACAACACAGTATATAGTGACTATTGAAAACTCTTTCCATCTGTCAATAACTTGCTATTTGCAGTGAACATGTTTTACAACAAGAATGCAAGACAGTTTAGAGTGACTATTTAAGTCTTTCCATTTGCCAGCAACTGTTGCTATTTGCAGTACCGGTCAACACGCCAGTCCAAGTCTTCTGCACAGTTTAGTGCACAAAGACTACATGCCAATGGGCAAGACGTGTATTAGTACAACAACACATTAATTAACATCAGCAGATGTTAAACACAGCTGAGAAAAAGAATCATCAAACACGTTTCATGACCAACAAAACATACCAATAGCTGTACCCTATATTTATAAACAAGAAGCTGTTCTGCAAGCAAAAACGTCTAAAATGCAGTTAAACTAAAACAAACAAACAGGCAAGGCGTGTATTAAAATGACCACACGTTAAAATAAGCAAAAGTTGAATACAGCTGAGAAGAAAAAAAAGAATCTATTAAAACAGCCTTAGTGACTACCAAAATAGAACAACCATTATGCACATCATTTACAAACAGGCAAAACAATTTCTCGCAGAAAATATCCACACACTGTTTTAGTAGGCTTGATTCCTACTACAGATTTCAGGGTGTTGGAAATAAAAATGAACATTGACGGCAATGTATATTTTTACTAAAAAACACATATTTGCAACATATGTAGAGAACTCATGCCATGTATTCAGAAAATTTTTTTGCAAGAGCTGGTTGTGATAAAAAATCTTTTTTATTTGCTAGTAACCATTGCTACTTGTAGCAAACATCTTACAGTAAAATTCTACACAGTTTAATGTACTGAGACTACATATACTTGGGTTATTTGTCAAAATGCAGTGACATTACTACATTTTGGTTATCAAAATCACACACATATTTATAAACTTTGCTTTTGTTTCCTTTTACAGAAGTTGACTGCATGTGCATTAAACAGGGTGCAACTAAAACTTGTCTTCAAAATTTACCTCTCACTAAGTATAGCTAATCACTAAGTATATAGCTAATTTAACCGTGATGTCATTGAAAATGCCATTTTCGCGGAAAGATAACGTCTCAATGAGCCTGTAATATAAAAACAGGAAAACTGATGAAAAAAAATTGCAGTGAAAAACTAGAGAGATTGTTGGCATAGAAATAAATTATTTTTTATCAAAATTTTTAACCTAGTCTTGTTTTTCGCCATGTTAATGCGTGGTAGTCACATGCAGTACTGGAACGTCGTTGCGCAACAGCCGTCATCAGCAGGCAGTGTCATTTCTGCAGCCTGCGTTAGCGTCGCGGTAGTGCACATTTGTAATAAAGTTGTTGACTCAAAAGTTTTGTCACTGTTGATGACAAATAAAACAGCTATAGGCTAAAAGCCTATTTTTCTGCATTTCTGTTTATTTTGGTGTAGAGTAAAGTAAGAATACGAAGAGTGTTTTAGTTTACATGGTAAAGTGGCATCAGTATTTGAGTGAAGTGGACTATCAGTATACTGCCAGTCGCATGTTGCTTTTTTAATGTTGCCTACAAAAAATTATAAAAATATTTTTAATTTTTGTTAAAGTTATTAACCAAAACGCTGTTAGCTTTTTTCCCCTCGGATAAATTAAAAACGGCTTTTTTAAGATGTCATAATTTCGTCAGCTCTATGTAATGACTCAACAATATAAAGATAAAATATCTCAACAGTCTAATAAAATGAATATTCAGGACGACTCATGCCAAAAATTATGAAAATAGGTTAAGGTGTGACAAAAATATGTTTAAAAAACCATAGACTCTTTTTTTCCGGACAGGGTGTATAATGCTTGTTTCTGTGCGTTTTTTACGATGACTACGAGTACACGTGGTGACGTCATCAGCCTGTCAACATGGCGTCCCGTTTTCTGTGTCGTTTTCGTAGATCGTCGATTTCAAATGCAAGTTTCTTCATGTTGATAAAATGCTGGGTGCCGATATTACTGTCAAAATTCTCAGAAAATTGTGCTCTTTTAGGAAAATGGTAAGTTAATTTTGGTGTCCATGGACCTTTAAAACTGTATTTCGGTTGAACAGTTATTTGACTATTAGTTTATCTCGATGCCACATATGCACTCATATGTACAAGATATTCAAGTAAAAAAACACACATGCATCTTGCATGCATGCATTGGCATCTCCTGCTCAATTTTGGCCTGTCAGAAAATTTTCCACTCGTTTCACAATTTGCTTTCAGAAAAAAAAATAAAATCCGCAACAACAATTCCTCCATTTTGGAAGAAAAGAAAACGTAATTAAAATTCTGAGAACTAACTATCTTCTTCATTGACAATTTGCAGCTGTATGTAACAGATTTCCAACTTTGTGCCCCTCTACGTTTTTAACTATGACGATGCTGAATACGCGTCCACTTATTTACATGAACAGAGGACTAAATCCCAGTCTAGCAGAACATTTCCTGAAGTGTTTTTAATACTGCGTTTATGTCTGAAAGACAACCCACAGCAACCGCATCCAAACTGCTTGATATCTGAGTGCATCAGCTGATGAGATCTCATATTGTTTGATGTGTAAAAACACTTTGGACATTCACTGCACACATACGGCTTCACACCTTCATGAAGAACTAAATGTACTTTAAGGTTACCACTCTGGCTGAATTTCTTCTGACAAATGTGGCATGTGAACCAAGTACCTTCATTGTGTGACTTCAGCAGATGTACCTTGAGTTGGTACTGATTTGCAGCTGACGTAACGGTCAAAACGCAAGAACACGCAGTAGCAGCGGCGTGCGTCTATTGCTGCGTTTCTTTTTCGTTGCGTTAGTCGTCGTAGTCGTTTCGCCGCTATACGTCATGAACCGGTGCGC
>Ga0209367_1002649_pt1 | contig 23821 bp, 17 predicted proteins | sample WorMetLIZISLAND2_FD_187412 | JGI IMG/M metagenome (GOLD analysis project Ga0209367, IMG submission 187412) | Marine gutless worms symbiont microbial communities from Max Planck institute for Marine Microbiology, Germany - Olavius geniculatus... ... | reverse complement strand
CACTTGGACTCGGCCCATCGGGATCATAATACACATCGGCCATAGGCGCGTGTGGCGTTGGCGACGGTGGCGCCTCCTTGTGAATGATATAGACCTGCGCAGCCCGATATCGCGAAAAAAATCAGCAAAACCCCCTATTTTGGCGTTCAAGGTCATCCAAGGTCATTGAATTCGGTGGCAATCGAAAGCCAGTATACGATTTCCTATTAGTGATTAATAGTAACCTAAGCCCTATCTTGCACTGTTACTGAGATACAGCGAGTTTTTGGCCGAAAATCGCAAACTTTGACCACCCCACTGTCATTTAGGGCCCTCGTTCGGGGTGACCCCTTTCGAATTTATGGAAAAGCTTTACGGTTCCTGAAACTAGAGTCTTCCGGGCAGCCGACGGTGAAGATTTGGTGATCCTAGCTTGGACCGTTTTTGCCTGATCCGCCTGTGTGACAGATAGACGGACGGACAGACAGACGTAGACGGACGGACGGACGGACAGAATTGCGATGGCTAAGACGCGCTGAAAGCAGAGCTGCTTTCGCGCGTAAAAACACTATGGGTATTTAGCAGCTGGTCGTCTGGCGTCCTCTAACGAATGATTTTGTTTTACTGGGCTTTTTTGAAACTGCAGCCAAAAGCCGTACGGATGAGATCTACATTTCTATTAGTCAGGAGCAGAGTGCAGTATAGGCGATATTTGCATGATGCATTTTGACATGCTGAAACATAATCCGATTTTGCGCTGTCGGTTATGTATGCTCAGTTGGGATAAAAGTTTAACTGAAATCAGCGACAGAAATCACACAGTTGAGAAAGAGTTTATAAGTTAGTTGTGAAAATTAGTTTTTTTTTCTTGCATACAGTGTACATGTTAGATAGCGCTTTTTGTTATTTAGCATTGTCTGTTTGGTAGCTGTGAAAAGCATTGGGTTTGTTTTTGCACAAGATACTGTTTTGTTGTTGTTGGTTTAGGCGCTGACGCGCAAGTGCGTTGAAATGGGCAAAACTCTCTTCTCTTTGTCCATTGTTGAAAGTTGCGTCGGACAGCAAGTCAGTAAACTCGACAGTTTATTTTATTCATAATTTTTCTTTCTAATTTCTCCGTTATTTCCAGACGCTGACCACGGCACGGCGATATAAATTCATCCTAGGCCTATTTGCAATTTATTTTTGTTCAGCGTGGTTGCTTTTAGCTTAACATTTTTAGTGATAATATAAAAATACGGTTTATGCAGCGTTGATTGTGATGCCGTTTTGCAGCACGAGCATCTGGAATAGGTCTAATAAAGATGCTATTTTACTAGTGTATGGATTGTATGACAGATTCAAAGTCACGTTTCCTTTCTTCACGAAGAGCTGCTGAAGCTGCCTTCATTCCCACGCAAAGCTCTTGAGTCCGAATTCGGTCTTCACACTGGAGTCATGGAAAAAGTCAGCCAGTGTTCTCCCTTATATTAATATCGATTATTTAGTATTTACCTTTATCTGCACTCATATAAATTTGCATTTCAGAACGAATAGGGCAATGGTAAAGATAACACTTTATTTATTTGTTGCTATACAATACATTTTTATCTGTGACTAATGTGTACATGTATTTTGGACAGGAAATTGCCGGAGTTGACTTTCTTCACAAATATGCATGGACCAAGGTTTGCAGTAGAAACTTGATATATGATTTAAAACGGTATTTTTTATTTAATCGCAAAAGATTATATAAAATAAATTGTTAAGTATTTGTGTAGGTGTATAAATAAACGTACCCATTAGAAAATGTTTATTTGTACAAAAAAGTCAGGCCAGAAGTATTTTGTAATGCGTAGAACACCCCATAGGTCAAGCATATGACCCTTCGTTTAGTTACCTTATAGGTTTATCAATTTACTCAGTTGTATCATATAAAGCATGCAGCAGAATGTAGCACATTTATAAACATACAGATAACTTACAGAATATAAAATACCAAAAATGCGCAGAAATGGTCTTAAGCAGTGAAAGATTTTTTCAATTATTGTCTCTATCTACGACCTATGCGTAACAACGTATCAAGATAACTAAAAATAAATACTTGGTTTAGTAGCTATACGATTGTTTTGAATACATAGTGATGAGTTGAGTGAACCTTATGATAACGAGTGCTTGACTGAAAATCAACGATAATGAACTAAAAAGCAGTTTAATGAGCTGTGATGCTTATTTGCAGTCCATGATTTCAAGTCTCATGCATAGTCTTAAGACATGAAGGAAAACATAGATTTTGTGTTTGGTCGTTCAGCTGGTTGCGAACATGTTTTGCGGAATGTCGAGTACTATAACGCATGCCGGTGATCTGCCTCTGTTTCTGAATGTCGTCAACGGCACGCTGTTATTGCACGCTGATGACACGGCAATGTTACGTCTCTGCTTCGCGACGTTTATCAACGCTTCGCAACACTTCAAACAAGTCTTCGCCACCACTGGGTGGGTGACCATTATTTACCACACTCGCGCTGTTCGCCTGACGTTTGCGTTTCACGTGTTTTTTTCTTTAATTTAGAAAATAATATTTTATTTTTAGTATTAGTAATGTAACCACCCGCTGCGTTTGCTTCGTCTTTCGTACTGGGTGATTGCAAGATCTCAGCTTCATGGGTCCCTTCGGCCCCGAAAGATAGGCGGTTACCCATGCTGGTAATGAGTTCGTGTTAAACGAAGGGTTGCCGACAAAAGGGTCTTCGTCAAATGACCGTGAATGGATAGAGACATAGTTATTATTGAACAGTGGAATTCGTTTGAACGAAGGGTGCTTCGTTGGTTTTCGTTGCTTCGTTTGGGAGGGCGAAGGCTCGGCACCTTGTCAGCCGATGAGCTCTGTTTGAGCGCTCGATCAAACTGATTAGTTGTCATCACTGCGTTTCGCCTTTTATACTGCCGGAGTCGGCCAAAAGGGCCTAGGGCTGCCTATCACGTGACTGCCATGGTCATAACATAACGTATTTTATAGCAATTGTTACATAACGTATTTACAGGGAGCTCCGACAGCATCTATATGTGGCTTTATACCACACTAAAAGGCGACGTTTGATGACCTTTTTAACGAAAGATATTAATTTAAAATATTAATTATTTATATCCGGAAGATAAATAATTTTGGGAAAATGGACTTAATATATTTTAGTAAGAAAAATAAGCCTGAATTTAATTTTATTTTACCGAAAATACGAAGATACATTACGACACAAAATACGCTACAGTAATATAATCACGCAGTTATGTTTGTGTATTCTGTAGACTGTAATTCGTGCAATTTTACCTGTAGTTTAGTTTTTCAAAGTCTGTGGAAAATGTGAAAAGAACTGTTGAGTTCTCTATACTGAAAGTTAAAGTTGGCATCCTCGTTTTGTAACTAGGCCTATAGATAATTTTTTTTCAAACCGCTTTTGATGGTACATTAAGGCATCCATCTAAAGCAGATTGTGATTTATTTTCTGGCAATGCAATTTATCGGTATGCAGGTTTCAATTAATTACCTGGCATAAGCCTCTTTGAGACATGCACGTCTTTTGGAGCAGAATAGTCGTGGACACTTGTCTGCGTATATCCGCTATTGTTTCTCAGCTGAAATTATAATGGCAATAATCAGTGTTATAGTGCTGTATCTACAGCAATTAGGCTGATAGTGCATTGAAGTGTCTGTTTGGGAAACAAATGAGTTTTGAGCGCAGACAGAGAAGGCGCGCTTTCCGAACACGATCACGGCCCCCGGTTAGAGTCAGATATAACAGCTGCATGGGTAAAGTGCGGATTGTGGTGTTTTAGATTCACGTTCATCATGCCGACAATACTAAAGGTCTATTCGAGTAACATGTCCAGCCCAATCGTTCGTGACGTCATCAACTTCGCCTGTCGACAATTTCTCGTGCTGCATCGCAATCCGTTCGTGCTTCAGGTCTCGTTCTCGATCACGTGCCTTCCATGAACTCTGTCTTCCTGTTCGAAAGACTGTTAAAACATTTTCCATTTAGTGCGTAGGAGCTCATACCCTTTGTGGCGCTTTGAGCCGGCGACGGTTAAACCCGATTAATCTAGCGTACAAGCGAAATCGTCTAGATGGCCGGCTTTATAACAACCAGTGCCTTTAACCAACTTATGGCCTACTGTTACGTAGAACTCGCCGTTTCTTTCCTAGCGGTGGCCGTAGCATCGTCAATAATTATTCTGCCTACCATGGAGCCTGGTGGAGGGATAGCCAGGCTGAGTTGATTTGGGTGCTTTTGTATTGAATACGAAGCCGGTGCACCCGCGAAACGGTCACTCAACTAACTAAGAGTAACTTCGTTGATACAACCAGCAGTATTAGTGCAAAATAAATCCGCACAGAAACGGCTGGTTTTTGTTGTTATCGCTAGACCAAACCGTCAACCATATAAACGTACTTCTTGTAATATTTTGTCTTATACAGGGTGGGCCAAAAAATCGTGCCACTTTACTTTTGTCCATATCTTCGGCAATTATTGACCGATTTTCAAAATTATTTCACTGGCACACTCTGCAGACAATTTGCAATAATGTGATTATTATAGATTCCAGCACGCCGTAAATGCGTCTCTACACTACCTTGTGAAATATCAGTGAAATATGCATATATAACAATAATAACAAACAAAGATTTTGGTAAAATTGAAAAAAACACTTCAGACCAACAGTGCAGTTAATGGTCTGCATGACACTAGACTGTGTGGATATAACACAGTCTAGTGTCATACGAATCATTTATGGCAATGTTGGTATGAAGCGTTTTTTTATTTACCTGAATTTTTGTTATCGTCGTTAATTTTTGCTTATATTTATTTTTCACAAGGTAGTGTAGAATGGAATTTACCATGTGGTGTAATATATAATAATCACATTATTGCAAATTGTTGGTCAATAATTGGCGAAGATATGGACAAAAGTGAAGTGGCATGTTTTTTATGACCCACGGTGTAGTTGCAGAACGAGTGATGACAGACTGGCCAGTTTCATGTCGCCAGTTGCATGCCGGTACCGCTTTTTGGCGCCGGTTACTGGCACGAAGCTGAACACGTTCAGTCCGGCGCCGGAGACTGGCGCCATTAAAAATCCGGCACCAGAAAAGTATGACACACTGACCAGTTACTGGTATCAGTCGACCAGTACCGACAACTGACGCCAGAAAACTGTCCAGTGTGTCATTTCTATAAGTAAGCCATGAGCAAGCACAAGTGCACGTGATCTGTCTGTTCGTCTGCAGATGTTTGGAAGTGTTTCGTCAATTCTTTGTGTCGACGTCGACGAACTCCCTCAGGAGCGGGACTGCAACATGGTCGGTTTACAACATTCTATAACCAACTTGTTTGTTTTATTAACAGCTAGTCTGTGGAAAAAGTGTGAATACGTACAGAAAATTATTTTTTAAAATCTGCATCATAGATGACAATTGCTGCAACTGCACTCGAGTTATAACCGATTGATAGGGCTGATTATAGATGTTATATTAGTGACTGACTGTTCATTTACTAGTAGTAGTAGTAGTAGTAATTTGTGTCTGTATATAATCGTACAGGTGGAGGCGGAGGCGTTGTTTCAGCTGCTGCTCTCTTTCTCACAGAAGTCTTGTGACGATCTTCATATCCTCGACTTGGTCGAAGGAGACAAACCTCTCATGCCGCTGGTTTGCTCCCACTCGCAGTTTGTCGTCTGTCATTGTGTAAACTGTTTATCTTGCTGCTCACAAGAATTACGGACGACGTACGGGTGGCCGCAGGCACCTGATACGCGAGCTACATACGCCGTCTTAGTCAAATTTTCGACGTCGAGTTACTTTTATTAGCCGACCGTACTTAAGTAACAGTCAAGCTGTTGTCATGGTTGTCGTCCGTCGTCCGTCTGTTTGTCGTCCGTCACGGATGTATTGTGGCTAAACGGTGCAAGATAGGGCCTAGATTGCTGTTGATCATTGATAGAAAGTCGCATATTGGCTTTTAAATGACATGAAAATCATCGATCTGAGATGACCTTGAAGGTCACTGAGAACCAGTAGGATCGGCTATCCTAGCGACAGCTGGGCTTTTTGTCTTAAACCTTTTGAACTGAACAATGGAAATTGTTACATTTTACTTTTGCCCGGGTGAACGCTTGTGCCAATTGTGTTTTTCCTACTTTATTTCGTTGTCGAGTTAGAAGGGTATCTGTTATTGACACACAGACGGACAGACGCACGGGCAAGACGTGTAATGCGGCCTATAGAACGGCCGCAATGTCTGTTTGTTACCAGCGGAGTCGTCGACATATCTTTATTTTTTTCTTATTTCTCATTTGTACTTACTACTTTTATAACGTTTACACGTCGTTGTGTTGTAGGATTTTTGTTACCGCGATGATCCGGACGAGTTCACGGTGATTGATGCTATCAACTTGTGTATCACTGTTATTGCGTACGCCTGTGACTCCGCACGCTCTCTGCAGATGCTCGTACGAATTATGTTTTTCAATATTGCATGCCTGCTTTTCATTATTACTCATTGATTGATTGATAAATATTTCAATACCCCTTCGGTATGCACTAAAGCATATTTCTGCCAAAATGGGGAGGGGGTTATGCAATCACCGTGTCTGTCCATTTGTTCGAAACATTACTCAAAAAATTGTGAACTAATTTGGGTGAAATTTTCTGGAGTTTTGCGTTGCGGCTGAAGTAACCAGTGATTAAATCATGGTGCTGATCTACAGCTTTTTCAAAATAGAGATTTTGATCCAATTTTTCCCTTTGTAAGTTGTAACGTTTTTTTCGGTCGGATTACAGTATGCTTTGATTATCACCTGGCATTCGCTAGAGCACCATACCATAATGCTAACAGTTTTGGTGGCAAACTTAAAGTCGAAACGCTGTCACAGCTAGAGGATGTCGACATGTGTGGCAAAACGTCGCGTGCGACAAAAACAGGGCGGGATACGTACCGCGCAGCTGTCAATCGACTCGGGTTTGGCAGCGCCATCGCACAAGAAGCTACTGTGGCGTCTCATGCGATAGTGCAACGGCCCTGTTGTTATCACATGCGACGTTTTGCCGCGCACGTGTGTGATCTTTTAGATAGGCTACAGTAGCTTTTTGGTGGAGGTCTGTGCACGCTGTTTGATTACTTTTCGTATTTAATATACACATTTCTTATTATGCTCTTGCAGCAGTTGCTGCTGCTGATGTATCAGAAGAGAGAAAGAAAAAGAGAAATACTGTGAAAGAGTGAAGTGATGAATATTTTAGTGGTGACTAGCTGGTAATGAGTGATCTCTGATTGTGCTTGTTGTCAGACGATACTAGCTGCCGTGCTGCCCTCGTACCTACGTCACCTCAATCAACAGACGAATGACAGCATCAGTAAGGCCCGCGAAGAGATGTCAATCATTTCCAGCCTCGCCATCTCTATGAGAACTCTGATCACCAGCTGCGAGCCCATGGCAAGGTCTTCGTCTTTTTTACGCTTACTTTTCCGCTCACTTTTCTGTTTATGCCCATGACAGTGTGCGATGCAGATAAGGGATAGGCAATTGATACAAACAACAAAGAATATGTTTTACTCTCTTTCCACAGATGTTTTTATCTGTCCTATGTCTGTAGATTTTATTATGGGATTATGGGACTTATTATAAAATCGCTTCTGTGTGCTGTCTGTCTGTCTTGATTTTTACCCCATTTTGTTGACATTTTTTCATCTTCGTTTAAGACACAAGAAATAACGTAGAGTTTGTTAACGGATCAAAATCTGACTATGCCATGTCTTTGCCATGTAATGCTTGATTTGTGTATGCTTAGTGAAAAAGTCGGAACACTACAGTAATAGGTCCGTAAACCGAACGTGGCTGTTAATAGATAGCTCAAACGATGCACCTCGGCGGCTGGTATAAGCCCAACATTTAACAATGCAGTTGCGTAAGCACCTAACCCTATTTTGATCGCGTAAACATTTTAGTGAAATATTATGGGACTGGCTAAACGTTTAGGCCTAACGTTTCTATTAAATACTTATGATTGTAAAAAGCTAATTCGGGACGCCTGAACGCAATAAATACATGTAGATGCTTAGGCATACTGCTTTTGCTTTTAACCAGTGGCGTCATTTCAGTAAACCGTCTCAGTTTACGCAACAGTGTTGCTGTTCTTGCAACAGTAACACTGTTTTAGAGGTACGATTTACAGGAAAAAAATTAAAATTATAAATCTTTGAGGGGGTTCGTAGACCCACCAGCCCTCCCCCTAAATGACGCCCCTGCTTTTAACTAGCCTGACTCTCAGGCTCTATCTCGATATTAAACTTTTACAGGTTATTTCTGTTCCCCAACCAGAAGAACGAAGTCACTGAAGACAGCTGTATCTCCGCTGCTGTTATGTATGTTTGTCCGTGCAACTGATTGCAGAAACTTCAGCGGCGCTCAGTTACAGTGGGAGTCAGTGACGGCGACTACAGCACGTTCACAGGCAGCAGCCACCCAGCAACAGCAACAGAATCATGCCAATCACTCGCTCCAGTCCAAGACCAGCCGAGTTCACACTGACGACCAGTCAGACGTCAAGTCTGTTCACTTCTCACTGCTCTTACTTTATGACTTATTTGCAATACAAAACAATAATAAAATTTAGAGTGAAAAATGCCTATGGCACCGCAGTCAATTTAAGGTCAATAGTGGAAAAAAGAAGGAAAACAAGTGAGTCTTAAGTTTAGTCTTAAATGTTCGCAAGCACTTTGAAGGCCTCACTTCTGACGGCAGACCTTTCCACGTTCTTGCTGCGTGGCGACGGGGAACGCTCGGTCGCCGATCGTGGAGAGCCGTGTCAGTGGTACAGCCAGTGCCGAGGTCGATGACAAGCGCAGGCGTTGTCGACCAGGAAGTTAGTTCTTCTGTCTTTCACTGCAGTGTCTGGAGTGTTATAACACTGCCTATAATTTCACTGTACTCGTGCGTGACGACCAAACGTGGCTCGGGTTTGTGTACAGCAGTACCCATTCTCAGGCAGAACACGCCGTCGATCACGGCCATAAAATAAGTACGTTTCAGCACAGTCTACTGTGTATTATGTCTCATACATGCGCGTAGTACACTGCAAACCGTGTTGAAACTTATACGGTACGTAATGTATTATGCTGCGGCCCCGGCCACATTCGGGGTCTTGTCCATTCGTTCTTTCGTCCGTCCGCCAGTTTACCTGTCAAGTACGGTCTCGTCGTGACGCGAAAACGAAAAGATGCAAAAAAAATTTACGACTTGCAGTGGTAACCAATAACCAGCGTGCCACTTTCTAATTGGGAAGTTCATATATGAAACTTGCCAGACCTCAACCTAGAAAATGAATAGTACACAGTTTACTTATGGTGCAATATGATATTATAAGGATTTGCACTTGAAACCTGACAGACGAGCTGTCGGTTTAATCTAGCACATAAAGTAAACAGAACTAAAATGTTTTAAATGGTAGTAGAATGAGAGAAACTGAAATAAAAGCACACAGTTTTACTGTAAAGCATAGAAAGGTAGAAAAACTGCCTGAAAACTAAAAAAACTAAAAAGGAAACAAGTAGCAATAACTAAAACTAGAAAAAAGCTAAAAAGAGAAAAACTGAAACGTAAACACGACTTGACTAAATTTTACGTGTAGCAAAATCGCTTGTGCACTTTTGAAAGACGTAGGCTAATGGTCATTGCCATTGAACTAACTGTTATATAAGTTGAAATATCGATTGAATATATAATATTTAGTTCACTGGTCGTCGCAGGTTCATCCACATGGAGGAGGGTCTGGCGGAGTGGAAGCGAGCGTCGCTCGAGGACGAGGCTGAGTTGGCGTTGAAGTGTTTCCGGCGTCCACGTGACCTGCTGCTGTTCATCGTGTCCAGTTACTTTGAGCACGCCGTGACGCGCTGGCGTCTGCTGCGCCGCCTGCTGGCCGACTCCTCACTACGTGCCCCGGACACCCTCGACCACAAGGCTCACAGTGTCAGTCAGGCTGTCAGATCATGTAGTAGCTCTCTTTCGAGGTGGAATAATTTTTTCCATAAGCTTCGTATAGATGCGCCTAGTCATTTTCTGAAAGTTACAACAGGACTGTACAGTGCGAGATTGCAATACATTCCAAATATTTCCTCTTTCCACATTTTTTCTGCGTTTCCCTTCACTCTTTTATCTTCATCTGCGAGTCGGCTGTTACTTGGCAGTATAAGGAATTGAACTGACTGTGAGCTTTTGCAATCGCAATGGCTCTGCTGTGATTGCGGCACAGTCAGCATTGTTCTCACTATTGTTGTATGCTGCTGTGATTGAATGGGAAATGGATCATAAAGTTAATTGTATATTATCTTGTGTGTTTGTGTCTGGATGAAGATTTACTAAATTATAGTATTTGGTGTTGTATATTACGGTACACTTTAGCATACGTCACTTATACAGTATAATACTAGTGGCAGTGCATTAATATTATTTGGTGTATTTTGCAAACATCGTCATCAAACAGATCTAATTGCTGTTAGATGGTTAGCTTTGCATTTGAAAATAATGAACGCACCTAGTCATAACGATCGCAAATTTGCCAGTGTATACTCTTTTGTTAGAGCATTTAGTTTCAACAATTATCTTTGTTTGTTGTATGCAGTGTTTGGCCGACATAGCGCATACGCTGCTGAAGATTGCTCCGTATGATCCAGCAACTATGAAAAGCGTAGGCCTCAGAAGGTCAGTAAATAAGTTATTTTATACAACTGTCTTATGAAATAAAGAGTGCAATTTTGTATTTGTGTCGTATTGCTTACTGTATAGTATATAATTTTATCATTCTAATAATTTTATTTGTCAAGTGATATTTGCTGTTATTGTTATAAATATGTAAATACGATAAACCTACGCGTAGTTTGCAGTTTGCAATGCACCTCTAAGTGAAAGCTAACCATAATGGCTGGTCTGTAGAGTGTAGATTGTTTCCGTGCATATCCGTTTATCAGTCGCATGTAGTGATTGCAATCCCGGGATTGAATTCTTAATCCCAGGATTTTGAGATCCCATTTCGGGATTAGACTTTTAGATTGGTCATCATTTTGGTGTCCCCAATTATTAACTCATTTCATGCATAGGATGTTGTGTAAAGCCCTATGGAATGTATGTCCAAACTGTACGAAGTGACAGTGATTGTTAAGATACAAAATAAAGTAGGCAGCACAGAGTAGTACGCTGGCGCTCATAAAATATTTTATTTATCAGACGGCATAAATTTTTATTTGTATCATTTGACAAGCGAAAAAATACAATTTCAACGAATTTTTGCAATCTCAAATGCGGGGCTGATTTTCTCAAGCTCGACGACAAAGTCTGACGAAAGAGGGGAGCTGTGGGCTACAACAACAACAACAACAACGTATTGTGTTTGTTTGAACTTGGTTTCTAAATAAAATATCCAAAAAAACACTTACTGGTTCAGAAACACTGCCTGGTGGTAGGTCTTAACCAGCAAGAGATCGGATATATAGGCCAAATCAATATACTTCATAAAGCAGTATTTGCATTTTGTATTTGTACAGTTTGGTTTGTCAACTGTGGAATATGACGTCGTTTTTCGTCCGAACTGATGTGATTTGGAAGTTTGTGTGCCGTGCTGTCACATTATGCTGTGTTGTAATGACACCAAGTCTTGTTAGTGAGATGTAATAAACACGGGGCGTGGTGATGCTGCGGCGATGCCGTCGTAGGTACATGATGGAGATGCTTCCGCTGACTGATTGGTCGCAGACAGCAGCGCGGCCCGCCCTTAATCTTATCCTGCGTCGGCTTGAACGAATGTTCAGCAAAATCTACAAGAAATCATCCCTCAGGGTTAGTGCTCCTATCATTGTCTGTTCGGCTGTATACTAAAAGATAGTCTTTGTATGATCGCTTTTAACGAATAGTCGTAATGGCCGTAATAGTCGACCGTACTGGGTCTAAAAGTTCATGGGACTTATGAAAACATTTTCTTTCTTTTAAAAATTTTGAGACATGTGGCACAATAAGCTTATAACAGTGTCAGTCACTCAGAATTGTGAAGTTTATGCGGCTAAGCCCCACTGTGCAGCCTATAATGACAGCTATGGTACGTCTTATAAGCAACCATTAATCGTATAAAGCCGTTATATATTCATTCAAAATTTAATTAAAATAGCACTTTTAGAGATAGTGATAATTGTGATAACGATGATGGTTTTTATTAATATTATTATTGAATATTGATTTTTTACCTACGTTTCTACAGTTCGTTTGGACTTGCTGAGAGCTAATTCCAGATGATGTTTTTAAAGTAAAAATACATGTTTCGAACATGAAATGTGTTCAGGATAAACAACTACCTGTGCGTAAATGTATTAAATCCACTAATTTATTTCGATTTGTACTTACTAATTTTTTTTATCTAAAAATTTTGCGTGATCACTGTCTCTATTAAGTTATTTTTGTCATATCTAAATGTTTTGGTCGTTAATTAGCATGAGCAGAGTTTGTTGTGTATTTTAGCAACAGCTCAATTGGAATGCTGCCACAAATTTCGTCAAAGGTTTGTTCTGTCGTCTCATTATAGCTTAAGCTTATCAATGAAACTAAACAAAATTAACTGTTTTGATTAGAATTTTACTGATGTTCAGTCCGTTGCTTACATTGATAGGAAGATTGTGATCTGATGTCAATAAGGTTTAGATTGCATGCCACCCGACATAACAGCGAAACGTTCACGCTGGACGTATAAGTTAATTCGTTATAGCTGTGATCGTGAAGCATTTATTATAACTGGTTTAACAGACTGGAAAGAAAATAATTAGGATACCATTCCTTCTGTAAAGTTGCAACACAAAGATTGGATCTCAAAAGTTAAAACTGTGTCGTGTTACTTCATATGATGGTTGCGTTTGCAGCGACGTTCCATAGTATGTTTTATACGTAGTTTACACGATGAAGCTGGCTCGATGAGCCATTTTGCAGTGTTGGCTCGATAAGCACTGGTCAAGCTGGGTCAAGTATATAAATTGCAGTGGCATAGCTCGTCAAGCATTTATCGAGCACACATCAAGCAGACGTCAAGCACACATTGAGCTGGCTTGAGGAGTGCTTGATGTGTACTTGATCAGTGTTCGACGAGCGTTTATCGAACCAGCTCGAGCTGGCTCTTTCAGCAAGCTTTATCGTGTAAACAGGATATTACTTTGTTCTGTTTTTGTTTGAGTATCAACATGTACTGTTTTCGAGATAATCACATATTGTCGTCGCTTATACTGAGTAAGAAAAGACTTGTCGAGTTGATAAGCTTTTTCTTTTTTTCTGTTTACCATGATTGTCGTGTGCCGTCGAGTTTACTGCTGTAAATTTGGACTGTATTGTTTGCTTCTCGCGTGTTTTATTTGTCATTGTTTTTGACAGCGGTGCAGCGTACGCTGGCAAACTGTGTTTACGTGGCGCATCTTCCGCATTTAAAGGTTTGGATTTTTACTCGTCTTTCTCATTGACACAAGTCTTTCATCATATTTCGATATTCATTCTCTCAGTCATCATTCACTCATTAATATCACTTACATATTAGTTAAAAGCATATAATGTGTTAAGGTTTCCTTGTTGTAGGCTTATGTAAAAACATCTTAGGCAAGTTGACGTTAACTTTGAACAGTTTAAGCGACTGCTAAAGACAATTTTGTTCAGATGTTGAGATCACGGCGCATTGTGGCTACACCTTTTAAACTAACTAATTATAATTATAAGCATACGTGTCGCAATTCTGATGCGTTGTCGGTCGTTATAGTCCATGAACTAGACAAATTTTTTGTACCATCTGGGGGGAGTTGAAGCCACTATGTTTTCGATCGTTGTACCTACATACAGAAAAAACACTTTAAGCCGAGCTGGGATGTCCAGCTGAATGATAGATAAATGCACTTGAAAATGTGTGTATTACCTGTGAGCAGTCGTTTATAATGACGTGTCTGAACATCGTGACTACGGAGGACGGCAGTGCCGGCGTGGACTGGGGCAGTGAACACAGCGTCGCGTTCAAAGTGGACGGCTGCGCTCACTCGAGGGTCGTCAGCGTGCCGCCGAAATTCTGCTCGGCGACCATCAAACTCGCCGCGCTGCAGATTAACTTACTGCGAGTAAGACATGTATTTTCGTGGCATCACTGAGTTGGAATGTGTCTTATAAGTGCATCATAATACCCCGTTTACACGATGAAGCAAACATGAAGCAGACTTAGAGCACACGTTGTGCACGTGTATATTGAATACGTTTGCTTCATCTTCGCTGCATGTTTGCGCGGCGTTTCGCGGAAACGCGGCGTTTCGTTGATCGCGCTTTTGGTCAGTGGCGTCGCCGGCTTGAGTGCTTGACACATTGAACATTTGATGCAAAAAATGCAGGACGCGATAATTACTTTACACAATAATTGAGACAATAAACACGTTGTTTTTTGTTGCTAATTTCTTAAAATGTCATAGAAGTCGTCTTTATCAACCGTTGCTTTGAAGACACTGACATTTTACAAGGTAATGTAGCGACACACTCGAAGTATGGTGGGTTCTTTAGCGATAATGTTATGACTGATTTTCTCCTGATTATGACAGTGAAAAAGTGTTAAAAATCGGATAATATTTATTGAAGTTAAGGCGTATAAAGTTGTGCCATTTTGGGGGCCACCTCACCCTGTATATAGCTATCGGAAGCGAGCGCGTTTTCGTGTGATGTTGTCGCACAGGATCTGTACACGGTCGAGCAGATCTGTGGTGGAATGTCTGTTTTTCCGACCGCAGAGAAGACAATGAGCGTACTGGTCAACCTTATCTTACCGCTCTGTATCAGGATGGGCGGAGGCAGCAACCGCGCCGGTACGTAACCACATCTTAGGCCTACCGCCACAAACCTTTTCACGATTTTTTCTAGGCTACTTTTGTGCATCAGCCTAATACCCCGTTTACACGATCAAGCAAACATCAAGCAACCGTCAAGGAAATGTATTCAAAATACACGTGCACGACGTGTGCTCTAATTGCTTGATGTTTGCTTGACGTTTGCTAGACTGTGTAAACGGGGTATAACTCAGAGTAACTTCGAAAAATAAATGCTTTGACAAAATATTGACGTTTGCACCAGTAGCAGTAGGCCTATTTAGTTGTTGGACAGTTTTGTTAACGATCAGTAGGTTTAACGGTTTTGCACCGCATAGTGCAATGACTGTTTATAGGCTACTATTTTTTGGTATTTATTTATCCCACTTTCTACTTTGATATACAGGGTGGCTCAAAATAAAATACCCCAGCGGACAATATCTTCACAACCTAGTTGACCAATTTTAAAAATTCTTGAAGCTGCTTAATCTGACACTTCTCCAAATCGGTACATTGTGTAGCCTACTGTTCGATTCCGAGGAGAAATGTCAAAATTAAGCAGCTTTAAAAAGTTTTAAAATTGGGCTACTGGTTGTGGAGAAAGCGCATATTGTCTGGTAAAGTATTTTGTTCTGAGCCACTTTGTATGTTCCACACAGTGTTAATGACAAGTGTAGATGTCCGACTACTGTATCTACTCCTGTGTGTAAATGTATGTGCAGAGAACCCGGCGATGCGTTCTGCTGACATCGACTTCGCACTGTCAGTGATCCTGCACACGCTGGTGCCGCCGATCAAGCAGCAGGTGACGCCGTCTGGTGGCGGCGGCTCGACCAAGCGCCATCTGTCGGTCAGTGATAGCAGTCGTACCGCCAGCGTCATGTCCCATCACGCACGCTCTAAACTCACCGCCCCAGGAGACACGCTGCAGACCATCGCATTTCTCGGTGAGTTATTATTTCATGTCCATTTTCCCGTCTTTCGCCACACTGTCTGAAGTGGGATTAGCTTGTACTGGCTTACCCACCCCAGCAGTGCTGTATCTTAATACATAATCTCACTCCAGTCAAGCATGGTGATTCAGAAGCGTCTCGGTCGTGTATATAGCGTGCACGTCCAGGCAGAACACGCCGTCGATCACGGACAAAAAATAAGTACGTTCCAACACAGTGTAGAGTGTGTTATGTTTCGTTACAATCGCATAATACACTCCAGGCCGTGATGAAACGTATACAGTACTTCATTCACAGCTGTCCACTGTGCAGTGCAGTGGTTACGGCGTGGGACTCGCGATCAAGAGATTTCAGGTTAAATTACTTAAAAGAGTAAACGACTTAAATGAATAAAAAAACAGCATCTTTACCGTTTTTAGTGCAGTGGAATTAAAGTTATCACTTTTGAATGAAACCAGCAATACTTTTTTTAACTTTTCCGGTATTTACTGATCTTTACTTGCGAAGTGGGCTATGTTTATGTCATTTGGCAATTGGCAGATAATCTGAATTTAGCCGTAATCGCTGATCAATCTGTGATCTTGGTTGTGAATAGACGCTAATGAGCGTGAATGTCCGTGTGACTTTCTGGCAGGTCTGAAGCTGTTGATGGTTTGCTTTGAGAAGCAACTGGCAACGCGTTGGTATCGTATTTACAAGTGCATCCTGGATCTCGGCTTAAAATTGCAAGGTAAAGCAGACTTTATACGCGCAACAGCAGCTACTGCTGTAGCGCGTCTTAGCCATCACAATTCTGTCTGTCTGTCTGTCCGTTCGTCCATCACACATTAAACGGTGCAAGCTAGGATCACCAATCTTTACCGTCGGTTGCCTGGAAGACTCTAGTTTCAGGATCAGTAAAGCTTTTCCATAAATTCGAAGGGGGTTACCCCGAACTAAGGCGCTAGATGAGAGGAGGTGGGGAAAATTTGCGATTTTTAGCCGATACGGCGTTGGCAGAGCAAGATAGATGGCGCCTTTTGGTGTATGTAAGTAAAACACTATAGATATTTAGCTGCCGGTTCTCTGGCGCACTCCGGCAACTGATTTCGTTTTACTGGGCTTTCTTTGAAACTGTAGCCAAAAGTTGTATGGATGAGATCTACGGATGAAGTCTACGGATCACTAGCGTTACGACGGTGCACGGCTGTTGCGCGTGCCCCTTTGCGTTAGCAGAGCTTTTTGTTTACCTTAGTATGTAATTCAACACCAACTCTGATAATCACCTCCGTCCACTATATTGTAGACGATTACGATGAACTATAGGAGTCTTGTATGTTTTTCTGTTAGGTTTGTATTTAAACATAGCCTAACTGCAAAATGTTAGTTGTCGCCATAGTTTATAAACGTTTTAATGTATTCTTTTGTAAAATAGAAAGCCTTGTTTTAACGTTTTTTACTTATGTATGTGCTCATAGTTATAGAACACACTTTTAACGTTTGCGACGACAATATTGTTTCAGCATCGTTCCAAAGTTTTTTTTTGTTTCTTTACCACTACATTTGTTATATTTGATACCACTATAACTTGTTAACCGCTGCTGTTAGCTAGATAAAATTTTGTCTGAACATATGTCTCGATAGTCTTTAGAAGCCTATTTAATTTCAAGGTCATATATCAACAAGAACTATTATTAGATTGTGACCAATCTAATGTACTCCTTGCACGCATAATTTTTTTTTGTATTCTTTTAAGAGCTTTTTTGTTCCTTTCAGCTTGTATTAGAGACCCGGCGTCTAATTGAGACTCGTTTAATATTATGCTAATAGTGACTAGCGTCGAGGTCGTTATTTTCCCCGAAGTTCATAAAATAGTGCCCGATTTTAGGAATTGAGAGGAAAAAATTTCCAATAATGGTCGATGACGCTAATGGCCATTTGTCTTGTTATACCTAAACGCATGCGTCTATCTGGCACTGTTACGGAGATATGGCACCTCAAAGATAATGGGGTCACGGCCTTGATCTTTTGGGGTCACGTGACCGTCCGACTCCCGGGGGTCGACTTCCTATGGGTGGTCCATAGTAACCATGCGTCTATCTAGCACCGTTATGGAGATATGGTAGTTTGAAGTTCTTCCAGAAAGGCTTTTCCAGGAATAGAAGTCGGTCGTCGGTCGGTCGGTCGTCAATATTACACTGATCTCATATACTCCTCTTCGCTACGTTAGGAACGTAGAGTGCAAGGAGTAAAAAATCAAGGTCACAGGACCGCAGTTTCGGATCTTTCGCCATAGCAAGATAGGGCAGTGACGTTTGTTAACACAATGATTTATGAATAGCTGCACTAGGCTTTATGAAATGTGTTTTGACAATCTCTAGAATTTAGTGGTCATAGCCAAAGGTCAGGATCACGTGGGGTTTTTTTGTGTGCATGATACTGCGGCTATATGTCCGCGGACAGTGCTTAGTCTTGAGTAAGGCTTGGTGAACTCGTATTACACCCGTGTATAGGTTGTTGTGATTATCTGCAGATACGTTACTGAGTTGTGATGTGAAATGATTGGTTTGACTGTTGTTCAGGTGGTACTCCACTGTGGAAATTTCTTGACTTTGTCGTCACCGTCAGAATGCCACTTTACGTCCTTTTGAAGCCTTTCATTCAGTTTAAGGTTTCGTTTCACTTTGTTAGTAAATATTCTAATTGGAATTTTGAGCTGTCTGGTGCTAGACTTTAGTTGCGGCGTTTACATTGTAAACGTGACGGAAAGTCGTCGAATTATTATTCCATTTTGCGTTTTACATTTTTTATGCACTCGGTTTTCAAAACAGTTAGATTTGCTAGCACAAATCTTGCTAAATTGCTTTTATTAAGTTATAATTGTACTTTATTATTGCTGATGTTTCCAGCATTACAAGGTGGCTTTGTGGCTTGCATTAGGGTAATTGTGTTTACTGTTTCCATGTTTTTTCTGTACTGCTTTAATGTCTGTCTATCTGCGTTATCTGTGTCTGTCTGTCTTTTCCTGTTTGTGTTTATGATGTTTATGGCCCTTCTTGCCTGATACAAGTAAATAAATAGGGCGTCGGACTTTTGATTAAGGTAACAGGTAGCAGGTTCGAAATACATTGAATCCCTGTCTGGTCGCTATCAATTGGGTACTACTTGGATGGATGACTGCAGACGGTTACATAAACAAATTGCCTCGGTATGCAACAAGTAACCCAGGTCAACTCAGCCTTCTGTCCCTCTGGGGTGGTTAAATCGGGTACATGTACCGGTGTGCCTCTTTTGAAATAAGTAAGCAAGTACAGTAAGTACGATAGCTTAAAGCCGCAGATAGCCTAACTATTAGCCACAATGCTCCGCGATGTCAACAAAAATGTCTAGTTAGCAGCCACTCAAGCTGTTCGAAGTTAATATCGGTTTGACTAAAATAATCTGGAAGGTTGTTCCACAGCCTTCCACAGCTACATCCACCGTATCTCTGAGATGGGTTTCATGTAATCGGTCCCTTTTTTAATCTTTCTATACCCGCTGTCACGACTGCGTCTATGTTGGCACTATAGACAGATCATGGTTAGATGGTGTCATGGTTGTGTTGTGAACTTGTGAATGGCTCAGATGATGAAGGTCACTTGCGACACGGAGCAGGAGTACTTCCTGCAGCAGACCGTCTATCAGAAGCTGGACGGCTGCAACATGCCAGACCCCAAGTGCAAGGGAAGCCTTCTGGTTGACCTAGCCGCCGAGCTGCAACAAGTCAAGGACAGCTTGACCTTCAGCGCAGGTCAGCAGCATACAGAGTCCCGCCAACTTCGATGTACCTATCTTTCGTAATAGTAACTGGCCGACCGTTAACGTCTGCTACACTTTTATGTATGTCTGTTGTCTGTCTGTCTACATATATATTGTGGATAAACGAATACTTCTCACCGGAAAAATGTCTGAACAAATAAATAGGGTTGCCCGACGGCTGCCACGTGGTACCAAGTCAGACACTCCTACAACTCCCCTACTTTACCCAAAACGGGGATACTGACTGCACGCTAAATACTGGCATTGCGAATTGTGGCGAAACCACTTCAGTTAACGGCATGGTTACTGATGACGGCTTATAGAAACTTGTCAGTGCCTTGTCTGACGGTACCGTCGCCGATTTTTACTGACACATATTTGCAAAAATCGGGGTGCCTACCCCCAAAATTTGCATGTCGTATTACGGTCAAACTGTATCAGCGCACTGGTGTCTATAAACAGGCTATAGACATTTGCAAATGCTTTATCTAATGTTTCTATAGCCGTTCTTTTCCTTCTGTCCAAGCAGGGGTGCTAAACTGATTCCTCATCCACATGTCCTGGCCTTCGGACATCAGCGTACGGTCAGCCTTCCCTAGCGACAGATGGGTTGCTTGTAGTGAGTTCTGCCTGCGAATGGGTGCTGGAGCAGACCTGACCCACGTTCCGGTCGTCACCTCGAATGGAATGAGATTATGGACGCAGTTAAAACACTCCAGACACTGCAGTGAAAGATAGGTGACAAAAGTGGGTTATGAAATAAACAGTGTACATCATTGTACGTGTGTGTGGGTCGGTATACAGCGGAGTTGAAGTCGAGTGAACTAGCAAGTCCTGTGCACTCCAGTCTGTCTCGCAGATCGAACGCAAGCAGCAGTGGTCCTGCAGTGGGAGCTATTCCGCGCACATCCAGCATGCATGACCTACTGGAACACCGTGTGGCTGTACGCATGCTCTCCACGCCGGGCACCCAGGCAGCCGCAGCCGGCAAAACTTATCGATCTGGTCAGTGAGTTCGCACTATACGTGCACACTTTCTCTTTCCTTTTTCGGTCTCGTATTTATCTCTGAATATATAGTTATATATCTATGGTCAGCGTCACTGACCAGAGACTTATATGTCTGTCACACGACGGGAAACTCCATGATATGCCCCTGATATACTCATGACTCGCAAGTCCTAAATCTTGTAAGCGCTATCTGCTTTTTACGCGCGAAAGCAGAATGCTTCGCGCGTCTTTGCCATTGTCTGGGCGTCTGTCCGTCTGTCTGTCACACTCGTGGACTGTATCAAAACGGTGCAAGCTAGGATCACGAAATCTTCACTATGGGCTGCCCCAGGTCTTTAGTGTATCGTGACAAAATTTCGTGCCACTGGGTGCAGGGGTTCCCCTCGAACGAGGGCGTCAAAGAGGGTAAAAAGACGTCATTTTGCTGTTATTGGCTCGTATAGTGTGAAAACGGTTGCAGATAGGTACATACATGCTGCTTATCGTAACAAGCACTGGTGACAGGCTTTTTGGATTTATCAACATCGATGACCTTGAACCCCTCAAAAAGAGGTTTTTAGTGAATTTTTCGCAATTTTTGGATGCAGCGAACATTTCAACACTGAATTGCGACGAAATGGCTGGAGATAGACCAAGACAACCTGCATATGAAATTTTCAGCATTCAACGTAGATTTTAGCAGTTCAAGTCCCGACCCCCTAGGTTCAAGGAAGCCGGCGCAGGCGGGCGTCAAATACAGCTACCCCCCTAAAAAGACGTCATTTTGCCGTTATTGGCTCGAATAATGTAAAAACGGTTGCATATAGGTACATACATCTGCTTATCATAACAAGCACTGGTGACAGGCTTTTTGGATTTATCAACATCGATGACCTTGAACGACCTTGAACTAGGGCTGCGAAAATTAACGATTAATTAATCGATTAATCGTTAAAAAAATTGTTTGATTAATTTTTTTTAATCGATTAAAATTCGATTAAATTTTGAACATGCGTACCTGCGACATCTGTCCCATGCGAACGCTTGTTTAGCTCATCAGGCTACACTGTGAACAAAACGCGTGCTGCTCTTTTGCCCGAAAATGTGACATCACTTGTTTGTCTGCGTAATTTGCTGAAAGCCTGAAATGCATGCTAAGTGACTGCATAGTGTACAAGTAGGCCTATACGTTTCCAACTTTTATGAACGGCAACAAGTACACCTGCGTTTTGCAGTTTTCATGTTTTTTTGCATTAACTACAAAATTAAAAAATTGTTCGAAATTAGTCGATTAATCGCGATTAATTTTTGGTGATTAATCGATTAAAAATTTTTTTAATCAGTACCAGCCCTACCTTGAACCCCTCAAAAAGGGGTTTTTAGTGAATTTTTTGCACAATTTTGCGCTGCGACACGCATTTCAAGAGTGAATTGCGCCAAAATGGCTGGAGATAGACCAAGACAACCTGCATATGAAATTTTTAGCATGGAATGTAGATTTTAGCAGTCCAAGTCCGGACGCTCTAGATTCAAGCAGGCCTGCGCACGTAAGTGTCAGCGAGAGGTACCCCTGTAAAAAGTGGTGATTTATACTCTGTGCTTGTCTAGCGTGTAAATGGTTGCAGATAGGCACAGCCATGCTGCTTATCATAACAAGCACTGATGAGCAGCTTCTTACGAATATCAACATCCATAACCTTGAATGACCTTGAAGCCTAAAAATATTGATTTAACGTGATTTTTGGGCGATTTTTTGGCTGCAAAAGAGTGAATTACGACGAAATGGATGAAGATAGACTAAGATTACCTGCGAACAGGAACTGCTATAGGCTTTCGCGCGTTTTGTGAGCTTTGCTCAAATTTTTTGTTAACATAAGTCGAATTAAATGAAATATTGAAATATGCTTTTCTGTGGCAAATTTACTAGTAGTCTATACAGTGTTTTAGTGCGCAAGAGTAGTGCTTTAGTACACGGCAGTTTGTCTGTTATTTTAAAAATCGATTGGATGAATAAATGTCTCAATGAATTCTAGCTAAATTCAAACAAATAAATAAAATAAATAGTTTTAATGGAGCAGTTAGTCTTGATGTTCGGGGTTAAAACCCTCCCGCGAAACAGTATCCTGGGTTTTAAAAAAATAGGTGGGACAGGAAGTTGTAGTTTTTCGACACAAACTGCAATTTTCCCACAGAGGAGATTATGAGTGTTAAAAATTTTTATTTTGCCCCCAAATTTGCTAAAAATGGAGTTTCAGGCCCAATTTTTGTTGCGTTATTGGACAAAATTTTCCGACAAGGAAAAGATTTTTCGGCAATTTTTTGACAGCCAAAATTTGGCGGTGAACGGACTGTGCAGCGCACTCGTATTCGATGACGGCGGCGCCAGCACGTCAGTCAGCGATGAACGCACCTGCTACGACAGACGGCGCCACCGAGACACTGCTACAATCAGCGTCAGCTGCAGACGCTGCCGCTCACATACGTCGTCGTTGGACCAGCAAACGTATCACCGCCGACGAGGGCAGTCAGCTTGTGCTGGCGAAATACTCGCACAAATCGTCGACCGCTTCGCACGACGACGAACCCACAGGTTCGCAGGCTGGTAAATACTGGCAATTAGCAGGCTTGTCGTGGATATGAAATTTGCCATCTATATCCATATCCATATCCACAGATTTTCCGTGGATATCCATGGATATATACATGGATATCCATAATCCATATACATCCATAAATATATTCATATCCACAGACGCCTATCGTGCGTACTACATATAGCCACGAAATTTTCGCGAAATACAGAGCGTCCATTCCCTCCTCCCGGCATTACTTTTTGTGAAATTGTTAAAAATAAATAAAAGTAAAAATTAAAACACACTTGCATTGAAATATGATTTTAGAAAAGTATTTCCCGGCTGTCATTAGCATCTACCGTACTTATTTTATTGCCTTTGCTATATTAGTCGACCGTTAGGTTGAGCCTTGGGTACGATATGTCGTCTCTCAGTCGTCTCTTTAACCGTAACAAATGTATTGTGGCTAAACAGTACGTCGTAAGGAGTCGGCGATACCGTTGGATAATCATGGGGCGATAACGATTATCTAAAGGCTGTTGAAAGTAACCATGTCTCTATCTGCGGCTTTTTGGCCGCAATTTGTAATGCAGTGCTTCTGTCTGCAGCCGTCACTTACGTGCGCCAAATTACCGTATCTTATTTTATCTGATTTTAGCGTC
>Ga0209367_1002648_pt1 | contig 23825 bp, 20 predicted proteins | sample WorMetLIZISLAND2_FD_187412 | JGI IMG/M metagenome (GOLD analysis project Ga0209367, IMG submission 187412) | Marine gutless worms symbiont microbial communities from Max Planck institute for Marine Microbiology, Germany - Olavius geniculatus... ... | reverse complement strand
GTCTTTAATTATAACACCATCAAAACAAGCGCGACGATATGCATTAAGTGAGTCATAGTTTATGCTCCTGTGATTATTAGTTTTCATACTGTGGCATCACGAACATGTTACTTTAGCAGTGTGACACGTTACCGACCTGACATTTTGGCCATTCTAAGAACAATTTCAAAAATTTGTTAATTGTTTAAATCATTTTTTGTTAATTGTATGTAAAGAAAAACACTTACTTCACCATATACAAAAAATTGCATCAAAATTCGTCACCGTTAAGAAGAAACAGCCGTGTGACATGAATGGGCATTGACTCAGATTTTCACCCATTAATCGTACTCTCTACCGGACTATCTAAAATCACCTGACCTTTCATTTCATTGGTTCAGGTAACATTTAAAATTGGAAACATTTTTATTTTGCAAATACTGACTCACTGACACCACTCTAGCGCACTAAAGACTTGCGCTGATGCGCAATACAAATGCATTTGAGATTAGATTGGATTTTATTAGATTAGATTCACAATAAATCTCACTAACGACCCGTTCACACGAGGAAGCTGGCTCTTAGAGCTTTATGAATTTTTGCAATATACACGCAAAAGCCCAAATTCCATTACGCCGACTTTCACCGAAACTTCGCCTCGGGGAAAGTCGTGGACGCAAATCATGAAAGTCGGGGACACATACCATCGCAAAGTCGGCGTAATGGAGTGTGCGCTTTATCAAGCCACCAATAAGAGCGCACGACGCCAGCTCAAATAGCCAGCTTCCTCGTTTAAACGGCGTATAATTAACACAGCGTCTAACCGTAGCCCATTCTCGTAGAACTTCTCGGTGATGTAGTGGTCGCAGTTGGAGTTCTCGAAGGACAGGTAGAACTTGTAGTCGTCGTTGAGCAACTTCCGACAGCGACTGAACTCCGTGCGCAGACAGCGCATTCGACCGCAGCCGCCGTACACGTCTACCTTCACGTATCTGCACACACGGTGTCTGACTTTAGAAAATTAAACCTATAGCTGTTCAGGAAACCTAATTTAGAGCTATACGGAATGTCACCTGCCATAAGGGATAGCAGTGTTACCTGCCTTCCGACACAGCCTCCAAGACATATGCCTAAACCGCCTAACTCAAACATTTAAGATTAAGAACTGGTATGTGGTATTTTTTACGAAAATTCATAAGCACAGCTCAAGAAAAAAATATATAATTGCAATACGGTCCGCGCGGATTTTTTTTTAAATCTTGGATCACGTATATTTATACCTAGGAATAGGCCTAAGCCTAAACTGTCCCAACTATTAACGATGTAAGTGGCTTTATGCCGGGCTCCGTTACTACTTGGATGCATGACTATCTGCGGACAGGTAAACTATTTCTGCACAATCCACCAAGGTCAACTCAGCCTGCAATCCCTCCGGGCTAATTAAGTCGAATATCGACCTGTTCGGCTGGGGTTGAAGCAGCTAAGAGTACGCATTCACACGTGCGGATTCAAAAAGACAGATCCAAAAACAAGCTTCTTCCTCAGCGAAAGTTAGTCTTATTAATTAACAGCAGCGTTGGCCTAGAACTATGACAAGAAAAGACCTGCTAACGCAAAGGTTTACGCGCAACAGCGGCGTGTGCTTGAAAGCCCAGTAAAACAAAATCAGTCGTCAGAGAGCGCCAGACGACCGGCGCAAATTATCTATAATGTTTTACTTGTACTCGCCAGAAGGCGTTACTTGTCTCGCTCTGTCAACGCTGTATCGGCTAAAAATCGCAAATTTTGCTTACTTTCCTGTCATTAGCGCCCTCGCTCGGGGTGAACTCTTTCGAATTTAGAGTGTTCCAGGCAGCCGACGGTGAAGAATTGGTGATCCTAGCTTGCACCGTTTTGGACTGATCCACCCGTGTGACAGACGGACGGACAGAATTTCGATGGCTAATACGCGTTGTGTGGCTCGGTAGTCTAACGGTAATGTGCTGGACTTGTAATCCTGAGGTCACTCAGGGGCGCAGGTTCGACGCCGCACCAGGACACTGCCAGGTAACGACCTTAGGCAAGTTGTTCACACACATGTGCCTCTGTTCACCAAGAAGTATAACTTGGTACCGGCCAAAGGGCGGTGATGCCCTGAGGCTGGGTAGGTAACCGCACTGGCGTCGCACTGGCCATGCGTCACGGACTGAAGTGGTTTATCCACCTACGGGCTCAACGGCCGCGAGTGGGAGATGAGCACCCCTCCTACGCCCCAGCTGGGGCATGGGTGCCTTTACCTTTTTTTATACGCGCCGCGTAAAAACGAAACAAAACGAAAAGTGCATAGGCTTACTTAGCCAGTTCGTCGGCGTACTCGTTTCGCTTGTTCTTCGGTCCGCAGTTCGACACGAACCAAGCGACCATCTTCGTCTTACCCGCGGCGTAATTTCTTGTGGACGATGCTGAAACGTTAGCCGTGGACGCCGCCGCTGGCGCAGTCGCTGTCCTTCGCTGCAGTCGCCTGTCTCCCCGGCTGGCGTTACGGTAAGGCACGAACCTCTCGTAAGGCGTGACGATGGTCGAATCGCTGCGGTAGGTGGCGGTCCAGTTGATCAGGTCGCCGGCTCGGCTGAAGGCGCCCGTGTTAGCCGGCGATTCGAGAAGGAACATTGTCCATATCTGTCCGACGGGTTTCTTTGCCAGGTAGAACGTCGCGTCGCCCTGGAGCAAACGCATCTCGGCGGTGAGGGATACAGACCTATCGGCCGTCAGACGACATGCGCTCACAGGACACTGCTCCTTGATAAACTTCTCCTCGCCTTCCGGCTCGTTACCCAGACCTGCGTGAACAGTCAACGCGATCAACAGTTTGTAAAATACGGCAGGGCAATGACATGTTAAAAAGTCAAAGGTTGTGTATGGCCCTTCGTGGAAAACGTGCCCATCGCAAAGCTGCGGAGCGCCACGTGCCATATGGGATCACGCAGTGTTACCTGCCACCCGACGCAGGTACACGTGCCCCACCTTAATCCCAGCCAGGCAGTCTGGTACACGATTTACCTATCTCACAGGAATGAAAGTTTAAGTTGACCTTGGCGTTAGTTATATTCCTAGCTGGTTTAGCTGTCCGCAGACAGTCATACATCCGAGTAGTAGCCACTTGATGCCGACCTGACCTGGAGTCGAACCCACGACCTCGTTATCGTAAGTCCGACGCCCTGCCGTTACGCCACCAAGCCAAGTGCTAAATTAAAGCGAGTTTGAATAAGATAATGTCCAAACTAACACGGAACTCTGTTCAATGCTTCAATATCAATACTTCCTCGGCCCGATGCAGTCAATGTACAGTTAACGTAATACAAATGTTCGAGCAGTGTAACTAAACTTAATGTTCAGTAGCGTAAACCTAAAATAATGCAGATGTGACAAACAGTAGAGTTTAATAGTAAGACAGCGCAGACAAAAAAAATAGATGCCAATATCAGTAGTTTGCGAAAACAAAAAAAAATACATATAATATTCATCCATTCCACTAAAGAAAAGATTGGCCACAACACCTTGTCCTCGCGACCTTGCCCATAAAGAATGTTATAGAAAACCATTTATGAACTAGTTAATACTGTACAAATAGCACACTGTTGATAGGACCTCCGGGTAGGTAAATAGTTTTGATCGTTCGCTGATCGCGCGGTTGATGAAGCTGATAGTTTCTAGGCACGTGTTTCATCTGTAGCTGGATGCGGTCTTGCGGACCCCCTTGGTCGTCGGAGTTGCTCGACCACCACAACGATATGGTGTCAGAAGTGGGATCATTGTGTTTTAGCGACGGCGGCAAATGAACGAATTGGCGTCGAATAACTTCGTTCTGTGAACCTGGAACGCTCTCCGACATTAGCTCATCTTCGACTTCAAGCCTATCTCTTGCCACCTGCGAAAACGTCCACAAAATCATAGTTAAATTTACCGTGCACTTTTTGTAATTATATAATTTATAAATTCTGAAGCAAAATCGCTTTTGCGACGCAAGTGGAATAGCGATTTTTCTTATTTTTGTATAGTTCGCCGTAGTGTGATCCAACTGTCTTGTCTGTCGTCTGTCACACTCGTGCAACCTTCTTAAACCGTTCGATGTATCTAGGCTTTAAAAATTTCTGTGCTTTTATGTGCAGTCTGGCGTAAAAGTAGCGACGAGTAAAAATACTTTGAAATTTTTTTCATGACATTTAGATTCCGTGTTATATTACACAACAGCTCATTAAAAACAATGTGACATGCAGCTAAATAGTACCAATGAAAGCTTTAAAATACTGCAACATAACAAACGAGATGCAGTTCGTTTGACACTCACTTATTCTATGCCAGACAGGGGTTTGACATGGGTTATAGTTTTACACTTAACACTAAAATTGTGTTGTATTTCTTAAATTTTAAAAGTTTGCACTAATAACCTGTTGGTTTGCTCGTAGCAGTTTAACCGTCTGTGAAGTGACTTGGGACAACTGTCTGACGATGAACGGTGTAGGCCTAACGTGCGGCCGTACCTCGGCCACTGGGAGTGTGACATTGCTAGAAATCGGCGCGCCGCCAAGACCGTCGTACCTTGCTAATCGTTCCTCCAGCGACAGCGGATGAAGCTGTTCAAATCAGTCAATAAATCGCTAAATTGACTCAGCAATTAATCAATCAAATATGTTATTTGATCGTAACGTAAAAAGCGAAAAAGTAAAATCTTCCCGTTTAGCGCCGAATCTCCCGTTTAGCGGCGCTCACTACAAAACCATGAATACGGGAGTAGGCCTAATGCACTGCGCGGTGTGCCTGCTTACGTCCCAGCTTTCGCTGGTTGCTACTCATTGCGCGAAGGAACGGCCAGGCTGAGTTGTGGCTGGTTACATACCGTGATGCCTCACCTGTCTGTTAACAGCTATCCATCCAAGTACTAACCGGGCCCGGTGTCGAATAACGTACTTAATCCACGCAATGGTCACGACAACGCCACCTAAATGATTTTTTCAGCAAAGTGTTACTGGTCATGCGCAATATGACGGTGAACGCTAAACAAGACACATTACACAAGGCTCATACAGAACGTCTTGCTGCAGAATGGCTTTCAAACGTCGTAAAAACACCAAACCCAATCTGTAACCAACTAGTTGTTGGAGGCCACAGATTTGGATAGATAGAAATCATCAGCGTTTTTCATTCATTTCAACGCGTATTTTGCTTGGTCAGATTTCCCCAGGTAGTGCAGAAACAGACATTAGACGAGATGAGAACTTAAACAATTATTTTATTAGCCAGATGTGTCGTAAATATTTGTGCCACAAGTTATTAAAATCTGTTAATCTTTTTTCAAGCTACGGTTGATAATATTAAAAATGTTTTTAACGTTTTTTTGTATATTTTAACGCATATTTCGCTTGGTTTGCTTTCCATAGATAGTGCAGAAGCAAGCATTGGGTGAGGTGGGAAAATGAATGTTCATTTGATAGCATGATGTGTCAAGAATATTCACACTAAAAATTATTAAAATCGGATAACTTTGCTTGAAGTTACAGTGGAAAATGTCGGAAATGTTTTTTGAGACACAGTGTAGTTATTTCTGGCGCTTTGTAGGCCTACACGACTTAAGAATAGGCCTACGCGTTAAAAACTGTCTAATCGGCGCAACCCTTGCGGCTTTTTCAACGCGATTCAACGTAAAGCTGTTCGTAAAAAACACAAACAGTCCCAGAGAAAAGAAAATGCAAACCATAAGGCTATAAACCTTTCATATTTTATGCCAATGTTCAAACTTTTCAAATTGTAAGACCTGCTTGCAACTACATCGTCACTTTAATTACTCCAATGACCAATTAATCTAAGAAAAATATAATAATATCTTATTGCGATATTAAATCTGAGCTTGAACAATTTCGTGCGAACCTGTTTCTGTTCCACCTGGACCGGCGGCTCGTCGAAAAACTGCACCGAATCTTCGGCGGCATCGCGAGGCCGTAGTGTGTTGAGAAAGACAACAGCAAGGCACGTGGAAGACAACGCCAGCAGAACCAGGCGTCGGATGTGAAAACGCATCGACCTAAAACTTACTGCTAGAGGAATGGGGGCTTTTTCTTTGTCGATTGCTCACATCGCATAACTCAAGACTTCCGTATCAACATTGTCCCTTGGCCGCTCGATCTTAATTCTGTAAGAACAGACAGAAAAAAAGAGATAATTTATTTTCCAAAACCACAAAATAGCACCAACAGAACAATAGCTGATAACATCGGAGATTGGCCAAAAGAGGACAGCTAACCCAGCAATGTTGGCCACCCATTGTTACACATAATAATAAGAACAATATTATATAATCAAAATTGTCAAAAAAATTAAATTAATCAAAACACAGCAATTGTTCGTTGTACGTATATTTTTTTACTTACACCGACAGGCTGAAAATCGATTACCGAGTGGCTAAAACAAAACAGCAGACAGCAGAAATAAAATACAGGAAAGCTGCGGGGCCTAAAACAAAGACCGTAATCTGGGCAATGACAGAAAAGTACACTGTGTCTCAAAAAAACGTCTGCGACATTTTTGACTGTAACTTAAAAACCAATTATCAGATTTTGATAATTTTTAGTGCGAATATTCCTGACACAACTTGCCATCAAAGGACCGTTTAGTTTCCCACCTCACCTAACGTATGCTTCTGCACTATCTAGGGAAATCAGATCAAGCGAAATATGTGTTGAAATAAACAGAAAACCTTAAAAAATCCCCGACATTATCGATCGTAACTTAAAGAAAAATTAGCAGATTTTAATAATTTTTGGCACAAATATTTTTGACACCACTGGCTATTAAATAAATGTTTTAGCTTCCACCTCACCTGACGTCTGCTTTTGCACTACCTGGAGAAATCAGACCAAGCATAATAAGTGTTAAAATAAATGAAAAAAGTCGATAAATTTTATCTATCCTAATCTGTGGGCTCCAACAGCCGGTCTATTACAAGGTTTGACTGTCATGCAGCAGTGTGTCTACCAGGTAAAGTTTAGGAATGTTTGTGAAGTCAAGAAGCGACTGGTACAGCGTGGATTGGTCTGGAGCAGAACATTATCGATGGAGAAAACGTCTCCTTTATTGTCTGTGTTCGCATAGTGGGCCAGCACTTTAAGCAATTTTACTGCAGGCAGTTAAAAATGGACAACTGGATGAAATGTCAGCCAAAGTGTCAGAAATGTAAACAAAATGTGTTTTTGCGCATTATGTTAATTAAGCAATCATATCGCATTGGATAAAAAGTGATCTTTCGCTGGTTATGTTTTTCCAGGTAGTGCAGAAACAAACATCAAGTAAGGTGGGAAACTGAATGGTCATTTAATTGCAAGTTGTATCTGAAACATTTTTACCAAAAATTACCAAAATCTGATAACTGGTTTTCAAGTTACGGTCAAAAATGTCGCGAAAGTTTTTGAGACATAGTGTAAATACAGAAAACGCAGAGAACTTCAGAATTACAATGGATAGTTCAGAAAAAAAATAAATAGAGTCATTGTATACATCGTATCACCAGGTAACCATGCTGTTTGGCCCCGCCTATCTGCCAGCTGTAAAACTGTTACGGTTGCTGCTATAATAAACACTGAAAATTACTGCTTATTCCCAAACAATTCATACATTATAGCAATACCTTCTTTAGGGTCAGCGATTTCTACATGCATTGTAGACCTACACGGCACAAAAATAGTCAACACTCCAACGTAACGGAGTCGATATACATCTGACGGGCCGCAGCGCACACCTCGTATTTTACCTGTCTCACCTGTGAGCCAGCCGGCAATTAATTACATGGCGGCCACTCCAGGTAGACCCGACGACACTGCGGCCTAAATGCTCGGGCCGCTAACGCACGCCAGCAAAAACTGACGGATGAAATTAATGTAGGCCTACCCGGAGAGAGATTTTGTATCGACAGCGATCATATTTTTACGAGAATGCAGGGCGTTCCAAAAAAAGAAAATTCGTGTTTTAATTCTGCCATAACTTCCGCAAATGTACACCAATTTTAACCATTTTCACTGTTACAACAGTTAATCTACAACGCATAAAAGTAAAATTATGTCGGACATCTCACCTTTATTATGTAATCACACTAGGTAGCAAAACACAGACTACTTCCAAAATTTGTTTTTTTGTGGACATTTTACACGTCGCTCTGTTTGCTGCTGCATCTTTTGTGACGAGTTTGTCCAATTTTCGAGTGCAAATTACAGACAATCATATCGATGCATTATGCATTATATCTGAATGCGAAAGAAAGAAACAAAGACTTACATCAAAACTAAAAGGAGAGCGGTGGCTAGGGTCGGCCGACCGTACCACTTCTTATCCGAAGGCCAGCGTCCGACTTCCGGTCGCAAATAGAAAGCAATTTCCCACAGTGACTACAGTTCCATTATATACGCTGTGGTGAAGCTGCTATATCGAACGCTGCAATCAACGTTAGGATACGATACGGTAATTTGGCGCACGTGGGTGATTGGCTGCAGGCGGCAAAATTGCGCCAAACCGCTGCAGATATAAAGACATGTTTGCTATTGACAGCCTATAACAACTCGTCATCGCCTTATCTAACGGTACCATCGCCGATCCTACGTATAGTTTAGCCACAATACAGCGTTACAGACGACGACAGACGACAAGTCATACAAAAGACTCTATTAAACGGTCGGCCAAAGGTAACACTTTTGGTTGGACCTAAAATCAACTACCTTGAATGACCATGATATGCCGTTTCTCGGCGAAAATTTGCTTTCTACCATGCTACCAGCGCTGCGGTATTACAACAGTCGGATTAGAGATAGCATATTGTGGAATGTGGACAGCATACAAAAGGCCAGTAATTATTGTCAATGCTCAGTACAATCGTTGGCCCGTGGTTTCTAGTGCATATAGCTACCGTTGTTCACATCCGCTATGATAGCCTACAGCGTCACTCCTCTATTATTTAAGTGCGGCTCACATTGTACGCGTAAGTGATAGCGAACCGGGTTAAGCCCGATTTCCACATTCGCGCAAGCGCCACGAGCATTTTTCCGTTCGCCTAGAACGTTGCGTAATTTTTTATGGGACGGCAATAACTTCAGACGCCAGCTGAAGTCTACGTAGGCCCACTTGTTCTGCCGTTGTATCTCAAAAACGGTCAGAAATAGGGCAAAAGCTGCCAATTAGGCCTACTAATAAGAAATTGCATACACTCTTTCAGATGCGATGAAAATCATCGACCTTGGATGACCTTAAAGGTCAAGTACTGCCACAGGAACTTCTATAGGCTGCAAGGCGTCTTCCCTAGCAACAGCTGGGTTTCACGTTTTACATAAAACGAACAAAGCGAACCCATTGGGCATTGGTTAATGCGTACGCGAGCGTAGTCACCGACGCCGTTGGACGGTGCCTGCTGTAATGCATTACTGCATGTCAGCTCAGTTTAGTTCATTCACCAACAAGTCATGCAACACAACGTAAGGGTTTCACAATGTAGACCCTAACGCAGAAAGATCGCGATTCAACTGTTTATCGTTGGAAATCGAGCTTTAGCAACAAAGCGGGTTATTGAGTGGGCTAGGCCTACTAGATAGTCTGACTTATGCCAAAGGTGTTACAGCTACCGCTCTGTAGCTTAAATTTTAAATGAAATAATAGCCGGTAGTTGCGAATTTGAAGTACTGTAGTAACTTTAACCGACTTTCTTTACTAAGAAAATTGCTGTAATGCAACTTACTTTTGCGCAGTCTGACAGTTGTCGGAGAAAGCATAAGTATAGAGGTCAGCAGTCAGGTCAAATTTCTCCGCTAATTACTTCAATTTCCACCCTTTACTTAAACTACTGTTCACGGCAAAGACGGGATAGGCCTAATATCGACTCACAGTAACTGTTATCAGCTAGGCTAAAACGCTGTCTCTAATGATAACTGGCTGAGAATATCGTTACTGCAGAAAATAAAGTAGGCCTACAAAATGTAGGCCCCTACAGTGAAGTATGACATGGGTACCATGACACCTCTTTAGCCGACTGTACTTTATTAACGGTCGAGCTGTTGTCATGGTTGTCGTCGTTTGTCCGTCTGTCACGGCTCTCATTTAGCGCCCTCGTTCGGGGTGACCCCCTTTGAATTTATGAAAAAAACTAGAGTTTTCTAGGCAGCCGACGGTAAAGATTTGGTGATTCTAGCTTGCACCGCTTTTGACTGATCCACCCGTGTGACAGACAGAGGACAGACAGACAGACGGAGGGACGGACAGAATTGCGATGGCTAAGACGCGCTTGAAAACCGAAGCACTCAGCGCAAGCTTATGGTGACAATAGATTGCTTGTGCTGTACAAAACTGTTTCCAAAGATTAGATTAGATCAAGGGCCTATATATTAGCAAAAACCACGACCTACCTTGCTTTCTGTGCAAAATCTCCTTCAAAAATGCACCGGCGTTACTACACGGCTCTAAGCCTAGATGACGCGCACACAATTTTAGGCGAGTGATGTCCACTGAATAATATTCAACGAACGAATTATGCAGAGCTCTAATCGTTCTGTAGGCCTGCTGCGTCGCGTCGCCTATCTGGTAGGCCTAAATTGCACAGTGCAGGTCTATTGATAATAGCCGATTATCCGCATTCAATTAAGTGGTTTATTGTGTAGTTCACTACGCAGCCGTCCATACAGGACGCATTATGAACATTTTCCGGCCGTCTGCCTGTCACGCACGATCTCTTTACCTAGGCCTACCTCTTTACAAAAAGCACAGGGGAAAAAAACAAAAATGTCGACTTGAACGTTCGCCAGGGTAGCAGTAATCGGTGCGGTAATTTTCAAGTCACAACGCCAAAGCATCGCTTTTAATTTAACCCCATAGGGGTCGGTTAATAGTTAGTTAGTGAGAAGAGTTAGTAGTTTTGTTAAGGAGGTTAAGCTTAAGCTCTGCAGCCCTGCTTACGATGTAGGTATAACAATTATTAAGCCGCTACCAAATAGACTATACTTTACCAATTAGGCAACCGTAATTGCTAGCATTGTCCATAGCATACAGGCCCATGTCCGGTTAAATAATAACCTGCTGTCCACTCACACAATTGCAGCCCGCTGAGGCCGAGCTAGCCTATAATACAGAGCGATGACAGCAAAAATTTGCGTGGGTCACAATAGAGTGGGCCCATTAAAATTAATACGAATGTTTGGCATATCGTCAATGTACAAGAAATCCGAGCTAATGCTCACGTGACAGGCGACAGCCTATAGCAGTTCCTGTTCTCAGGTTGTCTTGACTATCTTCAGCCATTTTCGCATTTTACTCTCGACATTTGAGACGCAGCCGTAAATCACAAGAATACACTACAAGAAATTTGACGACGGTGAAAATTTGGTAATCCTAGCTTGCACCGCTTTTGACTGATCCACCCGTGTGAGGACAGATCGACGGACAGACAGACAGACGGACGGACAGAATTGAGAAGGGGTGTTCAAGGTCGTTAAGGTCATCAACGTTGATACCCCTTAGAAACTCGTCAGCAGTGTAACTCGTTTTTTAAACTACGTCAATATTGGAATTTCGTTAACTTCCCTCGATCCCATCTTTTGAATGTTTACATAACTGAAGTTTAGGGGCATACCTGGAAAAAACTGGACAATAAAACAATGTCTTATTTTTTATCCCCCAAAAAAGTCAGTACTGTGCTCCCCAATTGGTTCACGACCGGTTTAATTTCCTGTTGTCTATCTGCCATGCATTAATTAGCACTAGCATTATGCATATTACAAACGACCCAGTATAAACCCATTATCACTAACGATACAGATTAATTATAGTACGGTAACAAATACAAGAACAACTGCCAGGTATTTTCATGTTTCCTCAATGGTAAATTTCCTTGTGGTTTAGCTTTCTCAATTTATTACTTTTCTGTAAATATTTCATGCCTCCGTTTGTTGATGAGCTGAACAGCTTTTGAAAGTCAGTGGGTCAATATCGTCGCAACAAAGTCCGATGTGCAAAACTTTGGGACACAAAATGAATGTATCCCGAACAGATTGACAGCTTTTTTTGATACCATAATCGTACCAATGTTGGAACAATCGGCGAATTTTTCAAGGTCACGGAGGACGAAGGTCAAAGTCAAAGTCACTAAAAGGAAAAATATTTTACCGAGGGTTCCTGGGCGTTAGAGTATTGTCTAGTTTTCAAGTGAATCAACAAGACCAACGATGAAACAAACAATAATTATTAAATTATTATCACGTTCAATAAGTCAATCGTCGCACACTATTGAACAATTATCGTGAATATCCGCTTGCACATTCACGTAGCACAAAAACGGGCAATTCTATCTCCAACAATTTCCCAGAGGTTTGTTCAACTGCGTACGCATACAACTACGTGTACTTAGTTACAGCGATGGCCCGTTGACCCGGTAGTGAAATTCTGCGTATCGATATCTGCTCTCTCAGAAAATTGCAATTTCTTTCCCCCAAGAAACCTTTTTAACCCACATACTTTACTGCTGCCATGGTAATGAATAAAGATTTATACGCAGCAGCATCACGGGTTAAAAAAACCAGACGGAACAGGAAGCTGCGGTTTTCGGACAGGCACTGCGAAATTCCCGCAGAAATTCAACGGACAGCTGCAAATGTCTGACAGGGTGATCAAAATTTCAAATCTGCCCCTAAATTTCCCCCAAATAGGAATTTTTCAGTGCCAGCTTTTGCGCTTATGGACAAAAACTTTCCGACAATAAGAAGATTTTCCAATGATTTTTCGACAACCCAAAATTAAGGGAGCCTCCCCTAGCCATTACACCACTGTTTATACATAATGCTGTTTATCACGCTGTTTATCAGGCTTAACAAGAGACGTGGTACTAGTCCGTGATTAACTCATTATCAGTTATACCCCATTTACACGATGAAGCAAACATAAAGCAAACGCATTCAAAATACACGTACACGACGTGTGCACTAAGTTAGCGTGATGTTTGCTTCATCGTGTAAACGGGGTATTAAGCACCACAGCCATCTGTATTATCAGCAGATTACTGCGAGGGTGAAAAGACAATTTCGCTCCCACAGTTTCAGCATTTCAGGGGCGAATGCCCCCACTGCCCCCCGGGGGTTCTGATGCCTCTGACTTTCAAGATCTTCATATGCGAAGCGTATTTCTGTGCCACCGTGTGTAGCCAATGGCACCAAGTTTGGTTCAGGTAGCGCATCACTATAATAATTTATTCCTAGAAGAGATAATTTGATGCACAGCTCATCTGTCAGAGAAAACTGACTCCAATGCCAAACTGAAGGCCCCGGTTCACACTGCAAACACAACACAAAGCAACAGAAATAACAAAACAGTCCAACTACGCACATCTGTGCATCAGTGCATGATGATTAACAGAAAACTGATCAGACTGTTAATTATACAGGGTAGGCCAGGCCCGTTGAGAGGGTGGGGTAGAGGGGGTAAGCTACCCCGGGCCCCGCAACGTTTGGGGGCCCCACCATCGGCCAGAAATATGAAGTACGTTAGAATGTACCATTTTGAAAAGAAAAATTCAAAAATTTTCTCCCCAGAGAGGCGCTATAAAAATGTTTGGGGGCCCCACGAGAATGTTTTCCCGGGCATCGCTGTGGGTCTCGACGGGCCTGGGGTGGGCCATAAAAACGTGCCACTTTACTTTTGTCCATATTTTCGCCAATTAATGACCGATTTTCAAAATTCTTTCACTAACACTTGGAGCTCTCTAGACCCAAGTCCCCTAAATGATGCCCCTAATTCTAGTGGGGAGGGACGATTTTAACTAATGGAATAATTAAATAGTTACTTTGTTCACCAGTTCTAACCAATGTTCGATGAAAATAGTTATTCTTGGCTATCAGATTATTCAAACAAACAAGTAAATGTTACATTAGTAGACAAACTACTTTCAATTTTAATGTATCAGAATCTCAAATCCAGACAACAATTGAAAAATTTGAATTTCACAAAGTACTTCCAAGCACAATTAATCATAAATATTGCCAATTACTGCCAATCAGTCACAGCAAGGCAATACCCACATCTGTCTAATGTTGACAGAACACAGCTGAATATTCAACCACTTTTTAATATTGAAAAAAAATCACCATTAAAATAGATATTGTATATAAATGCAAAAGATGCACACAGATTAGGGATTGCAATCGCGGGATCCTGAATCCCGGGATTGGCGGTGTCCCAATCCTGGGATTTCGAGATTACAAAAATTAGTTAAAATTATACTTTTTTGCATGTTAAATGATAGAAATAAAAATCCTTGTGATGAATAAAATGTTTTATGTGTGCTAGAGTACTACTCCGTGCTATGCACTGTAATTTGTATTTTGCCAGTCACCGTCACTATCTACAGTTCGGATATACCTTCCGTAGGGGCCTATACTGCATCGTATGCACAAAGTAAGTCAATTAAGGATACCAAAATAACGACCAATCTGTAACGAAATGGGATCCCAGGATTACAAATTTCTCAATCCTGGATCCCGGGATTGAGAATTCAATCTCGGGATTGCAATCACTAACACAGACAGACACATAGACAGCAGCTGAGACAGAGACAGAGACAAAGAGATAGACAGACCTATCATTAGCTTGCACTCGAACGGGAACGACGTAGTTCAGCTCAAGCCTCGCGATACCACCCAAACGTAGCACCAGACCAGCACCATAGCTCAACCTCACGCCGTCAGTCATTGACGACAGCAGGCCTTGCTTCCACTGATCACTGGCTGAAACCACATCATTCAAACTACTGCCACAACAACAACAACAACGACTACTATTACTAGAACTAACACTACCCCTATCACTACTACTACTGTTAGACAATTATATGTCAAGTAAAACTCATCTGTAAAACACTTTACACATGGTTTCCAAAAAAGAAAGCCAAAAAAATTTGCAAAACTGTTCTGAAAATGTTTTTACATGCACGCTGCAACCTCATTCGGGCAAAATCGGCGAATTAAAAAAAACTTGAAACTGGTAAATGTTCAATAAAACTTAACTTGCTGTTCCTGATCAAGAGAATAACACAGTGTATCACTGGCGAAGGTTGCTATCATTAACTCATTCTATATAGCCATTCGTACAACAGCTTGTAAAAAAAAGTCGAAAGTTGACTTCAAAAAAAAATCAGCTCGTTAAATAGAAAATCAAACAACAAAACTTAAATCACAATCCCTCATCAGCACAACTATGTTCGTTGTTTGTCATCAGTAAAGCTTACCAAAGTTGACGTTGCAGAGATTTCCGGCATTGACAAAGAAATGTGTGCGAAAAAGATCACTGAAGCCCCGACCAGGTCGGAACGGAAGTGGAGTATAGACATGAAATGCCGTCGACCAATACGTGTTAGCACCCAATGCACAACCTGTACATAGTATGACAGTGGAATATAGGCGTGAACAACCATGTGACTGAGGGAAACGATAGTGAAATATAAACATAAACAATTGTGTCATAGTGTAAAATGGTAGTGGAGTGTAGACATGAAATGCTGTCGACCAGTACGTGTTAGCACCCAGAGCACAAGCTGACAGACAATGTGACACTGGAACATAGGCATGAAAAAGTCATAGTGTAAAATGGTAGTAAGGTACAGACATAAACAACTGTGTGATAAAAAGAAACGACGAGAAAAACCTTCGATCAGAACAAAACCAAAACACAACGATGACAATGCAGTGTAGTTGTGATAGTACTAAATGATGTACCATAAGTAAGTAATATATACAGCACATATGCCCACATAACTGTGAATAGCCTCTAACACAAAGTGTCTGCTAGCGGAATAAAAAGTCTGAGCTGGCATCTATCTACATGATGTCCACAAAAAATGGCATCCCTTAAACATTTTGCAATAACGAGTGGAAAGATAAAAAAAGTAAAACGTGACGTGCCCCTCCGGGGCATAGGCAGGGTGCTCATCTCCCTTTCCATGGCCGTTGAGCCCGTGGGCGGATAAACCACTGAGTCCGTGACGCATGGCCAGTGCGACGCCAGACCTACGGTTACCTTTCCAGCTGCAGAGCATCACCGCCCTTTAGCCGGTAACAAATTAGACTGCTTGGTGAACAAAGGCACATGTGTGTGAATAACTTGCTTAAGTGGAAACCTGCACGGAGCTAAACAAAATGTTACACACATAGAACAACAGTAATTCTGAACACTGCAGTGTAGTTTTACAGAAGTCTGCCATGTCTTTGCTAATGTACCAAATTTTTTGAATGCGTGCTGTTTTGACGAAAAGATAGGAAAATATAAACTAGCAGGTGGACATGAAAAATACCAAAAATAATATAAAAACAATGATATAAAACTTGCCGTGCAGAGACACAATGTAAAAATGCAAATAAAGATGCATGCATGAATTAACCACCAGTCAAGATAATCTCAGCAAAATAAATAAATTAAGTAACTCAAGAAAAGAAACGTGGCGGAGCACCATCTTCATGCGGTCCGACGCCCTTGATGTTGAAGCCTCGTAATGTCAGTGGACCTCCGAGGAAGAACTGGTCCATTATACTAAGCCGCGAGCCACGAATCAATGGACTCATAACCCCAGCCGATATGGACGTCTGGACCACCTGTAAACATCGGTTCCACGTCAAAACCGGGAATGTCAAAACTGCGCTGCTGCATAAACGTTGTCCGTCAGCAAAGCTGTCTCAAGATTTAGTACATGGTACAATGACTTACAACACCTCACACATGGAGGGGGGGGTGAGCGAGTAGTGTTTAACATCCCACCCGACACAATATAGGTCATTTCAGAAAAGGCAGATCCAGGCAAAATTGCTTACACCTACAGCAGACTGCCCAAAAAAGATAAAGGTTGTCAATTTGTATAGCGCATTGCAGCGAATGCACCTCTAATGTGCTTTCATCGCTAACCAGAGCCGCTGGCCGCCCAACCACTGCATGCAGCCTGCAAACACAAGCTAGCGCAGCGGCCAGGCCAGGCAGCCCCAGTCAGCTGTACCAAGGTCCCTACCTTCCGTAACCCATATAATTTGTTACTACTCATTTAACCGACCCTGGAGGGATGGCAGGCTGAGTTGACTGATAGCGGATGCTTCACCCACAAAGTGGTCAAACGGCCACACATCAGTCTAGCGCAGAATAGGGAAAGTATGCCGGCCAGGACTGACGTTCTAACCACTATGCTATGCCACCAACCAAAACCATACTTAAAGACAGCATAGTACAGCCAAAATGTCCGATGCAGTATTTTCGCCATCCGAATCCTAAGCCTAGCCCTAACCCTATTCCTAACCATATCTCTAATCTTAACCCTATCCCTAAATGTAATCCATAACCCAAAGCCTAGATGTCTATTTCCTGGTTTTGATATTCCCAGTTTTTGATGAGACAACGTACACATAAGCAGTCAGTCAACTAATAAATTATGCAAACACTTAATGAAAACGAAACAAAAACTTGCACCTTGGACCGATGGATCAGGGAAGCGATACACATCAGGAAAGAACAGCCAATATGAAGGGTCCTGCCAACTTCCACACATCTATAACTAGTTAATGTCCGCCGCAAGCTACGCCTGGCGGACAGTCGTTTTGAAGGAGGCAGCAGCGGTTGCCGAAACGTCAACAAAAAATATGTATTTTGATGGATTTACAGCCTGTTTCAACCTACGAGTCTACTCAAAGAGAGGGACTTGCACCTTACTGAGTATTTATACAACATATTTCTCAAAAACAGCACCGGGAGTCTAATTTACAAAACTTCCTGACAAAATAATAGCCTAGGAAAAACACAGTTTGCAAAAATACCTAAGAAAAACTTAGGAAAACTTACGCCATACGCACTTATGGAAGCTCCTGAGGTGACTTAGGGGTAACCTAAGAAGAACTACAAAGAACCTTGAAAAATGTTACAAAGATTCCTAGAAAGTGTTTTTTTTTGCAAATTACGTCCCTGGACTTTTAGCGCAGCATCAGATGGTTTAGCACAACACAGTTACTTCACATCTATAGGGTGGACCAATAAAAAACGTCACTGTACTTCTGTCAATATTTTTGCCAAATATTGACTGATTTTCAAAATTCTTCCACTGGCACAATATGCAGACAATTTGCAATAGTGTGATTACTATATTTTCCACCACACCATAAATGTGTCTCTACACTACATTGTAAAATATAAATGAAATATTAATGTATAACGATAATAACAAACAAACATTTTGGTAAATGAACAAAAAACACGTGATACAAACACAGTCTAGTGTCATACGAATCATTTGTTGCAATGTTGGTCCGAAGTGGTTTTTTCATTTACCTACATGTTTGTTATTATCGTTAGTTTTTACTTACATTTATATTTCACAAGGTAGTGTAGAGATGCATTTATGTTGTGGTTGGATATATAATATTCACATTATTGCAAATTGTCCGCAGTGTGCCAGTGAGAATTTTAAAAATCGGTCAATAATTGGCAAATATATGGACAAAAGTGAAGTGCCACGTTCTTTATAGCCACTGTGTACAATGCTTTGTGGTCTAACGGTAATGTGCCGGACTTGTAATCTTGAGGTAACTCAAGAGGCGCAGGTTCGACTCCGCAACAGGACACTGCCGCGTAACGACCTTAGGCAAGTTGTTCACACACATATGCCTCTGTCGCCAAGCAGTATAATTTGGTACCGGCTTCACCGCTGGTACGTAAACAGGCACACCGCGCGATACACTGGCCCCATATCCGTGGTCTCGCAGTGTAAAAACTGGTGTCTGGCTGAGGGCCTTAGGAAACGGAGATCAGCGCCGCCCTATGGGCCGTAAGGCTCGGGAAGGACTTTACGTTTTTTTAAACGTTTTTACGTGTACAACGCAAGCTGCAAACTGCTATGATTAGTAATGGAAGCACTGAAAATGCCAAACATGAAATTGCAGAAACCAAGTGGCACAGCATGAGAATGCAAGATAAGAAAATAACAAAGTTATGTGCAAAACATGAAATTGCAGTCATTTGATCGATCATTTTCATGTCTTGCAATTTCATGCCCTGTAATTTTGATGGTCCACATTTTAAAGGAAACCTATGTAACACAGAAAAAGCAAAACTCACCGTGTCCCAAAACAATTTTTTATTCGTCTGAAACTCCACCTCGTGCTTCCAATAGTTCGCGTCACCTGTCAAGCCAGCCACTTCCTGCATAAATACAACAAATATCACGCTAAAAAAAGCACAGCAAACAAGCAGCACCACTGTTCAAAACTCCAGTGCAGCTTACAGCTATCTAGATATCATCAGAGGGTTTAACGTCCCGCCCGACACAGTATAGGTCATTTCGAGGATGGCCTTTTGAGGCAAAATGCACGTACATATAAAGATATCACCAGAAATACACTAACAAAATAAACAGTTTACTAATGAAGTTGGCAACTTTCTATGCAAATACTTACTCTCTAGTGGCTTGCAAATGACACAAAACATCGAGAGGCAAAAAATTCCATAACAATTACTTACTTTAATTTACCACACAACATTGCATAATCAACAGCAAAATAAGAGAAAGATGGCTGGAAACAGTACTCAAATGTCGGGTTTAACTGAAAAAAGCTGCCAATCAAACATCAGACCTTTCAAACTCGATATTTTTATATAGACAAAAAAATAAACGATGATAATCAGCTCTGACACAAAAGTTTTTCTGTTCAACCGTTTTCACTAATTGGAAGCTCACCCCATCCCCTTGATACATCTCCGCCTATTAGAAAAAGCACTCAATTCTTGTAGCGAATAACATCCTGCTGAAACCAAATCATAAACACATTCACTACCATTAAAAAGCTAATCAAATATCCACATAATTGAGGCACAAAAGCTAATTACATTGCCGGCTTTTAGCAGATATCCGCTGGTTGGTAGAACGTGGCTGTCTCGCGTATCTCTTGTCCATGTGTACTGCAATACATTAGCAACAACACCTAAATATTAGGGCTGCAACCGTTTAATAACTGTTAATTGATTAAACCTCAAAAATCAATCAAAATTAATCAGTTAATTGGTATTATTTCTTTGTAGTTAGTCAGAAAACAGAAAACCGCAGAATCCAATTACGGCACTGGTTGCTGTTATCTTTCGCTAACTGAAAAAGTGACCCACCACACAAACTGTGTGGTCAAAACTGACAAAGTGCAGACTGTTAAACTAACATTATACAAGTAAAAATTTCGTTCACATGTTCTATGTGAAATAAGCAGACTACAACTACCACCACCACCATTACTACTACTACAGCTCAGCAACAACTACAACAACTATAACAACTAGAAAGCAGTCAGAGCCCGCACACCGCCAAGGCAATGTCGTTTGCTAGGTGGCAGCACCATCTTCGGTTTTGCAGCAGTTTCCCTTATGCCCCATTGAAAGCAATGGTAATGAAAATTTCAAAGTGATCCAGAATCCAGGATTCCTGCCAGATCATGCCCAAAATTGAATCACTGGTAGTTTTTGCCATTCGCGACATACCCACAAAATTTCAGAAAGATCCGTCCATAACTTTTTGAGTTATCTTGCTAACACAGAGACAAACAGACTAACAAACAAAGTCTGGCAAAAACATTACCTCCTTGGCAGAGGTAACAACAACAACAGCTACTACTGATACTACATACCCTGAGTGCAGACTTGAGGCTGGGTCCTGACTGTTCTCTGACAGCAAATGCAGTTGTCTTAGTCAGACTGGACAACTCTCTCCACGCGCCTTCCCAGCGCAGCGTGTTCACACCGAACAGAGCCGGAAACTAACAACAACAACAACAACTACAACAACTAAAAGTCTCACCTTCCAAGCGCAGCATGTTCTATTGCACCGATGTCATTGTATTAAATGATATCAAAGGAAATCGAGGTTCCCTCTCTTTTACTGACAAAAAAATCCAGAACTCTGCAGAACCCCTATGAAAAATTTTCCAGTACCTTTTCGTAGCCCACGAATGTTTAAATATAACGAAAAACTTCATCCACTTACGAGATTCAGAGTATAGTCCATTGCAGAAACTTCAGCAAAGTAGCAAAATGTTGACATTAGCTGTTTTCAGAACAAATTGAAAAGTGGAGGTACAAATAATCTGCAAGCGAAGCAAGCGGAAATTTTTTTTGAACTGTTGTATACAGAATTGTCAAAATAAAAATGCATGATTTTTAGTTGTAATTTTCCCAGACTTTCCAGGACCAAAGTGAATTTCAAGGACTTTCCAGGTCTCGGTATTTTCAAGAAAGAAATCCAAGACTTTCCAGCAGGCATGGAAACCCCTGAAGGCACCGAGAAAAATGACTAAGCTAAAAACAGACAGATTCAAGGCTCTTTGTGTTAACACAGCACATCATTTCTATTTCATGCTTTATAACATCGTAAGATACACTAACTGAGTCAGTGAATAGTTTTTCAACAGCACATCAGCACAAAATAAACCAATTAGTGCCGTGAATGGTTAAAAGCAGTAAAAAGCACCATAACTCATGCATTAAAAGAAACGATAAAAAAAACCTGCTAAGATCAAGGCCATTAAGCTACACATGAGTCAGTAGAGATGGTATACTTCACTGATATATAGATTGTGACACTTATAGAATTTAATACAACGATTCACATTACCTACAGAATGCACCTTGCAACTACGATGCGAAAAAAATCACTACTGCCAACAAAGCGCGTCAAGCTAAAATCAGGGTTCCCACTCTTTTACCAATAAAAAATCTAGGATTTTCCAGGACCCCCATGGAAAATTTTCTATGACTTTTTCATAGTCCACGAATGTTAAAATACAATGTACTTGCACAGCAAATTTGAAAGTAGGGGATTAAAAGTAATTTGCGAGCAGAAAAAATAATTTTCACTTCAGCCTAAAAAAAATGTGTGTTTTTCAAAGATATTTTTCCAGGACTTTCAGCTTTAATTTCCAGAAGTTTCCAAAACCAAAGTGGTTTTCCATAACTTTCCAGGTCCTAAAATTTTCAAGAATAATAATCCTAAACTTTCCAGGAGGCATGGGAACCCTGTAAAATTTACTGTAAAAACATCAGAGAGAGAAAACTGACGGAGAAATCGCAGGCGAGACCACGACTGAGTTCCTTGTACCCACTCCACGGGAATTCCACGCTGTTCTGAAATACTCCCGCCGACAGCCTGAATGGCAAACAACAACAACAACAGACTACTGAGACTACTACAATAAATGAGTAAGTAAGTAAAAAGTGAATCTGTATTACACATCAATGCCAAATGAGCCTCTAATGCACTGCATTTATTGGGTTGGTGGCGTATGCCGTTTGATCAAATCAACGAAGTTACTCTACGCCAGGCCGGGTTAGTACTTGGATGGGTGACTGCCTGCAGGCAGGTAAATCATGTTGGTATGTAATCAGCTGCCTAGATCAACTCAGCCTTCCATCCCTCTGGGGTAGGTAAATCGAGTACCAGCCTATCTGGCTAGGGTTAAGGTGGTATGCATTCACCAGTGTCGGGTGGCAGGTAACATTGCGTGATCCCATACAGCAGGTGATGCTCCGTAGCTTTGAGATATGATCGGTATGACTTTGTGCCCATGGACAAACTTTGGGTGCCCCATGCACAAAATCTATAAAGATTTCGAGCGAGAACCCAAATTTTTATTGAAGCCTAAGACCTATACTTGCATATAAAAATGAAAAATGCTCTGGACATAAAAATGCATACAACTCCTACCCAGCCCAGCCCCAGGAGTACCCAGTAATAAAGCGGGAAAGTTTTGATAAGGTTGCAGATCAAAACTCCCCCCCCCCTATTTTCCCTGGACGAACTGTACACTCTTAACAAAACTCCAATATTTTTATTTTCTCCCTATTTTTCACTGGGCAAACTATACCCTTAACAAAACTTCCCCCCTACTTATTTTTACTTCCGTCCCTATTTTCCAATCTACACCCTTAACAAAACTTTCTCCCTAGGGGGGAAAGAAGCCCAAAATAGAGGAAAAAACTTGAGTCATAAATTGGGGGAAACCTGAGCCCAAAACTGGTAGGGGGAAGAAGTTGCGCCCGATTTTGATTCCAGATTTGGAGGAGATAGCAGCCACTGACCAAAAGTTATATTTGGGAATGTGTACTGGGTAAATTCAATACGGCTTCAGCACTAGACAGGTGTAACAGCCTGCCCACTTCAAATGTAAGACTAGAAATTTGGGGCAAAGCCCAACGTGAGTCCGCCCGGCTCCCTAAGTCCGATTGGGAGAAATTAGGGGGGTAAAAGAGAGGGGAATTTCCCCGGCATCAAAGTCACGTGGCCCGAACTCAAATGCATTGGCATACGCCGAACGCGCATTGTCGACTTAGGGTAGGTCAACATTAGCGCTTATAACTCGGTTCGTAGTGGACGGAATTTCACAATTTTTTTTATTCAACGCCAAAAGGATCGTACTCGTCAACACCGTTTAGATTATGTCGCTACCTTCATCGGTTCCAGAGATATTTGCGCTCAAACTCGAAAGTTGTCGTAAATCGCACCGATTTTTGCACGTTTTTTGCCCTCCCAAAATTTAAGGGGGGCGGTGCCCCCAAAAGTTGTACTTGCATTAACGCCCCAACCTAGAGCCGCGTCAAGTGCCAAAGTTTTGTCGGGCTACACCCCCTAACTCCGAAGTTATAAGCGCTAATTTATTGCATTTTGAGCCAATTTTTGAACCCCCTTTGAAAAAAGTTGTAAGGGGGGCCCTTGTCCCCGGTGGGGGGTGCGCTAGTAAGACTTGGTCATTCTTTAGCGCGTGTAAAAATTTGGGGGCGCAGCACCCCCTAGGGGC
>Ga0209367_1002647_pt1 | contig 23825 bp, 13 predicted proteins | sample WorMetLIZISLAND2_FD_187412 | JGI IMG/M metagenome (GOLD analysis project Ga0209367, IMG submission 187412) | Marine gutless worms symbiont microbial communities from Max Planck institute for Marine Microbiology, Germany - Olavius geniculatus... ... | reverse complement strand
ATATATTGATTATGGCTAAATTTGTCACTTTTTGTGTTCTGTGATTTCCCAAGGTAAGACAGTTGCACTAAATAGATGAGGTGGGAAATGAAACCACCGTTCGATGACACATAGTCTCATTAATAAGTGTGCCAAAAATTATTATAATCGGACATTCATTGTTCAAGTTATTGCAAAAAATGTAGTCACATGCTTTTTTTTGAGACACAGTGTAGTATTACTAACCGATAGGAGGCTGTGTAGTAGTCGCAAGGCGACAGGTGATGCCCTGACGGCACAGCTGACGAAACTGAGGAACAAGAATATAAAGACGACCGACGTCCACAATCCGCTCACTGCCGTAGTCCACAAACTGCACCTACGGTTCACACCAGTAGTTGCTGTTGTAGTAGTAGTAGTTTTGTTAATGTTGTTATTCCAGCCTCCGAATGTACAGATTACCAATGTACAAAACAAGCTCATTGACAACAGTCTGTGAACTGCACCTACAGTTCACTACGTAAAAAACGTAAAGTCCTTCCTGAGCCTTACGGCGCTCATCTCCGTTTCCTAAGGCCCTCAGCCAGACACCAGTTTTTTTACACTGCGAGATCACGGATACGGGGCCAGTGTGTCGTGCGGTGTGCCTGTTTACGTCTCAGCGGTGAAGCCGGTACCAAATTATACTGCTTGTTGACAGAGGCACATGTGTGTGAACAACTTGCCTAAGGTCATTACCTGGCAGTGTCCCGGTGCGGAGTCAAACCTGTGCCCCTAAGTGACCTCAGGATTACAAGTCCGACACGTTACTGTTAGACTACCAAGCCACACAGTTCACTACAGTAGTTGTAGTATTAATTGTAGCTGGATTAATAATGTAGTAGTAAATGTAGTAGATGTACACTGTGTCTAAAAAAATCATACCCGACATATTCGACTGTTACTTGAAAATAAACTATCAGATTTTTTTATAATTTTTGGTAAAAATATTCCTGACACAACTTGCCATCAAATGATTTATCAGTTTCCTGCCTCACCCAGTGTCTGCTTCTGCACTACCTAGGGAAAGCACACCAAGTAAAATATGTGCCGAAATAAAGAAATAAGTGGAAGAAAAACATCTCCGACATTACTGATCGTAACTTTAAGAAGGATTATCAAATTTTAATAATTCTTGGCACAAACACTTCTGACACCACTGGCCATAAATTCACTAAGTTCCCACATCACACATCTGCATCTGCACTACCTGGGAAAAGCAACCAAGCAAAATACCTGCTAAAATAAATCCTTAAAAACATTAATAAATTCCATCTATCAAGATCTTTAGCCCCAAACAGCCAGTCAAGGCACCACTACTACCAGACTACTACTACTACTACTACTACTACCAATATTACTACCACAAGCACCACCACAACTACAACACTTACATAATACTGGTTGGAAGCATACTTTCTCACAATCCTAGCACGGTAGTACAGGGCGTCAATGTCGTACTGACAGCAGCAGAAGTCACCCGGCTGAGGACTGACGACCGTTGCTACAGTGTTAGTCTGATAAAAGTCATTCAGACGACGACGAAACTGCTCCAGAGCATCTGCAAGCAAGTAAAAAAGTAGACTGTCTGCAGCTCTCCAAACAGAAACCTACCTCAAAACAGCTTGCCTTATTGGATCACACAGTGTTATCTGCCACCCGACATGGCTGAACATGAGCCACCACAACTCCAACTAGACAGACCGGTAGTCAATTTACTTACCCCGGATGGATGGAAGACTGAGTTGACCTAAAAAAAGCAATCTAAATGCAAAGCTGTAAGAACTGCCAATTCCAAATGTGTATACATAACTAACAGTAATGGCAGTTCAAATAATCTTCCTCTTATCCTCCAGACAGTCATCAATGTCAGAATGCTGTCTATTGGAGAATGAGGGGTTTTGACAACCAAAATACTGCCTAACAAACAAACACTATCATGACTTCTAAGCACAGACGGCAGGGATTCATCATACCTGAGTCGTACTTGGCCAATTGTCCGAAGAACAGACCGTCACCCATGACTGCTGTGACGTAGACGTATTCCAAGCCGCCCCCGACAACATCCGGTGCCGGAGGCACTTCAGCTGAAAATGCCTCCAACAGCAGCTACCACAATAATAATACAGATAAATAAAAAAAAATACATAAATATATACGTACAGTGTAGAGATAAACCACACATGTACAAAGTAATCTTGGCCTATGTTGTATCCAGCAGCAACTGTGTGACAACACCCAGCTTCTACTAGATGCTTTATGGCAACGAGCACAAAAAAAAACATGTAAATAATTATCTGGACAATTCTTAGATCGGTGCACCGCAGTCCGGCAATAGTAATACCTTAACAGCATTGCTACACTACCTTGTGAAATACAAATCTTCGCAAATAACTCAAATATCACAACAAATACACATGCAAAAACTTAGCTTCTCAAATAATTTTCTGGGATTGTCTTTTCTAAAATTAAATTGTGCAAACATTTCAGTTCAACAGTACTGAGTACTACTACTACTGCTACTACAGACCTTTGACAGTACAATGTCTCGTCCATCGCGAGTGTCGACAAGTTCCACAGCATACATTGCCGCTGTCATCTTGTAGCGTACGCGGGCAACTAACGCCACCGCAGACATGTACTGACTGAGCATCTTAACGACTGAGGCGGCCGGCCGCTCATCAGCGCCACAGAGCGTACAGTGGTATGCAAAGGCAGGCACCTCGACGTACACCGCAGCGAATATGTCATCGCGTCGACAGTCAACCGTCTTGCCAAAATCCACCAGCCGGGCCCAAATCTTGCCGCTGTTGAGCCCTGACAACTGCAACGAGCAACCGCACGAAAATGTGTAATAGAAATAGTACATCGTACCAAGTTTAGTATTATTGCCCAACAATCGGCTGACTTACCAAGTCTAAAACACGTTCGAGGGAGATCTCCTCACGCAGTGGCAGGACATTATGTCGCAAAAGAGAACTTGATACTTTGTGGCAGCCGACAGCGAAGGCTTCGTTATCCTAGCTTGCTCCGTTTCTGACTGATCTACTCATGTGACAGACAAACAAAAAAATGGACAGATGGTATTGCGATAGCTGTGCTTAGCATACATGCTGTCATGTGCAAAATGTATTTTCATGCAATCATGTTTGTGTCATTAGACTTGTCAAGATTTATTGAATGAATATATGATAATGAAAGCCCAACATAATTCACGATTACAGGGACGACATGTTGCGTGTAATTGCCTCGTTTCAGTGTAATTGCATATGTCCGTGAAATCTTGCACAATCCAACAATTTTGCATTTTTCTTGTAGTTTAGGTTGTTTTCTCAATGTCTAGTACACAAGTTTTGGTTATTCACACAAAACATATACATTCTTCACTCTTCAGCTGGTTGACTTAGTTGGCTAAATTACTGTTAAATATGCTTTGCAATGTACACAACTGCACATCCTGCCATCGACATTAAAGAGTTGGCAGGGTAGATTATAGCAAGAAAAATTACAATTTCCAGCCATTTTAGCGCGCTAGCAAAATGCTTTGCGCATCTCAGCCATGGCATGGGCATCTGTCCGTCTGTCTGTCTGTCTGTCACACTGCTGTACTGTATCAAAACGGTGCAAGCTAGGATCATGAAATCTTCACTGCGGGCTGCCCCAAGGACTCTAGTTTATTGTGACAAAATTTCGTGCTACTGGGTGAGGGGGGTTCCCTAGAACGAAAGCATCAAAGAGGGGTACCCCCTCTAAAAAGACCCAGTGTGAAAACGGTTGCAAATAGGTACAGACATGTTGCTGATCATAACAAGCACTGATGACAGGCTTTTTAGTTTTATCAACATCGATCACCTTGAATGACCGTGAAACGTCAAAATTAGGGGTTTTCATGAATTTTTCGTAATTTCAGGCTGCGGCACACACTTTAACAGTAAACTGTGCCGAAATGGCTAAAGATAAACCCAGACAACCTGCATATAAAATTTTCAGCATTAAACGCAGATTTTAGCAGTCCAAGTCCCGACTCCCCAAGTTCAAGGAGGCCTGCGCATGCTGGCGTCAAAGAGGGATACCCCTCTAAAAGTGGTTATTTTAACTGTTTTTGGCTCGTGTAGCATAAAAACGAATGGAGATAGGTACATACACGCTGCTTATCATAACAAGCACTGGCGACTAGCTTTTTAGATTTATTAACATCGATGACCTTGAACGACCTTAAACCCTCCAAAAGGGAATTTCAGTGATTTTTTGCTACTTTTGGCTGCATTGCTGAATTGCAACGAAATGGCTGGATATAGACCAAGACAATCTGCATTGCATGTAAAAATTTTTTGTACATTAAATGCAGACTTTAGCAAATTCAAGTCTTCACCCTCGAAGTTCAAGGAAGCCTGCACAGACGAACATCAAAGAAAGATACTTCTTTAAAAGTGGTTGTTTTACCGCTGTTAGCTCGACTAGTGCGAAAGCAGTTGCAGATGGGCACAGACATGCTGCTTATCATAACAGGCCCTAGTGACAAGCTTAAGAATGGTGTCAACACTGACGACCTTTAATGACCTTGAACCTTAAATGACAAAGGATTTCAGTGTTTTTTTTGCAACTTTCAGCTTCGGCGCACATTTCAAAAGTGCATTGTACCAAAATGGCTGTAGATAAACCTGGACAACCTGCATAGGACTATGAAATTTTTAGCATAGTACATCCATTTTTAACTATCTAAATTTCGACCTTTTAAATTTAAAAAGTCTTCCGTACAAAGGCATCAAATTTAGGTACTCCTTCAAAATGCACTATTATTCTATTGCATGCTGCATACGATTGCCCAGGTGGCAGGACCGCTGCTATCATTCGTCACATAAGCTTTGCTCAAATTAATCGTAGCATTTTATGTAATTTGCATACATTCGTTTTCGGCATGTGCCTGTGTAATTTACATTTTTCTTCCTTCAATTAAAGAGGAAGGGAAACGTTTTTACATTTCACTTATACAAATACACTGCCAGAATATATATCTGGCATTTATCTCGACGATTGATGCACTATAAGCGTGAAACTTAATCATGACAAGTAAAGCTCTGCTAACGCAAACAGAAATGCGCAACAGCGGTGCACCGTCGTACGCTAGTGAGTCGTAGACTGCATCCATAGATCACATCCGTACGGCTTTTGGCTAGTTTCATAGAAGGCCCAGTAAAACATGATCATTCACCAGACGCGACAGACGCCCTACGACTAAATATGTAGACCCTAAGTTTATAGTGTCTTATTTGTACTCACCAGATGGTGCAACTATCTCGCTCTAATAACGCCATATCGGCTGGATGTCGCAGATTTTGCCTACCCCCCTCTCATTTAGCGCCCTTGTTTGGGGTGACTCCCTTCGAATTTATGGAAAAACTTTACGGTTCCTGAAACTAGAGTCTTCCACACAGCCAACGGTGAAGATTTGGTGATCATAGCTTGCACCGTTTTTGACTGATCCACCCATGTGACAGACGGACAGATGGACAGAATTGCGATGGCTAAGACGCGCTACAGCAGTAGCTGCTGTTGCGCGTAAAAACTAGCGATTTTGTCAATTTTTACTTATTTAATGCAGAGTGAAAAATGATGACGTCACTGGTTGAAATGGCATGTGTAAACAATGGCTAGTAATACCGCGGTGCTCGCAAGTAAAAATAATTCTGGCATTCATTGCGTTGCTCCTGGGTGTACAAATTACTTCTGCCACTCTGCCAGGATGCGAATGTTAGTTTTCACCATTTGCCATCGGATAAACATCAGTTAAGTATATGGCTGCAGTCATCAAAACGCAAGAACATACCGAACCTGCAGTATGGACGGGTGTGTGAAGTGAGCATTTTGTAGACGAAGATTTCGTTAAAAAGAGATGATTTGAGAATGATGGATCATTTGAAATGGCACTAACAAACGTTGTAAAGCCTACGGTGTGCCCTAGCAGTGACAGACTCAATAGAGGGGGACGAGGGAGGAGGGCGGCCGCCCCTCCCCCCATTGACTGGATGCATCTTAAAACAGGTGAAAATTTTGCACGAAAATACACTATTTGTGCATAAAAATTTCAAAAAAATTTTGCAAAGAGGGCATAGCCACCTCAACTTCCCTTACCCTACCTCCTATTCCAAATTTCTTAATCCACCACTGTGCCCTAGCGTCTTCAGTGTCAGCTTATATGACTATACAAAGACTGATGAATATAACTGAATGTGTTCAAAATCTATAGAAAACTTGGACATGTTCTCAGAGATGCACCCAAGCACAAGTGAGTGCACTTGCAAATTTCCCCTGTGCTGAATATCGACAATCTCAGCACAGCACGTACGCTCGGCGTTCGAAGGCATCAGAACACAGTTGCCGCACTGGCACCACAAAGTTCTTGATGTTTGATCGGCCAGTTCCAAGCCATCGTCGGATCCAGTGGTCTTTTGAGTCGGAGACTCGGAATCATCGTGATACGGCGAGCTATTTCTTTTCTGGCAGATGTCGGCTTAAATGAGTAAGACTGCGGAAAACTTTCTCGGCCTGTACGAACCTCTTCTTCACTAGAACTATTACTAGAACCTCTAGGCTGTCTGCGAGTGCAACGCGTCATGTTCACCGCAACGTGTTTGTTTACGTATACCATTCCAACCAGTGACATCATCACTCGTCAGATAAATAAAGACAGACAAAACTGTGAGTTTTCATGACTAAGTTTCACGCTTGTAGTGCATCAATCATATTCGGGCAGTGTATTTGTACGAATGAAGCTGCCATGTAGAAACCCACTTCTATTCCCCTTTAAGTTAGGTCGTAATGATGACGATGATAATGATGATGATGTAATACATACGTGTGCGCGATAGACACATCCATCAGTGGGACTGCACACAATGCACGCCATGCCGTCAACCACCGCTCCAGTCATAGGCGGAAGTGGCATCTTTGACAGCTCCACCATCACAACATTCAGTGACGAGGCATCATCCAGTCGCTGCAGATAAAAACTGCCGTCCTGCTCAACGCTAGACACCACCACGCTGTGCCACATTCCCTCTGCAAGATTCGACTCCACGTATCTCGGTATCGATGGCGTGGAAACCGCTGCCGTCAAGCCGACTGGACTTGGGAGCTGCACAACGGGCTGTCCCACTGCCGAGTGACTGTCAAAGTTCATGTCAACCAGATGATGAACAGATGACACTGCACTGATACGGATGAAGATCGGACAACCATTGGTGAAGGCCGAGCGCAACTTGCTGGCACCAAGAGATGCTGACTGCTCCGTGACACAGCACCTCACCGCCTGGACCGGCGACGCAAGCAAAGTCTTATCGATGGGCCACAGATCACTGATGTTCACTGTTGCTGAGTCCCCGTAGTCAATAAATGTCACTCTGTACGAGCCCCGGGAGTTGAACTCGGTAATGACCGCACGGTAGAACTGGTCCGAGCCCTTGTACCGAGCAATGCAGAGGTTCCCAGGCCAGCAGTGCTTCGGCTCCAGGCAGCGAGATTTACCAGCCTCAATGAACCCGGCAAGCTTCGCGTGGAAACGATCTAGGCTGTCCTGAATGCACGAATCCTGCACCCAGAAGTTCAGAACTGATTCATAGTGGGTGACCAACACTGTATAGCACTTGCCGACAGCAAACTGCTGTGCGGCAGCCACCGACGGCCAGCGAGCAACCAGCGATGACGACGGTGACACAAAGTCCACATTCAATAGACTAACCAGAGGAGGAAACCCGGTCACTCCATCGGCAATGACCTCAGCCACAAAATCGGCATTCAATAATTTCTTCTGCAGTAGCTCGTACTCTGCCTGGATCCACGAAACTCTGTTGGATGGACAAAGACCAGCCACAGCGAACCTTTCTGCCAAGGGCGGGAAAGAAAAGAACTCACAATCAGCTCGCTCGACCTGCCTCACCTGGGCAATGTCCTTGTTGCCGTAGTCGATGAAATTAACATTTACTTTATTACTGGTGGCCTCCAACACCTGAAAACAATGAGACAGCATGAACCTCAGTAAAACATAATGCAACGTCAAACACAAAGCAGATCCTAGCACTGGCAATAATCAACCAACACTTGCTTTCCAAGGGCAGTAACTAAGACAGAGGTTTGCAACAGAAATCATACATTAAAAAAACATGTGCTTCAATCAAATACAAATATGTGCAAAACATGCGGATGAGAATTTGTCCGATCTTGTGCTGAAACATGCTATATGTATGTATATGCTGCATAAGTGGCACATGCACATAGGCAACGGTAACAAAAGACAAAATTCAACACTACTTAACGGACCTCATTTACCACTCAAATAAGTACAATTTTAACAAATTTTTGTAATCCAAAAATCCCAGGACTGGCGACATCCCAATCCCAGGATTCAAGATTAGCAAAAATGGCCACGATCCCATGGTTTGAAATCCCAAGATTGCAATACCTAATGCCTATGCCTAACCAATTGCAAACTTCTTAAAGTTTTGTGACAATGGCATCACATCATCACACCAACAAGCAACAATGACTAATTACTGATCAGACCTGACAGTTAGGGCTGTGGTAAAGTGCGGACCTGCGGATTTGCGGACCTGCGAACTGACCAACGGGTAAACTGTGGACCAAAACTTGTGGACCGCCAGTGCGGACTAGTGGGTAAACTGAGGACCACTAAAATGTGGACTGCACACAATTGAACACCTAATGAGAGATGTGCCAAGCTTACTGTAGCGTTCATGTTTTAGGCCCCTGTCTATGCATTTACTGTTGCAGTGCAGGCAGTTGTGTGAAAAAAGTTTAGGTTAACTTAATGTAATTTATGATACGCCTACTTTGCAGATATGGTCCGTGTGTATTGTGTTTATTGTAGGGATGTTAAATTCATTTTTTTCCAAATTCGAATTTTGACCACTAAAATTCGGATCAAATTCAAACTTCGTACATATATTTGCGGAGAATCTTAAGCAATTTGCATTTGATGTCTGCACTGTGGGGCGAGATGGTCACAGCACGCACGCCACATGCTGGGAAGCAGTCTATCAACAGTGCAATCAGCCAAGCCACGTCACGCTCTATTGCCGTTGATTGATGTCTGCTCTGTGTCTGGGCCACCAAAATTTGTCACTTTGATAGCTTGCTTCAGTATACAACAGGCGCCAGGGGCGCAGTGCAAGAGAGTAATTGAACGCCACGGCGGTATGCAGGGAGGGGAGGGGAGGGGTAAGCAAACACAGCGGCAGCAGCAGCGCTTGAATTGATGACCGGCAGAGAACAAAGAAATCATCACACAGTGCACCGCTGAAATAACAGTGCTCCACTTTCAAGGCAAAACCGTCTGCATTTAATTAGTGATGCTTGGATTTGAATATCGAACGGCTGAAAAATGAATACGAATTCGAACTTGAAATTCGAAGTTCGCAAATCCGAACTTTGTTTAACAACCCTAGTATATTGATATTAATAGGCTTAATTCTTGTAGTTCACAATTGAATTATATATATATCACCACTTTGGCTTATGTAAGCCAAAATATCGGCACCTTAGATTCAGCCCCCAGCATGTCCCATTATATATTCATGCAATCACTCGTGGAATGCAATAATGTAATAAAATAATACTAAACAATAAGCCTAAAAATGGTATTCCTCTTCGGATCAATAGGCCTAAAAATAGAAATACTTTTCACAATAGCTTCAAAACGAACTAGCAGTTAAGCAAGTGAAACATCAGATGTCAATAAAAAGTTTTCAACAAGAGTTCACAAACGAATTCTCTGCGCTGGTATCCCGCACAGCAGCAATGACGTCAGCGACTGCAGTTCTCACACTCGACCCAGGTGATTTTGTCAGTGCTGTGGCTGTTCTTCCCACGTCCTTTCTTGACAGGAGGCAGCACTGCAGCATTGCAGATGTTGCTCAGATCACTGGTGCCACATGGCAGGTGACGCTCCGTAGTTCTGAAATTAGCTTCGAATAAAAAGCTATATTACCACTTTTAATCACCACCTTTAACCTGTGCGATCTCATATGGCAGGCGATGCTCCGTAGATATGCTATGTCTAACGCAGTTATAATACAAACGTCAGCAACAGGGAAGAAAGACTTATATAGATAATGCGAAAACCGACCAATGGGTAAACTGCAGACCTGGTCTGCAATTTTGGTCTGCAGTTTACTTGTTGGTCAGTCCGCAGGTCCGCAAGTCTGCATTTTATCCATGCCCTGACAGTTAGGTTAGGGTTAAGTTTAGGCTATCCGACACAGTCTGCTGTGGTCAAATGCGGCTACGGGTAAAAAGCGAATTGCGGATGTGCAGATGTCGCAACAGGTAACGCTGTAATTAAGGTGTACTTTATTAGTTTGACCATCTCCTTACTAACAGTACTCTATACCTAAGCTTAATCCTAATCTTAACCTTATTCCTAACTTCAGCATAACCATGTTAAGACATCCGCAGATCCGCCGATCCGCTTTTTACCCACATCCGTCAAATGCGGTATATACCACTTTTCGCACTGCCACACGTGTGAATAGCGACAATGCGGGATCACTGATTTACGGATAAAATCATGCGTAAAATCACTCAAAACTGCTGTAGCTGCTGCAATACCTGAGCTCGGTATAGATAAGTGTCACTGTCATACTGCGCCAGAATTATGTCACCCACGGAAATTGATTTCGTGTCGGTGAAATTCGCGCCAGGCTTGCCCACGCCTCGCGCAGTAGCCAACGTTTCCAACTTGTCATAGTCATCCGAATTCGTCTGCGCCCACAACAGACAACTTCCAGAAAAACAACTTCTTTCGACGTGCGTAACAAATAGTTTTAAGCGGTCGCCTTTCGAAATCATCGTGTTTGAGCACAACCGCAAATTCACATCTTCTTCTTCAAATTCACATAACCGCCTCCGCAGCCATATTGCATAGAAACAAATTGCTGCAATTTTGGACGAGGTCTGCCGAAAAACCGAAAACGACGAAAGTCACCACACGGAGTCGCGCAACTTGTAGGCCTAAACTGCGCTTGACTAGTGATCGCAGTCCCGGCATTGAAAATTCACTCCCGGGATCCTGGATTAAAAAATTTGTAATCCCGGAATCCCGTTTCGGGATTAGGCCTACAGATTAGTCGTCATTTTAATATCTTTAATTGACTTAATTCATGCATATGATAGGCCTATAGGCCCCTATGGAAGATGATATATCCGAACAGCAGAGACTGGGAGTGATAATGAGTGTCAGAATACGTATTACAGTGCACGGCAAAGAGCGGGACTCTAGCGCACATAAATATTTTATTCTGCAGACGGCTGAAATTCTGATATATATTATTTAGCACGCGAAAAAGTACGATTTTAACTTATTTTTGTAATCCCGAAATCCCGAGATTGGGACGCCGCCAATCCCGCGGAATTCGGGATTGGCGAAAAATGGCCGGGTTTCCCCCCAGGGGCCGGGATCCGGGGATTGCAATCGCTACACTTGACCAATGTAGACTAGTGTTCGCGATCCCTGGATCACGAATTCCTCGATCTCGACCGTTTTCACCCAAATAAAAATTAATGTGACTTAGGAAAACACACAATGCAAAAAATTCACAATGCGATAATACACTTTGGAGGAGCGTAGATTGTCGAGTCCGAACTGTTCGAGTCGAAGAAAACCGAGGCGCTCGAGTTCAACTCGAAAATTCCTCGAGTGTCAGTTCCTCGACAATTTCGAGGAAATGTTTTTCGCAATTCCTCGATAATGTCGAAAAATTTTTTTTCGCTCAAACCAACCAGTTTGTCGGTCCTGCAATCGTCCAGTGGAAGTGGTCTATCGAAACACGTTGATACCAGTCTGGTTTCATTTCTGGCTGGCTACTATCTGGACAACGTGTGTTAATCAATTTCTCAACAATGTCGAGGAAATTCCCTCGACAATTTCGAGGAAATGTTTTTCGCAATTCCTCGACAATGTCGAGGAATTTGAATAACATTTTTTTCGAAATTGTCGAGGAATTGATTAAGACATTGCGAAAAACATTTCCTCGGCATTGTCGAGGAATTGACACTCGAGGAATTTTCGAGGAATTTCCGAGTTCAACTCGAACGCAACTCGAACCTCGAACCTCGACTCGACCGATCGCAAAACTCTGCACTTTGTTGCAAAAGAACTGAACTGAACTTAACTGAGTTTATTATTCTAGGCCTATACAATGACACATAATGTAGCGAAATATGCAAATCATGCAAAAATGTCTGAATAGTAAAAAAACTATATTATAGCTAGACAGAAAAAAATGCAAACAAAAACAACAACAATAATAGTCCCAGTTAGAGAATGCAACCCGGGTACCCGGGTACCCAAAAATCCTGGTAAACCTGGCCGTTTTCAAACCTGTAAACCCGGGTTTGAGATCGGGCAAAAACCCGGTTTACGGGTTTAATTTTTGGTGTCAATCAGTAAGCATATGCAGTATAAAATTGCTTATGATATAGGCCTACTTTTTGGGCCGACCGTTAAGCTGTAAGCTTGGGTTGGCTCTTTGGTACAAGTTGTCGTCTGTATCTGTCTATCGACTGTATGTCTGTAACGAATGTATTGTGGCTAACTGGTAAGTCTTAGGGGAAAGTTTTTACACAAATAATTAGCTCTGTCATGCAGAAGTAGCTTAGGCATGCACAATTTGCGCGATGCTGTGCAAGGTAAACATTTTCAAATTCGAGGTTGAATGAGGGAGTAAAAGAAGTGCGCTTTTTTAACGTTAAACTGGCCGTATCTCATATAGAATATTCAATGCAAAATGTCAACCTATTATTTTTAAAGATCATAGTTTCACAGAGACCAAAACTCTACTATGACTGAGAAATGGCAGTTGCACTGACAAAATGCTTATAAAACTATTACTGTTCTAACTCAATTCTAGACCCTTATAAGCCGCCGCCATAACCACCGTCGCCGAAAAAAAAATTTTTCGGTTAGCCGCCGGCGCCGAAAAAGTTTATGGCTAAGCCGGCTTAGCCGATATAAGATTTTACGCGTAACCGCCGAATTTTGTCAAATTGACGTAACGCGAACTGGTTTAACTGCCTGCGTGCATTGCAGCGACGTCGTTTGATGTTGACCACTAGGCCTATCTGAATTCACGTATCCCAGAAGAGTTAAGGATAATCTTTAGAACGCTGACAAATTCAGGAAAAGTCATTTGCCATTTTGTATTTGTTAAGTCGATCAAGTGTATAGCTTAGGCCTACTTAGAAATATGCTCGTCATCAGTGCCTGTTGAGTGCATGCTCATCACTACAGGTATCAAATGGCAAACGATTGTCCATTGGGTCGGAAAACTAAATTGAGTGTTGGTCATATACATGGAAACTTGGAGCTTGTTACAATAGACTGTGTCTATAGTCCTACCATAAGACTATGAGTTTTATAATAAGCCTGTTAGCCTATGTAGCAGAATCGTGTGTTTATCTATGCGCGTAATGCTGTTTCTTTTCGACCTACAAACAGCGGATAGGCCTTATTTCTTTGTCTTGCAATTTTTTTATAATTCAGTTGATTGTGTTAACTAAATTTTATGTCACACGTGACCTAAAGGGCAAATCTTTTTGACGACTAACTGCACAGCGGAAGCTCTCTACCGCGTTTTTGTTAGGTAGCCAAAATTATTGTATTGAGAAACAAAAAAAGTGCAAAAATCAAAGTGTAAGCTAAGGTAGTCTTACATATAGCACCAGTTTAGTTATAAAGGTTAAAAGGTAAAAGGTATGTATGGATTTTATATTTATAGGAAAAAAAACTATCACAGAGCTACGGAGGGTCACCTGCAGTATGGGATCGCACAGTGTTACCTGCCACCCGACACACGTGAACGCACCCCGCCTTAACCCTAGCCAGATAGGCTGGTACTCGATTTACCTACCCCAAAGGGATAGAAGGTTGAGTTGACCTACGCGGCTGGCTACATACCGAGATGGTTTACCTGCCCGCAGACAGTCACAAATCTAGCCTAAGTAGGCCTACTAAGCAGGTCCGGCGTACAGTGTTAACTTCGTTGATCGGACAAACGCATTATCGCTACGTCACGCCCCCTACGCTAAAAGTCAACTAATGGACAACTAGCCTAGAAGTTGTAACGACGATGTGTGTGTGGAATTTGAGTTTTTTGAGTTGGTGCTTCATTCACGTCTAGACTCTGCGTGGTGGCATTGAATCTGAACACTCGTGTGTATATGCTTTTTAGCCCTATTCTATAATAAACCATGTTTGTTCACATAATTAACAATGAATAAATTATTTCCTGCACAGTTAAGTTCTATATACGGCTTAATTAGGCATATGCAGACTATTCATTCAAGTTAATACGCATGGTCATTGAATTTACATAGCTATAGTTGGCAGTGGAATTTTAGGCTAGCCGCCGTAACCGCCGAATTTTTTTTGAAATCGCCGCCGCCGAAAAAAAAATATTCGGCTATAGCCGGCTAGCCGCCGAAAATTTCTGTTAGCGAAGCGACACTTCCGAAAAAATTCGGCTTAGGGGTCTACTCAATTCCATAGGCCTACATTTAATCGCTTAGGCCCTACAAGTTACAATCCACGGCTCGTGACTCGCGAGCCTGCCTCTGACATTTTCACCACTAGGCTACGGTAACTCCGGCGGCCGCCCGTCTTCCAAACCCGAGTACCGGGTAGCCGGGTTTGGAGGCCGTCAAACCCGTAAACCCGGGTTTGAAAAATACGTTCCGGGTTTGCATTCCCTATAGTCCCAGTAGTCTAGGTAAAATGAAATGGTATAACTATTTGGTAGTCATAGAAATGATCCCTCTCCCAGCTAGCACACGACGTTCTTACCATGCACGTGGCGTAAAAGTGCTTAAGTGGGGGAAACGTAACGTGGCTGCCACTTTTTTGCTAGAGTGACTACCATGCTGTTTTACGACAACCCGTGTTTCCGCTGTGTTCAGATTTACAGCCTTGTCTTTGTCTTGTATCTGATTGCAATTCAGCTGTCCGCAGGACGTGAACACCCCGAACAGCAGCCCTTTGATTTTAGCTGCTGTGACTGACTGTGCTGCATGCTGGTTGGTGGTCTCAGTTCTGGGTAAACGACGCATCAGCTTTATTTGCTAGATGGCTAATCACAATCATACAGAGTGTGGGGTTCGCTAATGTCGAGTTTCTTCAGTCAGTGACATAGTTTACACTAGGTCAATGTCAACTCACAATAGCGAAAAATTTTATCCTGCGTTCAGATAGTTTTATGTTAGGAATATTTATTGTACTGCAGTACTTCTGCCCGTTTGTTGGTCTCTCTGTCCCGTACTTGCTCATAACTCGAGGGCCAGGAAAACCAACATTGGTTTGAACGTTTCTCGGAGAATAAGTAGCCGACGTGCCAATTTTTAGCTTAAAGGTTTTCCCCCAGCATTTTCTAGACCATTTAACTGAGTTCACGTTGTGACAGTAATTCATCCCCAAGGCGACGAAAATTGGTTAAACTTTCGGCGGCGACCACCGCCGTAGCGTGGGGCCCCTTTGAGGCGCGGGGCCCTGGCACGTGCCAAAGTGCCACCCTTCTGAAGACGGCTTTTCACATGGCCTTAAATGCGAAGCCGCATCATGTGGAAATAAGTTTCGCTGTTATAAAGACTGATATTTTGAAATATTATATAATATAAATATTGCAGTTTATAATGACAAAACTAGTATCCAAACGAATGACACTTTTCTGTTTGCCATAGGCAAAATTCCACTACTGCAACCTGACCAGACTTTGTCGGCGACCCGGTTCTCGACGAGGGTCGCCGACAACATACCCTGGAACATAAACATGGCTGTTCTTTATAACAAGAAGCCCGGCAGTCGCTAGGATAGCCAACCTTACTGGTTGTCAGTGACCTTCAAGGTCATCCAAGGTCAATGATTTTCATCTCATTTGAAAGGGCGTATGGGATTTCCTATTAGTGATTAATAGTAACCTTGCCCCTATCTCTCACCGTTACAGACATACGGTCACTTATAGCTTGAAACTTTCCATAGAAAACTGCGGCCGAACCGCTGCAGATGGACATATGGTTACTATTGACAGCCTATAGGAAGTCGCCAGCGCCCTATCCGAAGGTACCAACGCCGGACCCCCTACGAATTACCGTTTAGCTAAAATATCGCACGACTGGCATACTGTACTGCATTATGACTGTTCAAGGTCATTCGAGGTCAATGATTTTCATATCATTTGAAAAGCCAATATGTTATTTCCTAATAGTGATCAATAGCAACTTAGGCCCTATCTCGCACCGTTTAGTCACAATACATCAGTTATAGACGACAGACAGACAGACAGGCGACAACTCGTACCATAAGCTCGACCGTTACTTAAGTATGGTCGGCTAAAAACGGAAAATAAGCCTGTCTTTGTTCAATCTGCTAAAGTGTTTTTCCGTTATTGCTAAAACTCAACTGAAGTGGGCCCAGTATATGCTAAACTTCGCACCGGCACTATTTTGTTTAAATTCGTCCCTCTCTCCGTGGTACGATAATAAATTAATAATCAATTAATCATGTTTTTGGTTGTGAGTTTCAGAGCAATCGGATGCAAAAATGTTGCAGCAGCTGTGGGGTTGAATTTTTTGGACGTCACACTGACAACGCACATAGCTTGAATTGCGCCGCAATCATCGGCTTCGTTTAGCAGCAGATCGAGTATTAAAGTCTTGCGCCATAAGGGACGAGTGGGGCCTGTACGCCCGGTAGGTGCTGTTTATGTGGGAGGAATGGTAACGGCGCGTTGAAGTTAGTACGATTGCGATACTGCTGCTGATTGTAACGATCATCAGCGCTGCCAAGGCGCTGCCAGTCAGCGGCAAAGTTGCCGTAGAAGGGAATGTTGTAAAAGCGAGTATGACGTGTTGGTATCATGGTCGGTGCTGATAAGGAGACGCTATGGTGACTGCTGTTGCTGTTACTGTTAGGCCTAGCCGCCGACACCCACACGCCACTCGACAGCATCCTCGGTCGTCGCATTCCCGACCGCTGCAGTCTTGTTCTTGTCACACTGAACACCCAAACACGCGTTAAATGCACACATGTACAGGGTGGGCCAAAAAAGTTACGCTCTTTTAGTATTTGAGTTTTGACATTTGCTCGATGTATTATATTTGCCTTTTTTTTAGTTTTCTCGCGTATCATTTTTATTAAATGACGTCGTTCCTTTCTCGTCCTCCACTATGTAAATAAATTCCGTTTTATGCGAACAAGTTGTAATTTCGTCACAACGGTTGGACCAGCTATAATGATGAACGCTGTTTGATTCATACTCTGCGTGTAGAGAAACACCGTGTTCCAAAAAACAACAGAATGTTTTCAAATAGGCCTAAACGACGACATTTAAACTATGAATAATTAAGAGCAGCAATGTTGTTCAAACTGTATACACGGGCATTTCACAGTTTACTTGCCAAATAGACATAGCCTACCTGGCATTATACTGAGGTAGTTTAAATGGTTTATTTTTGGCCCAAACGCTATATGTTTTTCTTATATATAAAAAAAATTGCAAAAAATTTGTTTAATGTTGTATAAGCGATGAATGATGTAAAACAGCAAAAATCCAAAGTATAAGCACGAAGTAATGTATTAGCTTAGACATTTAATCTGTCCTCAGTAGCCAGATAAAAATGTCTAAGCTAATACATAATGTTCGTGCTTATACTTTTTGATTTTTGCTCTTTTACATCATCGCTTATATAACATTAAATAAATTGTTTGCAGTTTTTTTATATATAATATTTGCGGTTTTATTGAAATTTGGAAAGTCACTATAGCCTGTTAGTTTTTACTACAACTACAACAACTATTACATAGCTAACATCTTGGATTTATTTTCCGCAAACACATAGAATAGCAACCATGTTATGAACAATAAATGAAATTTAAAATGGCGTCCACCACAATCTTAAACTTATTACTGTTGTCGATTATGGTCACATAACCTACATCCAGTAGTTGCCGGCTACACTTCTGCAAAATTGCATAATTATATCTCAATCAGCAGCTAAGTTATTAGAGCCTACGTTTTGTGCAAAAATACAAAATGGCGGTCGTCGCCATATTGGATGTTATTGCCATTTTGAATTTATTACTGTTGCCAATTTTGGTCACACCACTTGTTTCCTGTAATAGCTGGTTACACTCCTGCAAAATTTCATTAACCTAACTCAAACGGCAGCTGAGTTATTAGTGTTTGTGCAAAAATCCATGATGGCGGCCGCCGCCGTCTTGAATTATTATTTTGTAACGCTGGACCACCCATGAAGCCCGTTTGCGGTCCTAAACTAGCCCTTGAAATTTTGCGTTGATCGATTTTATACTTTTCGAGATATCGCGATTTGCAAATTTCACAAATTTGGCTTAAAATGCCTATTCAGTCAACCAAAAATCATGTTTTTGGGCAGTTTTGACCCCTAAGCTTTACTTTTTATCATCGAGACCCCTAAAAGGCACTTCCTTGCGCAGAAACACGCGTTTTGAACCCTCATTGGTCGTGATCGGTTCTACGGTGTGACCTGGACGCGACGCGAAGAGTACAAAAAAACCGAAAATATGCCAAAATTTGCCATTTTCGGAGACCCCCTTTCCGTCGTCCCACATCAACCAAATTTTGCATGTGGGGTCGTATCCCGGATATCTTTCTTGGTTTCAAGTTTCATTAAGATCGGTTGAAAAATGTGGGAGAAACAGTCGCTATGTCCCCTATTTCGTTTCAGCAAACCTATCGCACAAGTCGTGATTCAGCGGCAACAAGTAAAAGCAGACAGCGATGTAGAAACCCGGAATGTCAGGACATCTAAGCTAAAACAATAGCATACAGACTGGAACAATTAAAACTGAGCCACAAGTGTTTGTCATAAGTGCATGAAATATTGCTCTATTTTTACGCGCGTCAGCATGTACGTAAGCGCGTCTTGGCTATCGTAGAGATGTTTGTGTGTCCATGCGTCTGTCTGGCTGTCACACTGTGCGATTGCATCAGAATGGCGCAAGCTAGGATTATGAAATCTTCGCTGTGGGCTGCCACAGAAACTCTATTTTTGCGACAAAATTCATGGCGGCGCCGAGAATTTTTCTCCGCCGCGGCACAGCCAGCTAGGGCACCATGCTTTTTGCCGTGGAACGGCCTGCCGTGTATGTCAGAGTTCGGTCAGAAATTTGCAGTATCTCTCGGAAAATTGCAAATCTCTGTCTTGCTTACTTCGTTAATTAATTACCTACGACGCCGCTGTACCTGGAGGCTGCGGACGCTGCAGAGCGGCGGATGACGACAATGATGATGCCGAAGATGATTGCAGCACCAGCAGTCAGCGATATCACAATAATCAGCGTCGTGTCGACACCTGGTGCTGCACCCACGGTCGTCGCTTCAGCAACTTTTCCTACAGATATACACACATATACACGCTGGCGCATAAAAATACAGTGCAATATTATGCTTTACAGACCTTTCAACTATACGATCTGTAGCACCTGGCTACCTGGCCTCAGATCTTCAGCGCGTGTCACACCTCAATGCACGTCGACAACTGCGCTCTTCGACTACATCAGCGCTGGTCGCTCCACGCACTGTGCGTTCTACCATTGGCGACCGCACCTTTCCAGCGACTGCTGCATTGGTCTGGAACAATCTGCCGGAGTCGGTCCGGTCGTCTCCGTCGTTGCAAGTTTTCCGCAGCAGACTGAAAACCGAACTTTTTGCCTGGTCTTACAATCATGACTAACAACGTCTCATTGCACTGACTACTGTTACGTAACTTCACTGTTTAGGCTTATTGTTACGTGCCCTTGTAGTCTTAGGACTTAACGCCACGCGAAAGTTAATTCGTCCTTCATCATCATCATCATCATCATCATCATCATCATCATACAAGTTCAGTTCGCTTCGTTCGTTATAAACACAGCTTAGCAACCACGTAATTCGACACTAAGATCTCTGGAAATTTTTACACACGCGGTTTTATACAAAATGTCATCGCACCCATTTACTGAAGTTAATAAGTAACGAAGTCTTTGTTTAAGACCTTTGTATAGCGTCTGTGAATTTTCCGTGATCAGACGGTTAGTATCTGAGACAGATGAATTCATGATTTGAGTAAATCGGGTCCGGCTCGCTATGGCGCATCCGAAGTCAAGACTTAGCGGCGCTATACAAACACGATTAGTTATTACTATTGCTATTACTATTATACACGAACTACCAGTTGAGGCAGTGTCTGGGCCGACGGTTAAACCAGTCGACAACGTAGTAGGTCTACTGGATGTACTGTCTGTGCGCATGCGCGTCGTAGTATCACCCGCTGTCGTTGTCGTTGTAGTCGTCGTCGTTGTTGCAGCTGATGTTGCAGCTGTTGTTGTTGTTGTTGAAGTAGTGTTAGGGATAACAGTCGGACTGGGCTCGATCTTGTGCACTTCGCTGTCCATCGACTGTCAACAGAACACACAGACAAACGTCACAAACTGCATTCCTGCAAGGCTGTGACGCCGCGACGCCCACCCACGTTTTCCCCCAAATCGGACGGCTTTCCTCCACTGTTCCACTGAAATTCTTTCTAGCTTTAAACAAAGCTAGCTATGATGATAAAATTGATTAATAATTGTAAACTGACATTAAGGTGGCAGGGCCCCAACCGGGCGGTCTTAACAACTGCCAACGCTATGGTCTATGCGTTTTTGTGCTTATTACAGTTCTAACTTTCAATGGGCCTATACAAAGTGCAGAACGTGCGATAATTAAGCAAACTTTCGTCGTACGCCAGGCGACCCCCCACTTGTATTTACTACCTTTGTTTGTAGTGCGGCCGGCGGCTGCATAAACAAAATTATTAAGAAAGCGAAAAGACATTTCGACAGAAAAACCTCTTGGATGTCGTCCGTGCCGGAACGGACAGCCTGCGTCATGAGGTTTTTGTCGAGATATTGAAGTTCTTCGTCGTCGTCGTCGTCGTCGTCGTCGTCGTTGCTGTCCGTAGTTTGTCTCTTGCGACGACGTCTGCTGTTATCCTCGCCACTGCTGGCAGCGTCATCACTGCATTGTACGCGGAGACGAGACAAGGTCGCTTTGAACAACAATCGCACTCTAACCCAAACGAACAGACACAAGCGCAGATCACGCATAGGTTTCAACACGGTCCACAGTGTTTTATGCGAGTGTAAACCCGCGTACAGAGCGACGTAACTAAACTGAACTGAGTGAGTGAGTAGCGAGCGAGTAGGCCTATGCTTATACACGGCGCAAGTCACAATGCAAAAAAACGTAAAGTAAACGTAAAGTCCTTCCCGAGCCTTATGGCCCATAGGGCGGCGCTGATCTCCGTTTCCTAAGGCCCTCAGCCAGACACCAGTTTTTACACTGCGAGACCACGGATACGGGACCAGCGTATCGCGCGGTGTGCCTGTTTACGTCTCAGCGGTGAAGCCGGTACCAAATTATACTGCTTGGTGACAGAGGCACATGTGTGTGAACAACTTGCCTAAGGTCGTTACCCGGCAGCGTCCTGGTGCGGAGTCGAACCTGCGCTTCTGAGTTACCTCAGGATTACAAGTCCGACACATTACCGTTAGACTACCGAGCCACACAAGTCACAATGCACCGCAGCCTAAATGAATAAAGACGCCTTAAGCAATCGCTTATAATGTTCCATGGTAATGTCTTTCTGTCGAATGTCAATCGGCGGGCTGTTCCATAGGCGCGAATCAGCTGCGACGAAACTCCTGTCGCCAATCCGTGACTGCGTCCGCGGCACGGTACACGTGTAGGCCTAGACGTCGGATGACCGAAGGAGCCGACGTCCCAACTGAACTGACATGGTTTAGTTTTTGACGAACTGACCAATAAGCAAGCAGTAATGCATTATAGTAGGCACCGTCTAACGGCGTCGGTGTCCTATGTGCTTACGCTCACATATGCCTCAACCAATGACCAATGGGTTCGTCTTGCTTATTCATTGGTCAGTTCATCAAAAACTAAAGCGTATCAGTTCAATTCAGACTGTTCAGTTCAGTTCGGTTGAGTTACGTCGATCTGTGCGCGCCATAACATTGAGTGGTTTACGTGACTAAGAAAAAGTCGCAGAGTGTTCTTTTCCTGTGGTTACTATTAGACCTGCGTGTATGATGAAAAGTATTATTCGTCTTGTATATGCGTACGTATAGTTGCCGTCTTTGTCTCGTCGTGGAAAGCCGGCAGCACTGCTTGTTCCTCGTGCTGTCACAATCTTCAGCGTATCAGACCTTGGCTTCACTCTGTATTATACAGACACTCTGTCTCAAAAACGTCATCCATTTTATTTCGTGATATCGTCGACACGTGTCATCCGATTCGTCCACTTTCTAGCAGAAACGTACCTCAGGAAATTTGAAATAAAAGCAATAAATTAAAAAATGTTGTCATGCTGACAGTAATCTGATTCTGAGGATGATAAAATTTCACACGGCAGTGTCGCAACTTTTCACACATGACCTCAGTGCTAGTATAAAGAACTATGCGAACTTGCATGACCACTGAATTGCAACTTCACTGCAGAGTTTGATTTCGAATCGGGTCAACATCTAATGCAATAACTGGTACAAGAAAAGCGTAAGACCTTAGCTTTTGCTGTGCGACCGCATGCCTAGATTAAGTCGCGGAGATGCTTGAGTTATACCTATACATGGTCTGACTGAGCAGTCGATAACATGACGAGTTTTTGTAGTCGTTGATAAATCTGTTGACCACCGTGTTGATGGCGTTGATAAACCTGACGAAATTTGACTGATTCCTTAGCTGCAATAAAATACTAATATTATTTGCAATAAACAATACTATTATGCGCAGTGGCATCGTCACAGAAAGAGCAAAGGGGCAAATGCCCATTCAAAATTCTGTGCTATCGGAAAATTGCCAGAAAAACTTTCTTCTTCTTGGAAAATTTTGGTCCAAAAATGCAAATTTAGAAGCTGAAACCTCAACTTTATGAAAATTTGGCAACAAAAGTAAAAAAAATTAAACTCAAGAAATCTCCTCTGTCGAAAATTTGTAACTGCCTGTCGGAATATTGCTATTTCCTGTTCTATCTACTTTTTTAACGCACGACGCCGCTGGCTATAAATACGCACCTCAGATCCTAAAACTAAATAGAGTAGACCTAAAGATGGCGGTAACGTATGTCTTGCAGCAAGACTAAAGAAATAGCGTAAGCTTATGGTAAATAAACTGATTTCTTGTTAGATCGTAACTTATCACGTCAATTGCATTAGAAACAGTCGCTAAGTCCCCTATTTCGTTTCAGCAAACCTGTTTCTAACTTGAAGTCAATAAAATTAGTTTAAAATGGCGATAAGGCATTTGACACTCACTTTGTAAACGATGCTTGGAGATAACGTTATATCAACGCCATTATTGCTTTCGTCAGAAATATCTGCATTACAGCAACAACATACAAGAAATTTGAGTTAATGCTCACGAGACGCGCGAAAGCCTATAGCAGTTATGGTTCAGTAGTTTAGCTGAAAATTAGGGTGTTCACGCTAAGTTAATATACAAATACAAAATTTTCTGTCTCGATCGCATAACGATAGTTCCGTGGCGCCAGTTTGTGAATGATATAGACTTTTGTCGCAGCCCGAGATCGCCAAAAAATCCATAAAACCCCCAATTTTGGCGTTTGATGTCATCCAAGGTCATTGAATTCGGGGCCAATCGAGAGCCAGTATACGACTTCCTATTAGTGATTAATAGTAACCTAGGCCCTATCTCGCACCGTTACTGAGATAC
>Ga0209367_1002646_pt1 | contig 23825 bp, 10 predicted proteins | sample WorMetLIZISLAND2_FD_187412 | JGI IMG/M metagenome (GOLD analysis project Ga0209367, IMG submission 187412) | Marine gutless worms symbiont microbial communities from Max Planck institute for Marine Microbiology, Germany - Olavius geniculatus... ... | reverse complement strand
ATATTGAGTACCTTTTGACGATTTTCTCAGCTAATCATTATTATTATTAGGCACCGTTTGTTGGAGTTATTTCAAAACGTAATAGGGGTCCGGTTTTTTGAGACACAGTGTATTTATAGATGCTACGCATTACTTACGACTATTAACGAAATAGACGCAAGATAAATCTATCAATGAATTGAACAACTTGCGATACGAAATTTACAGGGACGAAGAGTTGCCTCCCCCAGCTTTCCGAAAACTAAACGACGTTTCTACGATTAGGCCTACAGCAAGTGTTCATTTTGTTAAAAAAAACTTCGACTTTTCTTCATATTCGCATAAAGTTATGCGCTCTGATTTTGTTGTGAGATTTTGGCGCTAAATAAATTGCTACTAATTTATAAATTGCTACTAATTTACTTACTTACTTGTAATTAATTTACCATTATAACCAGTTTTTCGATCGCGGCATAAGGCACATTAAGATAAATCTAAATTCAGCAGTCCAACATATGCTACACTGTGCAACAACACACAAGTCTACAGGCACGTCATGATGCCAGTGCCACTCTGTAGGTATTGTAATAAAGTGAAGATTAGTTGTGATATCCGGACTGTGACAGTGTTGGACCTGGGACTTAGTGTGATAGAAAATAAATGTGCCCGGTGTCACAGGCGCCAGCTGTATTCTAAGATAAAATGGCGGTGTTGGTGTAATGGTTAACGCGTTGGTCTCATCAACAAAGTTGCTCGATGCCAAACAGTCGAGTTATAATTATACAAAACCACGCACATCAACTCAGTCTTCTATCTCGTTGGCGTATGTAAATCGAACATCGGCCTTTCTGGCTGCTATGGGTTAAACTTAAAGTGGGGTGCGTTCACCGGTGTCAGGTGCCAGGTAACACGATGTATCTCTTCGTGGTACGGCGAAATAATCAAAAAAATTTTTTAATGATTATTGACTTTTAGATTGAGTAATGATAATAAATGGCAACGGTATGTGATTACAGACGACTAGTTTTGGCCTTGCGGTGTCCGCTTGGCGCTGTTCTATATTCACCAAATGAACCGAGCGAATTGCATTGGTTATGTCATAATGTCAGCGTCATAAGCATTGTCAGCGTTATTACTGTGGGTATTATTACTCGCCCCAGCTCGTTTTTGCACTTTACTGTTTACTTGATGATATTTTACGGCATAATAATGACGACGTGCATGCAGCATGTGCGGCCGTATGGACAGAGTATTTAAAACGGCAAAGGTTTTTACAGGTCAGTCTGTTTCTTAGCTGGATATAATTGAGCAAGTTATAAATGGATTCAAGTTATGAATGAATTTAGCTGGCGATCCGGATATTTTTGCAAAAATACAGGATATGTCATTAGATAGGCCTAAATGCGTAAAGTGACACTTCGCTGTGTATCCCAGCTAACCGTGCACTAGTTTCGACAAAATTTTTCGGAGGAGTGGAGAGTGGCTTTAAAGACCAACCACTTGTATGGTTCCTGATTTTGCATCCAGATCACAGCACTTGTATTGAGTCTCCTGTATTGACTTGCCAGATGGTAGCACTAAATTCGGCAGAAATTTGAGATTTCTAATCAATTCCAGTTCTTGAAGTAAAATTTAAAAAAATAAATTTCAAAGCTTCGTTTAAAGTATGCGTGAATTTGTCTTATTTCCTTTTTCGCTTTTGCCCATGTTCTTATGGCAAAAGTTCGAATTCCACTACACTTCGATTCGTGTACTTGCTCGGCAACAAGTCTTACGACAGATTGAAGCAACTGAAGTTTGGCTTAATTACAACAAAACCGTCAATCCTTGAATAAGGCTAAGTAGGCCTACTACACGCATCAAAACGCACTAAACTCACGCAACCTTGATTTTTGAGTCTGATCACGAAATTCAATAGGCTTCTTCTGCTTTTAGCGTATGCTGAGCCCGCGAAACCAGGATATTGATTCTTCTCCTGCAGAGTGGGAAGGCCTAGAGATCACCTGGAAACTTGGTCAGCGGACACTCGTTGACTATATGTAACAGTGTTTGTTGCCACAGGCACAGGATGGGTCGTCACGAATGCCCCAGTCATGAAGAGTAGCAGCACACACGCTACGGCCAGAACGAGAACGGTTGAGAAGTGTTCTCCCGGGCTTCTAGAGGTTATCGAAATACAAGTTCCTGTCCGATTTACCCAAAAACATGAACAAAAGCGGTTCGCGAGTTATCGTATTAACAAACTTGTCTGCGCTCTCTTGCAATGGTGAAAAGCAACGATGATGACAGCGATGCTGATGATGATAAGCTCGGCGGAAGCACGAGGCTACAGAGGCTGATACTCTGCGTGTCATCGAGGTACAAGAGCCACAGAGGCAGCGACAGTGGCAGCGTCGTGAGGTTATCACAAGAGATCGTTGTGCAATCGTTTCACGCCGTCCAGCCCTACATCAAACCGTCTCTCGCTCAGTTCACAACGCGCCAGGCGCTGGACTCGTCGCTCGCTGTAAACACAACGCCCGACTTCGGGCGACCTTTATTGCACCGCCGCCGCTTCGACACGCAATAAACCGGCGCGCTTAACCTGTCCGTATTAATAAAACTTTTATTCGCACATACATTTGCGAGGAGTAGCCGGGGTGTAGTGACTGGCTAGGGAGTAGGGAGCGTGCTAATGTCGAGCCGTCACTGCACGCCGTGTCAGCGCTATCACAAATTTCTCCGACGCATCGCGAGCCCTCGAGCATCGTCCGCACCCAGCTGATTTCCTGATCTACGGCCGTGCGTATATTATATACAGATCCTATAAATAGAGATGCAACCAACGTTGGATTCGTTTTCGTAATCGGCTGAATCCACAGAAATCCGGACGACTAGCAATATCTCATCACTATCTTTTCGGGCCATGAAGAACCCAAAAACCCAAAGCCATTCACAACTTCTCGAGATATTTTCGAGCTATCTAACAGCCTTAATTAAAATAACTGGTGTTTGCATAAAAATTCTTATATTAATTTAAAAGTTGCAGACAGAAGCTACCGCCAATTACTAGTTGATGTTTTATATCTTTAAAATGTTCGAAGGTTGTTTTTTGCAGCAATAAACGCATGTGTAAGTTTTATATTTGACGACATTCGAAATCACTATTCTACGCAGCTCTACTTCATAAATAAAGCGTTGGCTGGTCTCGTGTGCCCGGCCGGGCAAAAGTTATTATCTGTCGGAATGTACGCGTATATTATCCGCATTAATAATATATTCTAACCTTTCTGCGGTTGTTGCCCATAAAGTATAACGCGTGGCATTGAAATGTAAAAATTGCCCACTATGGTTATACGTTCATGCGTCCACCTGTGATAAAGATTGCGACCTCAATTTGGCTCCAAAATACGCTGTTTTATCAATAACTGACATATGAACGAATATTTGATAATGATAATTATGATGATGACGATGATAACCTAAAAACAGCTTCACGTAAACATAAAAAAAGAAGCATTTTGGAGAGCAGAACAACAGGAAGTAGCAAACGAGCATGCGCAACGTTAATAATTTAATCGACTCAATATCGGAGTTGTCGCTATGGTGTCAGCTGCGTTTGTAAATAAGTTTGCCAAATTAGTGCGATTAGTCGTTTTTTGCATACGTATACATCAAAGTCAACAAATTAACGTATGGCATCACTGCGAGTTCAATAATTTTAAACTCCCAATCACTTTTTAATTATGAGTACACACAAATAAGCAGCATCAACGTGTAAAGCAGTAATTAAGTAACGACAAAAATAACACAAAACTAATAGTGTAGCATAAAAAAGAAACTATAAACAGTAAAACATTTTTTACTGATAATACAGATTTATAATCAGTTGTCACCAGCCTAGATATTTAAACCTATAGTTACTAGCGCTAATTCGGGGAAAAAACAATAAATGGATTGCGGGTCGTCCGATTGGTGTTGGTCTGATTAGGCTGACCGTGCGAAAATTGCTAAACTAGTTTTTTGAACGTGACTTGAAAGCAGACATTTACAGCTGCAGTCACGGATGTATTTTTCTTCATTAAGTGCGCGTCCGACGTTTTCGACTTTCGCGACGACAATAGGCGGCAATAGACCTATTGCTAGACTTTTCCTGAGGTAAACAACCTTTATATATGTAGCATCAGTTCATCTGTACACCGCATTAATAGAAGAAATATTTGTTTTCATTCGAAAGTAATGCACACTGTTAGGCATACAAATGCATCTGCTCCGCGGTATAGTTTCGAAGACAAAAGTTGGCGTGTGAACTCGGCGAAATACTGTTATTATTACCACGCAGTATATAAGGCTCAGTTTTGCCACTGCCGTTGTCCGTCCGTCTGTCTGTCAGTGCGTCTGTCCACGTACAACGTTGATGCATTATTTTTACTTACTTGGAAAGTGATTAGGCCCTACAGAAATATTTAGTTTAGGATCTGTGCACGGGCGGCCAGCGGTGTAACATGCGGCTTTATCCGGATGCATCGCTCAGTTTTCTCTACGACATTGTTATAACTTATCATCATCATCGTCATCATCGCCAAAATTTGACGTGTGAACGGATTAGCAAAAATGCATAAGAGAGAACGCGTGGCGAATAGGGAAAAACGCGTTTTACTACCGTGATCATCATTATGGAAAGCCGTTTCTGAGAAGCCGCAGCAGTAAACGTGCAGGTTATTGGAATTCTGGATCAGTCCTGGCGGCGGCGGACGACCGAAAAATTGGCTTAATCGCCGTCGTAAAGGTGGCCACGAATAGCGTATATAGTATACATAATGACCGCGCGATGACGACGGAATTCCAATTCAAAGGCTTGTGGAACGTAGACTCCGTGACTTCCACGGAGAATGTAGGAAATCAGAGATAAAAATAGAAAGCGGCGTCTGATCGAATTGTTAGCGAATAAATATTTCTATGATCATGTGGATAAAAATGTTTTTGACACAATGTTGTGCAAACCAAATACAACTAAATAAAAATGTATTTTTTCACCGCAACCATAAATAGTTGAACTTGGCGATGAGATGGTTTTAAGGAAAATAAATAAAATGCGTTTTAATGAAAATACGCTAAAAGTATAACATGAGCACACGACGTGTAATGTTTTTTTTCAGAGAAACAGGTGCAGCGGATAATCTTTTAATTGCAATAAAAATATGGGAAAATAGTAATCAGGCTATTTTCTTTATTCAGCATAATAATTAAATGATTAAAGGTTATTTCGTTTATCTCCGCCTCGAAGAAATTGTCACAATGTCTTTATTATTGCTAAAGCAGACGACAAAAATTAGATTTAGCTTTATGTTTAAAATTTTGAACGAGCGTGGGTTCCAAACAGAGTTAAAAAAAATTGCTCTTGGATTCGCATTTATTTAAAAACATGCATCGTCGCTCACCACTGCGTAGATTAATCATGGCTGGCAAAAAAACCGCTGAGTCGGCAAAATGAGCACTGAGCGTACATAGAAGCAATAGGATAGGACGGTATACATCGCAGTGTGCATGGCTTGATGCGATCCAATGGGAAATCATCCCCGTTCATCAATCAGATGCCCTTCTGCGACTGATCAGTTTACTCGATCCGCTATCCGTGATAACTATACTGCGCTGTATCTGTCTATCCCTCGTTATAATCGGATCAAGAAATTTTTCAAACGATTATTTATTTATTATTGCGATTCCTGCAGACAACCGAGAATAGAAACAAACGCAGCCGTCGGCGGAGGTCTAAACACTAAAAGTGCTTTCTGTTCGTACATCAGATGAGCAGGACGGATGGACAGCGGTTCAGAAACCAACCAATCAAACATTGGTTGCGATCCGATTCCAGGGTTCATTTTATCCACCACTAGTTGTACGACATAACATACAAGTTATACAACTTATCGTAAAACACGCCCGCAATTAAGTTCCAAAACTAAAAAAATATGCCGCCCCAGTGCCGACATATTATGCGGCCGTCCGTTTATAGCTGCACTACTATCACCCTGACCTTTGACCTTTGAAATTGAAAAAAATGGCACATTGGTTACTCCTGCTCTGGAAACGCATACAACAAATTTGATTTTTTAGCTGTTTTTGTTTCCGAGTTAGAAGCCGGTGTCGACAGACGGACGGACAGTACCCGCAATGCGGCCTATTAACACTGTCGCACATTAATGTAGTCTGTGTTTTATGCCACAACTTTCCACACAAAAACTACAGTTAAACCACACTGAGCTTGCACCGGTACTGTTTTCACAATTTTCGGCTGCAATCGTGCGTCAAAAAGCAAATGACGGTGTAGCCTATGCCATCTAGATGTAAGCGTAGTTTAAGTACGATACCGTACTGCGTACTCGCTTACCCACTCCAGCAATGCAGTATCTAGTACCACGGATTTATAGCGGTCAGTGTGAAGCATTGTTGAACTTATACGGCAACAGCTCACGAGTACATGGCGTAGTGCGCTGTCCGCTGACTGGCTCCGTGGCAGAAGGGGCTGCGCACTGCGCGGGTGTGCTGAGCTGTCAGGAACTATTGTCTGCGACGAGCAACGACGAGGCACGCGCTCCTGATCACTGGGGACAGGCAGACAGACATACAGCGCCAACCCGCCCGTCTAATGCCATTAGCACCCGGCGGCTTTCGTAAAGTTTGGGGATCGCAAACAACAATTCCTAGAAACTAGTCAGTAATGTAGTACTCACTATTCAAGTCCGTCTTCATGTCCTTATTTCGAGAAACGTCTACAGAGTTCGGACCCACTAGACTCGGCCTCAGCTCTGTAAGTAACTGCGACGTACTAATTTTGGCACTGATACAGTTTTAATGTTCTTCTTGTGCTTTTAAGTTTTGACAATATAACGTTCTGTTGTGCTATTGTTTCTCGCTGCACGTGCAAATTGCAACTATCGGATTTCACGAACATTCTATCTCGTCGAACTCATCTGACTCTGGATCGGGCTCGACCGGATCGCTGGAAATTCCCCGAACGTCACGACAGCGAGTGAGGCCGGTCCAGCGAGGCCATGCACGCGTCGAGTCGACGAAGTATGACTGATGTCAAAGCACCGTGACAATCGTTGTACTGCGACGACTGACCACAAAACCGACAGCCAGTCCGGCGTATTTAGTTGTTGCCAGTTGCCACCACTCGCATGTGTCCACGTCGTCGTGCGCCTAATGCAATCTGCGCATGGCTGCTGCAGCAGCCTTAGCGCTTACAGCAAGCGGTTTATGAATTTCACCTGCGTCCTACACTTTATCTAACTTACCCGCCGCAGATGCCGGCGTACGTAAGTGGGAGATCCGCCGGGAAATGATACGGGATGCATTCCCATCCACAGACCGCACGCTACGTCACGCAGACGATGTAAACGCTATGATTTTTTTTGTTACAGTTAGCGTTCGACATTTCCAAAACATTGTTTCATTTACAGGGCAAATAAAGACGAATGCATCACTTTTGTGAGAAGAAATTGCCAAACAATGCAATGATTTGCATAGAGCACGCAAGCGGGACGGCCAACACTGTAACAGCGATTCATGTGCTCGCGCGCTGCATGGCTTTAAGTACACGTTTACGCGACATCCGCGTCATTGTCTGAAGGGTTTTGACGCCTGATGACTTAAACCTATAACCATCTGAGCTAAAAATTGGCGCACCGTTACTTCTACCCTAGGTTCGTTCGCATAAATATTGTTTCTTTTAAAGTTTTTTGTTTTCAAACTAAGTGTCCATACAACAAAAGACAAACTGACAGACAAGAGCCCAGAATGCCGCATATTAGAACGGCCGCATGAAAAATCCTTAAACTGGAACCCCCATTTAGCGTTGTATCCATTTGGCAGTTTGGCTGCGTTGCTATCTGCCCTAGTGCTTTAGTCCTCGAGTTTATCAGACATTTGTAAATGGGTCACTGGTCAATGGGACGTCATGGGTGGCCGCGACGATATGCCCGATGCAGAACCATTCCAGCCTGCTTCCGCACGGTATTTACCAGCTTCTCGCATTCTTCATGCTAACAATCACGTGACCGGAAATTGCCCTATTAGTTGTGCAGAGAAGCAAGCAAAGGTGCCGGAAGCCTCGTACCGACACGTATGCGACAGTCCTGTTACGAGTGTGCGGTGGGCGAAGCTGAATGTGCGCGTGAGCCGGTGTCACCGGCCAATCGGCCAGCGCGCCACCCGTCAGTCCCAAGTAAACATGTACGCCAGCTAGGCGTCATTTTGGCCATTTTTGACTTTAGATGATCGCCACCTTCTGCCCTAAGTAAAAAACACATCAATTTCGTTTTGTTCTACCTTGATTGCTTTCAAATAATGAGCCCGAATGTGACAGACAAAAGAATTGGACAAGCCTCGCAGTGCGGCCTCTTGCGGTACATGAAAGTTAGGCTTATAAATGAATATGTAGGCAACTGAATAATATCGGCATCGCACAATTGTACCAATAAACTCGGACAAGTGTTGTTGAATTTAAGCCATTTAGTTTAAAATTTCAAAAATACACAAGTTTATTTATTATTCGACAGCTGAGCCGTATGGGATATTTCGCCCGTTCCTTTACACTGTTTTCTGCCGTCTGGTGCCATCCAAAACGGGATTTCTGTCGATGGCCGGATTTAATATAATCTAAGTGCACCAGCATGCAGTGACAGCGAGCGATGGTGCCATATTGTCCGAGCCGCGCGCTGCGAGTGTTTTATTGGGTGGCGCTATTCGGCGCGATGTCCGTACGTCCGGTGGCGCTAAAATAACTATTGATTGATTGGTTCGGGCGACGCGTCGACGTACGGATGGACGTACGGACGACGCTGTTTAGGCGGCCCATTCTCCAACATACGGCCGCCGCACATGACGCCAGCGATGCATTGCCCAGCCAGCTCAAGCAGCAGCAAGCCACCCACGTAGGAAAGCTGCGTGGTCGATATACATGACGGGGTTAAATCAGATGACACAACTAACGCCCGCATTGGCCTGCTTCGGACCAAAGTTATTGACTGTTCATGCAGGTTTTGTTCAAGTATTAACGGACACCTATGTGTCTAGAAAAACGAGCGCTATGTTTGACCATTGGTGCAGCACAGCCGACTATGCAGACCTTGCCGATCGTAGGTGTGCAGTCTGTGTCTGTGTGTATGCATAGGGTCTAATCTTTTTCGTGCACTAAACATCAGCAGAAGTACATAAAACTTTTCTCAAAACCACACAGCATTAGTGGTGGCCCGGTAACGTCTTCTATTTTGCCCCATTTCACCGCATAATGCATTTCCAACGACATAGCAATACTGTACTGTAGTTTGCCAGTTTCTGTCAGGTGGTTGCAAAATACGGTGATTTTCGGCCAAACGGTAGAAGTGCTTACCTGGAAATGTTATCGTAATCACACCTTATTGCACATTTCATGAATGTCTGTCGTCAGAGGTTTCGTTTGAGCGCTGAAAACAATTAACTTTCTGTAACAGTAAGACAGACTGGTTAATAACGTCAACATACCTTCATACAAAATCAGCAAACTGAGCACTGGACTGTCATGGCATCCGTAACTTCCGGTAATATAACGTAACGTTAATTAGACTTAGGTGTAGAATTAGGGTTAGTTGTAGGGTTAGTTTTAGGGTTAGGGTTACTTTTAGGGTTAGGTTTAGGGTTTGTAGTCGCTTTCGGTTGCAATTAAAATAACTAAAATCCAGTCCGGAAATTTGCGGGTAAGCACTTGTACCGTTTCGCCAGCACTTCTACCGTTTGGCCAAATATTCTTGTTCGCGTGCATCGCAGCGCACGGGGAATGCACTTTGAATGACTGTTAAACTGCGACTTTCAAAATTACTTACTTACTTACTTACTTACTTACTTGCAGCGTCTCCGGACACTGTAGCTAAATTCAAGTAAAAAACACCGAAAGAGATAAGAAGAAATAATGGAAAGAAAGAGAAGAAAGTCATAAAAATGTAACGCGAGAAAAGAAAAATGAAAACTTGAACTGTAGTGCTGTGTAAATATGTCGCGAGCTTTTCATACCAGTGTCGACGGTTCGCTCTTTGCAGTCGTGGACATCGCGACCGGAAGTAGTTCTGTAATGCCACGTGACTGTGGGTGGCGGCACGCCGGTAACGTTGCAGTGTAGCCAGACACTGTCGCCTTCCTGTACGGTGACGTCATCGCTCGACCATTTCTCTACGATCTCCGCCGGCACTGCATGACAACAGCCGCATAGACTTCATCAACCTATACGATGTTTATACTGGTATAACCAAACACAAAAACAAACAGACTAAAACACTGGCATGCAATTTTGTTTCAGGCAGTTTTGATGGTGCAAATGTTTATTTACTTACTTAACTCACGTAGAACAAAAAAAAACTACACGTAATGCTACAGTCACTACTTCCACGCTATAGTCTGTAAATGTGTAGAAACATCTATGGACGACATTTCTGCCGCTGACAGTGTGGGTCTATCTTTATTCGGATTTTTCTTGTGGGCGCCGAAAGACACGCGCTATACTGTTTCGACTATATGCAGCAGTGCAGTGAATTCTGTCTGTTTTTAATTTTTGGAAACATAGCCTTAGTCAATAATCAGCTTCTACGATAACCACGAAAGCAAATGTGGCTCAGTTAGTCAATAACAGTAAAATTCTTTTAAAAACTTTTTAAATAGATAGTATGAATTAGATATGCATCGAGTTATAGCCGTCAGACGATTGAACACCTGGAAAAACCTAAGAGATCTTTGGTTCAGAGGCAAGCCGTAAAACCAAAAATTTAGGAACTGTCGACGGCGGTAACAGAAAACGTGGCGACACTGTAACGGAAGCCATAAAGTTTGGAAATTTTATCGGCAAAAAGTGAAGCTGCCAAACTATCAGCGAAGGCGAAAAGCGAAATGACCTGGACGAAGTAAGGTGATCGCGATCGAGATTTACGAAGTAAGAAATATCGCACTGTGATGGCCGAGTATAACGCACGATAATAGGACTGTGTCGATAGCTTGGTGGCGTCGGACTCGCGGTCAAGAGTCTCGAGTTCGACTCTTGTCAGGTTTGTTGTATGGCATGTCGTTTACCCGTTCACATAATATTATGTAAGACGATGTAAGAACTCTTTCACGCCGGGGTGATGACCGAGTATACAGGTTGACATATACAGCTGTCAAACGGGGCGCTGGGAACGGACAGTCGTGACGAGAAATGGGGAGAGAATTGTCCTGCACGTGACAGTCGACGAACAGGCGCGGGCGTTATCGTTTCTGCCAGCCGCCGGCCTAGACGGACCACACACGGTGACGGCTTGACCCCCCGCTGATGGATGTCACGTCCGTAGAGGAACGCTGTCACCGACGACGGGAAAATATGACTCCGCAGCTTCCAACAGCAAGCTGCCGGAAATATAAACCCACCCGGCGACGCAACGGGTCGACCCACTTGGCGATGGCTGTTCTGGAAACATGGAACCTGCACGGGGATCGGCTGGATTCGCCGTGCTCTGTCCGTTACACCTGACCCCACAAGACCGCGCAACCGCCTGCCGTCCTTCATTGCCGGTGACGATAGGCGACAAACGCTCAACGCAGAAATGTGTGACGCTGCCGGGCTGAAGACATTTCGCGGACGGTACTGATGGTTTAATTGTGGAGCATTATAAAAACTAATGGATGCATAGTAACAGTCAATCTTGGAGAGGCACTGAAGTGCAGGACTAAAAGCAACGAAAAGTTTAAAGGTACTGTACACCAAATGTCCACTGAGCCAATAACTGCACGTTAGAATAGAAAATGTTTGCCATAACGTTAATATCTATGGTATGCTGGCATTGGTGTTTGTCCCCACAATATCGCATTGCAACTGCGGTGTCCGGTGGATGTCCCGACGACGCTGTGTCTGGGTGGTCCGGGATATTGCCGGGCAGGTGGCCGGGGACTCGCCAGTGCTTCAGCAGGTTGACAAGGCGTCAATTATTATCGCGAGCGCTTTAAGCCCTCAGAGCAGCGCCGACTTAATCGATTCATTTTCAGCCAGTCGCTTAAATCGCGCAGTTCATATATTCAACGGCTTAACTTTATCGCCAACTGACATTATTACTGAACACCGTGTACGTGTGTAAAATATCGACGCTGTCATTGCTTCAGAGATCGTTCTCAAAACGTGCAAAACCTCGGGAAGTAAAAGGATTTCTGGCGCAACGGCCAACGCGGCCACTGTGCTACACTTTATGGAGGTTGATCGTACCTCAATTACCCACGTTTTGCTCCCCGGATACGTTCTTGAGCTCTTTACATAAATTCAGGTCCAGTTTTAGCGGCAAGCTTACTCAAATCGAATAAGACTTCTCGGATGCTGTAAAAAGCTGGCTTGCTGTCTGAAGCAAGAGCAACTCGTGGTAGGTTATAAGTCTTAATTGCCAACATAAACGAACTTGCGACAAGTCACTTTATTTCTGTTCACAAAAGTTGTCGAAAAATTGTTTCCAACTTGTTGAGAGGTAGGTACCTGACCAGATAGATCTAATACTGAATTTGCTTTTACAATGCAGTCGACTCGAAATAATTGAGAAGACTGCTGTGTGCTACGACTGACAAGCACATAGGCATACCTTTGACGTGAAGAATGACGACCTTGCTCTTCACTGGGTTGGTGTTGATTGTGCAGCGGTATTTACCTTCGTCCAGCGGGTGAATATCTCTCACCTGTAGGTTCCACTCTTCGACGCGGTTACGTACGACGCTGAACCGCGAGTCGTCGACCATCCGCCGTTCACTGTACGTCAGCGGGATTGAATGATGGTCCAACCACGCTACCTGCTAACAAAATGGTTAAAATGGTTAAATTGTATAGCTCGTCGTACAAAAACATATATCAGAGCTATGAAGCGTCACCTGCCATATAGGATCACAGAGTGTTACCTGACATCCGATCAACTAAACGCGCCCGCCATAACCCCAGCCGGACAGGCCGGTACTCGATTTACTTACCCCGTAGAGATAAAAGGTTGAGTTGACCTCGGTGCTGATTATATACCGAAATGGTTTTCATGTCTCCAGACGGTCACTCATAAAGTACTAATCATTCAATAGCGACTCGATCAAGAGTCAAACCCACGACTCTCGATCGCATTTCCAACGTCCCAACAGTTACACTCCAAAGCCAAATAAGTCTCGTAGGGCGTTAAATACACCGTGGGCCATAAAAATGTGCCACTTTACTTTTGTCCATGTCTTCGCTATTTATTGACCGATTTTCGAAATTCTTTTACTGCCACACACGGTAGACAATTTGCAATAATGTGATTGTTATACATTCCACTACTTGGTAAATGCGTTTCTACACTACCTTGTAAAATATAAATGTAGGCCTAAGTAAAAACTAACGATAATGACAAAAATTTAGGCAAATAAAAAAACGCTTCAGACCAACATTGCGATGAATGATTTGTATGACACTAGACTGTATTAAACCCACACAGTCTAGTGTCATACAAATTATTTATGGCAATGTTGGTCTAAAGTGTTTTTTTCAATTTTACCAAAATGTTTGTTTGTTATTATCATTATGTATGCATATTTTATTAATATTTCACAAGGTAGTGTAGAAACGCATTTACGGTGTGGTGGGATCTATAATAATCACGTTATCGCAAATTGTCTGCGGAGTGTGTCAGTAAAAAAATTTTGAAAATCAGTCAATAATTGGCAAAGATATGGACAAAAGTAAAGTGGCACGTTTTTGGCCCACCCTGTATATAAACGTCGAACGCGCTGCGTGTGCAAACAGAACGAAAAGCAAGTGTTGTGGATAGCGTCGAAAAGTTGACAGAGCGTGTGTGGTGCATTTACATGTAAGACAATTTGGAAGAGCGTTTCAGGTAAATTTAGTAAACAGAAAAAAACACTACAAACGTTAAAAAAGCGTTCTATAAATATCTGTAAAACATTTGTAAACTTTGAATGAAAATGTGAAAACAAACATAGCTTTTTCATTTTACACCTTAACTAAATCCATTTTTTTCAAAATATATTTTTATCAAGAATTGTGTTTAAATAGTTGCATCTTGATGCAATTTTAAAATCAAATTGCATTAAGATGCACAACTTTTCAAACAGCAAAGTCGACCCCCCAGAATAAAACATTAATACCACGGTAAATAAAAACAATCGCACGTAACCACGATCAATCATGTCTTCGATTATGCTAATAGATCTGGACTAGATAGGGCCCAAACTTCACTTGCGCCAATTTGTCGCAGATCTGTTGTACAACAAGCTTTACAGCAAGTTCACAACAGATTCACAAGAAAGTTAAGTTGTGCAACAAGCAGCAAGTCGTACAGCAAGATGCACAACTTATCGTACAGCAAAGTTGACCATAGCAAGCGGAAATCACCGAGTTCGCGGTTAGCTTTACTGCACTAGTCGCAAGAAAACAAGCGGTTACTGCAGTAACTAGCAAACCTTAAACTTGTTGAGGTTGGCAATGGAGCAGGGGAGAAGCGCCGTCTGACCCTTGACTACCGTCACGTTGACAATCGGCACGTCGAACGTTGGGTCGATTCCTATCACTAACAGCAGACCACACGCGCCATCATTTCACTCACAATCATGTAAGCCTAACTTACTTTAATAATCGCTATGACGAAGAAAATCTAAGGTAAAAAAAGCTTTCTACTTGCAAGCGCCCACGTGGAGTCGTTCAGGCAGTGGTTAAGTCTACACGTACAAGCGCGATGAAAAAAAACTGAAAAAAAACTGAACGAAAACTAAAAACTTACAACAGTATAGCGTTTGCGAAAAAATAGGCCTGAAACTAAACCACAAAAAATCACGCACAATTTGCGATTCTGCGTTAGTTTTGTTTTACTTTTTAGGGTGTTTACACGATCCAGCAAACGTCCAGCAGACGTCCATCATTAGCACGTGTATTTTGAATACATTTGCTGGAAGTTTGCTTGACGTTTGCTGGATCGTGTAAACACGCCATTAATCACCCACGCACACAAGCCTATAGGTAGGCGCTGTATATACGCCCGGTTTTGTAGTTCTCAACCACACACCTGCTTGCAAGGCTAAATTCCACTACTGCGACCCGGGTCGCCCACAAAGTCTGGTCGGGTCGCCGACTTGTCTGGTCTGGTGGGAGACTTTTCCGGCTTTTTTTGGGTTGCAGACCTGATCGGTTCAATCTCGACATGTACGGATTTTTTGTCGGGTCGGGTCGGATCGGGTCGCAGTAGTGGAATTTAGGAACTACCCGACCAAACACAAATAGGACATCGATGGTCCGTTATTTTCGTTATTCATTTACTATCATTTTACTTTTTGATGACGTAGACCAATAACATTTGACGTCACTTTCTGTTATATGACTAAAAAATGACGGAACATTTCGAAAACATCATAAACCTAATACAAAACGAGCCTAGTATCTGGGACATCAATTTTAATGCCTCGGAGGAAGAAAAGAAGCTTGCATGAAGTCGAATCTGTGCTTTGCTTGCATGCAAATAGGTGAACTTTTCGTAGTTTTCCACGTTTTCAAGGTCAGGTCAACATCATGTGACGCTGATCGCAGACTTGTCTGAGACTAGTCGCAGACTTGTCTGCGACCAGACTGTCGGCGACCCGGGTCTGCGACAAAGTCTGGTCTGGTCGGGTCGGGTCTGGTCGGGTCGCAGTAGTGGAATTCAGTCTTAAGAGGTCAGTGCATCACTGAGAATACCCATTTACTCTGAAGCTCACTTGATAGTGATATTTTTTACAGAGTAGCCTATTGCAATCACATACACTGTGCCCATACACTGTATCAAATTTATTTTTAATCTAGCCTACTGCAGTCTTGTGCTCGAGCGACGTTGAACCTGTATTAAAGCTGACCAGAAATCAATGACAGTAGACCTAGAGTGCTAGATAACAACTAACAGAAATTTCGAAACGTGTTGCTAATAACATAATCATTCTGCTGACACTGAGGTAACCGGGACAGCGCATGCACGGTGATGTTAGTGAATACTGCTGATGTAATTAAAGGTGACTGATTTGCAGCTGTCATCAAAATTAGATGCGCGAAGAGTGAGCTTGGTTGCGACAGTTTATAGTTGTTTAATTAAAACGAAATATCGTCGACACAGTGTACGGAAAATTTTTGCAGCTACAGTAATACTTACGTTAATACATAGTATTGTAGGCGTATTTAACAGATTCTTGCATATTGCATATCTAAATGTGATGAAATGATAAATAACAAAGTTATTAGCAAAGTTATTATTTATTAGTTATTAGTTGTTAGCAGTAGACCTATAGTTAATTTTTATCATTTGTTTCTGTATACACAATCATATCAGCAAATCGCGGCAAACAGAAAGCACAAAATGGTCAAAACTACGAGAAATAGAAGCATGCACCACAAGTATCGAACACTAGCATGCACACGCATGACATGCTGCAAAATGACAGCTAAAGTTTATTGCAACAGCTTGTCAATTCGATTATACTTATAATTTATTTAACAGTATGCTATTAATTAGTCCTAATGCATTGCTTTTTAAAATATGCTTATAAAATATGTAATTCAATTATTCGTGCTATCAAATCAGCTGCTCTGTTTTGAGACAAAATTTCATGTAAAAAACTTAAACGCGTTTATTTTTGCATTCTAGCATACCTGATTCTTCTTCGTAATCTTCGTCGTAAATGTCGTTGTAATCATACCCAGTATCACCCTCCGTCTGAGCTGCAACCGTCTCAACACACCTAGAATTTATGCTTCTCCTGCCGACGAAAGTACGTTAACTACAGATTTACCATTGCAGTGAGCTAGTATAGTATCATTCATTCTATTATAACACACAAGTTATAAAACTTTGCTTTGTCCCATCAGAACAGTTTCTTGAGGGAATGACAGATTTATTATTTCCGGCAAAACAATAAAACAAAAAAATAAAGAATGAACTTTTGGAAACTTTTGTTCGTTTTTTTTCTTTAAAAAAACTCTGAACCACTAAAGAAACAGCTGGTTTGACCGCTAATTCTTCGATATAGCACAGATCGAAGCACACTGGAACATCGGCTTACACCGGTTACATCGCACGCGCCGCAAGTCTTTGTGCAGTACCTTTTATACCAAAGTTCTGAAAGGACGCATCGAGCCATCGACGAAAACTTCTGCACTCAGCAGGGACAACCAGGGTAAAACAACTAATGCTGTCGTAAACGGTATGGTCAGCGGTAACAGATGAGCTGACTGTTGAACTGGCATTTATAACAGTGTGAAAAGAGATACAATCAACGTTTACTGCAGTATGATTTCTCCTACTCTCAGTCATGAAGATGGAACCAATCGCCAACGTACAACATAGCGCAAACTGGCATCAAAAGGTCGATTCATTCTTTGTTGTTAAATCGTAAGAACAAAAAAGCTCCAGATCAAGACTGTTAAAAGTTTGATTTTAACGAGCCAGCACGCTAAAGCGCTGATTTTCCGGTGCACGCAAGCAAACTGTATAATATAACGCACAATGGCGACGAGAAACCACCGAATCTGAGACGTGGGGGCTAAGATGAGTAAGATGTTGCAAAAGATATGTTATAGAAATGATTCAGTGGCGACAGCAGCATAATGAGGGACAACTGCGTACGTCCACAGGAACAGCATTTCCAAATGCTGAAAGTATTTTTACACAACTACTAAAAGCGAAACATGTGCGGACACGAGGGACAGACAGCAAATAATTAACGTCAGTCCGTTATCACCTGTCGAAATTCATGGATATATTGAGCACTGTGTGCTCGGTCAAGAGGGCCTGAAGACGTCACACGTCGGCGTCTCATTTCATTTCACGCCACCTAGCGAACGAAAGAGCGAGTGAATGCTGCGGAGACTGATGATGCGGGCAGAACGCGTCATCCGTCACCTTGACGACACATTCTGTCATCGTTACGACGCCGTCGAACCGCCCCACCCACCAGCCGGTCACATACACAGCGTCCTCGCCGCTGTAATTAACCTGACCTGGAGCCAGAGACTATCAAAGTCGACCTCAGCCTGTCTGGCTGGTCGTATAGCCTACTAGCGACGACCAAGTTGCTCATCGGCCTTATCTAACTACAGTACTACTGTCTCTAAACAGGACTCCACGATGAAAGTCGCGCAGTGAGGTGGATATCGATGTCGTAGTCAATTAACAAACGTTCCGTTTCAGCAAAATATACACTGGCAAATAGTCTGCCAGAAGCTACTGGAGCTCACAAACATCTGCCGAGAACGGTTCTGCTACTTTGGAAACACCACGAAGACAAACATTCGTCCAAGTAGTCTACTAACCGGGCACGGAGTACGTAAAGCGCCCATGCGTTGATCTAGCGCTAATTGCTAAACCAAGCCGCCGGCCAGTCCAATGTATGCAGCCAGTATACAAGGAGATGCGGTGTGGAAACGGCGAAATAACCACGAGAAGAAAAAGTCGCGAGATGACGTCATCATAGTGTTTCCGGTCTATGACCATAGTTGCGTCCGCCGGAAGCAAACTGTACAGCGCTTACTTCCTTGCTTTCAGCATCATCTTACCTCCGCTTTATAAGTAGTTGTGTCACCTGCTCTTAGCTTTTAGCGCATTAAGATCACCGATGCGCGGCGATGACTTAAGCATTATTATTTCCTTTAATTTTGGACGCCGTCTCACGTTCTCTGTGTTATGACTGGCAACACACAATGTCGTCGGTCGCCGTTAAATCGCGTTATGAAGATTGCGCGAAAGATAATCGGTAAAGCGTAGTCGCCGTTACAATGACGGAGCGGCGGACAGATGCTTCAGTTGGCGGCATCTCAATTGCTACGGCGACTGGTGCTTTGTGCGGACTCATTTAATAACGCGACTGCAGCATAACGACTACTACAATACACCAGAGCGCACGTCTCCGTGAGTTGAACGTCTGTTCATCACACGCAAACAGCTCAAGAGCAGAATAAGCTGGCTGCTAAAAGCGAGATGTGACACGCTTGACTGATCACGATGACTGCCGGTTTATGCACGATGAATATCAATATAGTCGGGAAATAATTCGATTGAGCATAAACACGTTGAGTTCAGTCTAATATTTTGTTGATGTAGCAGTTTTGTATAACTTTTTTCTCTTATAATTATATATTGCACTATTTGACTTCGCGAGTAGTCGTTAGAACAATTATTTGTTTGCTTGCGCTTTTGTCATTTTACGCCAATACTATTTAGTTCGCGCACGACAATATCAACAATAAATTTATCTTAGCCCAGTAGTCTAGGTAATATAAAAAGAACAACATAAACCTAAACTATTTCCGTTCTCTACCTTACTCATTTGCCGTTTCTGGTATTATAGTGTCTGAAACAACTTAGCTTACTACATGTATAACTTATTGATCGCCATTCACTTTTAACAGTTTAAACTTTCTATGCTTGTTTAACACAATGTGCAAAAATAGCACCTTTGAAACTTTCGTGCCTTAGCTCAAAAAAATTTGATATTTTTTCAAATAAAGCACGAAATCTAAAACTAAACTGAAATTTTATGTAAACGTCACACTGCAAGTTATACGACAAGTAATTTGAGCAAAGCTCATGAGACGCGCGACAGTCTTAGCAGTTTTTGTTTGAAAATTGTCCAGGTCTATCTGAAGCCATGTCGGCGCAATTCATTTACGAAATGTGCACCACAGCCAAAAATTGCAAAAAAACCCACTAAAACCCCCTATTTTGGGAGTTAAAGGTCATTCAAAGTCATCAATGCTAAACCTAGAGGGTCGGGAATTGGACAGCTAAAATCTACGTTTAATGCTGGAAATTACACGTGCAGGTTGTCTTGGTCTATCTCCAGCGATTTCGTCGCAATTTACGGTTGAAAAGTGCGCTGCAGCCGTAAATTGCAAAACAAATTCCAAAAAAACCTCTTTTTGGTTTTCAAGGTCATTCAAGGTCATCGATGTTGATAAATTTAAATAGCATGTCACCATTGCTTGTTATGCAGCAAGTCTGTATCTATCTGCAACCATTTTCACAGTGTAAGAGCCAATAGTGGCAAAATAACGTCTTTTTAGGTCTGGGTACCCCAATTTGACGCCTTCGTTCGAGGGAAATCTTAAAATCCAGGGACACGAAATTTTGTGACTAAAAACTAGAGTTGGGGCAGACCACAGTAAAGATTTTGTGATTTAGGTGTCGCCGTTTTGATAGAGTGCCAGGGTGTGACAGACGAACAGACGGACGGACTATAGACAGACAGACGCCTAGACGATGGCTAAGACGCGCAAAGCATTCATTACATGCTGTCGCGCGTAAAACCATAAGACAAGAAGAAGCCCGACAAAAATCTTGTTGTAATGTAATGTAAACGTGTCGATTTTAGAACACTACAGGCTCTATAATTACTACACGGACGCTCTACAGAGTCAATGATCTAGCGTTCCCTGCTCTCGAATAACAGTGAAAGCAAAAAAAGTCTTCAGATATTTCTTAAAAGTGCCAAAAATTTGCAGTTTTGTGTTGATCTGCAATACACTGAAAGTATGTCAAAATCATACGGACTTTTTTTGCTCAACTCTGAAAATATTTTAGCGTTCATATGCTAAAAAAATTAAACTGTAATTCGACTAAAAACGAGCAAGAGGCAGTGGTAAGCGCTCAGCAGCAAATTATAAACTCTCCTGATGTTACTTATCGATTTTATGGTTTAAATTCTAATAGCACAGTTCGGACGTTGTTTTCGAATAAATGCATAACGATACTTGATGATTTTTACTAACGATTTTATGAAATAAAAAACCCTAAAAAACTATATTGTATTTTGTAATTTTTTACAATATGGTCAATAGTATAAGCCTATAATAAATTCCGTCGTAGGTGTAGTCTCGGCAGACTGGCTATTAACGTCACTACGGCGGACCGTTAGACGATCTTCTGCCGCCCATAATGTTCTCACTTACCATTCAGCGACTGACATCAGTCGATACGAGCACGGCCGACGGTAGTTCACAGACGTGCTAATATCCACTGCCGCGAAGCCGCACTAGCGTATAAGTACCGACGGGACGGTGTCGGCTTATGCAGTCGAGCAGCTGATAATAGCATTATTTGATTTGTATGCTACTGGACTACAGATATACAGCACCGATGTAGCAGGGCAGCTTATTTTGTCACAAAGCAAAACTACCTGAGTAGCTCAACTCAAGTAAGTCCACTAGCAGATCGACCGTGCAGTAAACCTATTTTGTCTAAAATTGCTAGATTTAGGCCCAGACATTCAACACACGGTTGAAAAACAGATCCCTGACGCACGTCTGAAGCAGTACAGTTTAAACACAACTGGATTAAAAAACTTGACTTTGTAATTCTAAAACTGTAATCGAATTCTTAAAACCATCATGTAATTTGGATGTAACGTTATAGGTATGAAGGCATGGCGTGTGGATGGGATGACTGTCACTCGCTAGCATAAGCTTTCGTCCATCGATCATATGCGCGTGCGCGTGACCTCCGATGACCTTGGACGGCTTTGTCCTCCTTGCGGCCTGCGTGGCCGCCGAAACCGTTCCACCCTGAGCGCGTGCGTCGTACGCGTCGCCAAGCGAAGAAGCACTTCCGGGTGACGCGACGCGCGGTGCATGTCGGGTAGCATCACGTGGCGGGAGCGCAGCCGCGGGTGACATCGTGAGCGCTGCATAATTCACGAACCGGACCGAAGCGACGACATGGTCTGTACGTTCGCGTCGTACCGGTATGGTACAAATCAGCCAGGCGCATGCTCGCTCGCGTAAACAACGGCATCATCCGTCGTGAGCCTCGGCGCCTTCAATTCTAGAGTTGTACGCCTTGCGGTTCCAATCAATTTCAATAGACCTTTTTGCGGATTCCATCTAAAAAAAGCATGGACTAGACTAGACATTTGTTACATCGCCACTTACATGAACCAGTCCTGTACATGTACGCTGCAAATCTTTACAACGCTGCAAGTGACAGTTGAGTGAGATGATCTAATAGTAACGGTAACCCGGTGCATTTATACAGCTACGATTCGAACTTCTGTTTTGACATATGGCGCGTTACAAATGCAGATTACTTACTTTTTTACTTACTTATTATTGCCCGGACAACAGAACTGCGGTGCAGCTAGCAGACATACCACGACAGTAAATCTATAGTAGTTGGAATCAAAATGCAGTTTCGCCGACTCGCGCTTTACTAGTGAGTAGTGAGTGGACACATTAAAGTGACGTATACAATCATCATAGAACGTCTGGTGCTGTTTTGAGCACCGCTGGCATGCTGAGTTGAGGTCGCTGCTGGCGGTCTAACTAAATGAATCCAGTAGCTAAATAAGGGGGAACATGGAAACACTGCATTCTCTCACTTCTTACTTTTGTATTTATAGTTTTTTTTACCTATGGTCAAACAATTCTCAGAAAAATTAATAAAATTGATGCCACTATGTTTTAGATTTTAGGCTAGAATGCATAAAAAATTTATTTCTGCTGCAGGCTCCACCCCAAACCTTACTAGGGAGCTTATATCGCTTTTCAACGGCTCCAACTGTATTTAAAGGGTTTACTTTTAGGGAGAGATGAGTAAAAAATGAAGAAAAAAAGAAAAGGAAGGGAGAAAAGGAAGGAGATAAAAAAGGATAAGAGAAGGACATCGTAAAAAGTAGAGTCACCATTTTTTGCATTTTACCCAGAAATATGTGAGATAATAATACATAGAAATCACAAAGCGCACGTTACAGCCAGACGGAATATTTTTTATATTCGATCAGTGCATGAATATGTGGTCGTGGTCGTTGCATTAGCTATACAGAAATACGAATCGTCCTCTGCGCGCCATCGTACGGTCAGAACTCAGAATGATATGGTATGAAGATGATTGGTTGAAGCAGAGGTCACGGCGGCGGCAGAGTGTCTCTAAAAGACAAGGTGCACCATGGTACAGAGCCAGCAAATGTGTTGCATTACGCACTGAGTCACGTCGGACGCATTTTGTCGATGCAACAAGAATACTTGAAATCATTGTGAGCATTATAGTCATCGTCATCATCATCTTCTTCATTATGAATATTTATTTATTCCCAAAAAATAGAATTATGCCCAGAAAATAAAATAATCAGTGGTCTGACCAATTAACAACTTTTACAAATATATTTAACAGAGGTACGTTTAACTCTAAAAGGCCTCTATTGATAGTAATATTTCACAATTCTACGAGATGTAACGCCATGTGTCACGAAAAAATCAGAAGCGCATAATGGCAGGGACTAGGCTGAGTGTTAACAATTAGACAATGTCAAACAGTTTGGTTTTTGAACTTCGCTTAAAAGTGCTGAGAAGTTCGGCAAATCTACAGTTATACGACAAAGTGTGTGAGTTTCAGACAGAGGGAGTGTTAGCGCTGCTGAACGCTTTCGCTAACAGCCGACGTAAAAAAAAGTATGTAACAATAATGTAACAATCATGAGACGCTAAGTAACTGTCCATACAAAAATTTCTTTACATGTATTTATAAAATGGACAACTGTCAAAAAATACTGACCTAATGAATACATAAGCAAACTGTTGAAAGCGACAGACTCTGTAAAATCGTGGATTATTTTTCCAACTTTGTTCAGGTGGCATCTACATGGGTGATTAAAACAAACAAACAACAAAATATCATATTTTGTTTTCGCATAAAATTTGTTTTAGTTTATCGTTCACGTAAACTGGTTCAAATCATACTTGTCATCTCGCTCTTTCCGTGTCCGCTGCTCTGGTAGTCTGTCTTCCCCACATGGTTCTCTCTATGGTGTACCTCAAGGCTCTGTTCTTGGTCCTTTACTATTCA
>Ga0209367_1002645_pt1 | contig 23829 bp, 28 predicted proteins | sample WorMetLIZISLAND2_FD_187412 | JGI IMG/M metagenome (GOLD analysis project Ga0209367, IMG submission 187412) | Marine gutless worms symbiont microbial communities from Max Planck institute for Marine Microbiology, Germany - Olavius geniculatus... ... | reverse complement strand
GTAGGTTAGCAACTTGCTCAAGGTTGCTTGCAAATGACGGCAGTGAGAATCGAACCGCAACCTGAAAGTTACGAGTCGACACCAACCACTAGACACTTGCACCTACACAGGCAGGTAGGTGTGAACACACTTGCCTAAGGCTGTTACTTAGTAGTGCATTGGCTGGGCACTGAACCGTGGACCTTTCGGTCTCGTATCCAACGCCCTAACCACTGAGCCACCAACAAACAACACAAGCTGCTGATACGGCGTACCGCCTCAAAAATAAGTGTCGAACCGTAGGCTACGCCACACCGCGCAGTATACCGGCAATAGCGAAATGCATTTTAATGGCTTAACAGTAGGCGAATCACAGTATAACGACAGAATGTGCCGCATTGCAAAATGTGGTATCAAAATCTTTAAAAAAACAATTTTGTTTACCAAAGTGTGCAGTTACTAATAAATAATTTTTCAGACAAAGAATTTTTCTGATATTTTTCTGCCAGTTGTGAAATTCTTTGACATTTTCTGCAGGGCCAACATGGCATAGCAAGTAGTGAGTTTTATGGTTACATGTGAGATGAAACGTTTCGTTAACATGTACGCTTAATTTAGTTTTATCCTCAAATACGTTCAAGACATAAAAGTTGTAAAAGATGTGCACAAATTTTTTGCAACATTCTAAAAATTTAGAAAGAATATTGGTAAGTAACCACGTCGTACTATTTATCTGGTTCGCATGTCTGTAATCAACAGGACGACATAACCAACTTCTGTCGGATGGTGCGTTATCTGGAACTGCTGGAGGCTAACACGAGCGGCATAACGAAAGGCGCGTTCGAGCGTATGTGTAACTATCTGGAGACGTCGGACAGACAGTGGGTCAGCGATGAGTTGCGAACTGAACTGAAGACTGTACGCGGCGAGCTGGTCATTGAAAACTACATCCGCGCGGAGGCGGAGCAACTCGTCGACGCGCAGTTTGGACACATCCGCCGACTGTCGGTGATGGAAAAAGTCGACATGCAGAAGATCGTCGCTCAGCGGATACAACATTACAAAGAGGTAAGCTATTTTTGATGAGGAGATACAAGTAAAAGTAAAAGACAAAATCATCTTACGACGAACTGCTGCTGCGATAATATGCCTTCACGCCTACTGGGGGCAGCGCTTTGTCAACATAACAAACGTTTTTCACGTGGGAAGAGCAAACGTTCGTACAAGTAAAGCGTCGAACACTGCCGATAAATATACAGCAGGTTTTTTTCTCGTTTTCGCGTTCTCGTAGTGGAGTTTCAAGATCAAATTTGTTTATGTAGGTCTAAGCACCGGAATATTTGTGCTTAAACTTACGTGTAAAGCTACTAAAAAGAAAGCTAACCAACAGTACATGCATGTAGCACGCGTTATGAAGTATTTTTTTTATTATCGTCGCTGTTGTGTACGTGTATTAAAACGAAACTTAAAACTACCGGGTGACCCAGAAGCGTTTTGCTGGACAAAATGCAATTTCTTGACGGCCGACTGTGATATTTTGAAACCAAAATTTTGGAATTTGAAGGGAACAGAATTTAACTGCCGTTAAAAGTTTTATCGAGGTATTTTACTACATTCAAAAATTACAGCTAGCAGCTGTTTGGACAGCCGCATAATATGTCGAAACGTGGCATTGACATCTTTTTTTTGAGTCATTCAGCCTGTAAACAACCGAGTGTCTAAACTTTCAAAATTTCGACACTTCTGCTGAGTTGGGAAATCTTTCTCTAAATCCTGTAATTTTGACAGAAAAGTCATAAATGGGACATTTCTGAGCCGGTGGCCTAAAAGTTAACCGATAGTGCCGTATTTTGGCGCAGGTGTGGAAGCGACGAATAGCGGAGGGCCAGGAAAGGCTGGCGGCCATGAACCGCGTACTGGAGGAAAAGATGGCGCACCAGCAACGTCTTGTCGATAAGCTGCAGCTATACGTGCGAGTTCAGGATAATCTGAGCCAGCGCGAGGCGGCGCCATCGTCGACAGCCGTCGTCAATGGCAACAACAACAACAACACCAACAAGAAAGGCGGAGTGCATGATGATGATGATGATGATGAGGTACAGCGACAACAAGATGCGTTGTCAGCTAGGCTCGACGTTCTGCTCAACTCGCTGAAAACAATGACAGCCGCCAGTGTACAGGTATGCTAAACATCATCGTCGTGGTCATAGTCGTCATCATCGTTATCATCACCAGATGGCGCCGCGAAGCACCACACGCTGCGCTAAGCACTATACTGATGGCCGGTCGGCAACTCAACCCCTCTCAGGCTACCCATGTGATGGCAAGGTGGGGACGCGCGTACCTAATGCCCAAGGACGCAAACGCTGCGGTCGGGGTCTACGACTGTGCAACACAGAAGGTGCCAGAGAGGTATGACAGACACACAGACAAACAAACAAACAAACTTTCCGAACATTATGGTAAAATTAGGCTAATTGGCGTCGTGGCATGCGTTCAGGGGCAGTTGCCTCCGCCCCCGTGAAATTTTAGCTTGTCGAAAAATTTTGTTGTCCAATATTGATATCACTTACACACAGTTTATTTTGAAACAGACTATATTTCACAAGGCAGTATAGCGACATGATTGAGATTCTGTGGTATTCTTAACGATCATTTAATTGCTATATCGTGCTTGTAGGGCCGACAAATGGCACGAGATGAAAAGCAGCGCGCGCTAAACGTGGTCGGAGTCGCAGACGTGAACAAAAAGCTTGATCTAGAAGCGAGCAAAGCACTGGATCCGGTGGATCAGGATTTGGCGGACTTACGATCCGCTCTGGACAGGCAAACCCAGCGCAATGAACAACTGCAGGTAAAGTAAACAAATCATACGAACACGATATATTGAGACATCTAGTTTGTATATAGTTGATTGCAGTGATTTACGCATAGAAGACAAACGTTATTAGCCTACGTAACTTATAAGTATGTCAGTAAATAAGTACTTAAATAAGTAAGTTAGCGAGTAAATTTATAAAGCCAGAGTCTCGTCGAATCTAAGGCGCATAAGAAAGTAACGTCGAAACTGGGGTAGGCCTAAGTGGTCAGCCATGTCCCAAAAATTTTGCTACAAGTTTTCTTATTAACATATTTATTGTTTAGTTAGATAACGCTACAGATGTTTAAATCGGCGGTCGTTGATCTTTTCTCGCGACCGTACGTACAAGGTGGGCAGTTCATGCACAGGAAAAGCTGAGGTCGATAGAGGGTGAGCAAGAACGCTCGCTGAGACACGGAGATGAAACAATGCGACAGCTGAATGATCGGCTTGCTGCGGCGGAGAAACAAGGGCGAGATCTGCGTGCTGAGATGCATCGTCTTCAACAACGAGTTGTCCAGACACGAACACGCATCGGCAAGTACAAGGTCAGCAGCTTGCCGCTTTCGTCGATATACCTTTACCGGGTGTGCCGATGAAAACAATCGCCCAGCAAAATTTAGTGTCTCTGGAAGTACACCCGACTTTTTCGTAAAATTTGCAGTATGTACGAAAAAGGACTTAGCCACTGAGTCTAAAAACAACTTACATGGTTTATTTGATGCAGCTTTTTGAACGTAAAAGTCTACATTTTTTCGCTGAGCATACATTCGTACGTTAATGTTCAACAAGACGAATCAAGCACAGGTTAATAGAATTTTTGTCTGTCCAATGCAATGCATAGCATTGGACAGAGTATAAAATCACCTTAATGTCCGTCCGTGCGTCTGTCCGTGCGACCAACTTTTTTAAAGCTCTCTTTCTTCCACCTTTCCCTTTTCTTTTCCCTTTCTCTTTCCTTTTCCTTTTTTCTTTCTCTTTTCCTTTTTTCTTTTCCTTTTTTTTCCTTTCCCCTTTTTCATTTTCTTTCCTCTTCCACTTTTCCTTTCTCTTTTTTTCTTTTTCCTTCCCCTTCTCTTTCTCCTTCCCTCTTCTTTTTTTTCCCGTTTTCCATTTCTTTCCCTTTTCACTTCCCATTCTGTTTTCTTACCCCCTTTTCCCCCTTTTTTCCTTTTTTTCTTTTTTCTTCCAGTTTCCCTATTCCCTTTTTCCTTTCCCCCTTTTCTTTTTTCCCTTTTCCTTTTCTTTCTCTTTTTTCCCCTTTTTTCCTTCCTTTTCCTCTTTCCCCGTTTTTCTTCCTTTTTCTCTTTCTCTTTCCCTTCTCCTTCCCATTACCTTTCCTTTCTCCTTCTCCCTTTTCTTCCTCCTCACCTTCTCCATTCCCTTTCCGTTTTTTTTCTCTTTGAACTTTCCCTTTCCTTTTCACTCCCTTTTTTCTCTTCATTTCTTTCTTCTTTTTTTCCGTGTCAACGTTTGTGCGTCCAACATTTGAGGCGCCATATCTCCATATCGGTGCCAGATAGACGCATAGTCACCATGGACCACGAATAGGAAGTCGACCCCCCGGAAGTCAAATGGTCACGTGACCGATGACGTCACGTAACCCCAAAAGGTCAAAGTCGTGACCCCATTATCTTTGAGGCACCATTTATAACGGTGCAAGATTGACGCATGATGATGATGGATCTTTTATAGTAAAGCGCTGGTGACGAATCGAATGGTCTCGTAACTGACAATGTTTATTGTTTAGTTAAAATAATACAGAAGATGAAAGGATCATTGTTGCTGTACAATTTGAAATTGAACTGTTTGATGTTTTACCGGTCTAAACAGCTCACTGATTATATTTATACGGACATATACTGTCAACTGTCAAAATGAATACGTTTATTCGTCAAAATGACAAACAGACATACAGATACAGATACAATACAGAAATGCATTGGACATACTCTGTGTTCATATAAACAATATCTTGTTTATCAACAGTTCAAACTTTTCTGTAACGTTTTTCACTTAAAAACACCAGTTTTGTCAGAATAACTTACTTTTATCTTTCCAGTCTCTCAAGTCCTTACTCGCAAAGTGTTTGAATACACATTTTGTTTTTATTACGTAGTTTACCTATCGTAAACCATTAACAAGTGAAAGCAAAATTGTCCATAATTTGCCGAAACGAAGCAACAAAGAAAATTACGTTTTGCGTTAATCGATAATGTCACTTGTCGGTTGGTTTAAGTTTACTCAACAAAGAAAAAACGCATTTTGAGTAACATTTCGTAAGGTGGTGGAGGAGAAACGAACCTTTACTTGTGACAGGTGGCAGGCAATACTGTGTGACTCCATATGGCAGGTGACGCTCCATAGCTCCGCGATGGCTTTCCCGTAAAGAGCTCTACTCAACTTTAAACGCTTTAAAGTTTTTTTATTCTGTTTTGTCTCGATTAGTACCGTATAAGAGATAACCGATATATGCTCAAGAAACTATATATATATAGGTGATAATCGATTAGGCTTATGCCAGCAGCGCTTTCTTGTTGATCCTAAATAATAATTGCTGTATGTGTGCGTTTCTGCATGCTCGGTGACAGATGAAGTCGAACGTGATGGATAACGTGCGGAACCTTGGCTACGTGCGTGGAGACATAGCCGTGGAGAGGGTTGATCAGCAGGCATCATCTAAAGACAGAATGTCTCAACCACGTCAGAGTGTCTTCGACATCAAGCCCCTATCCATGGGCAGCATTGGAACCTTGTCCAGAACTCGACAGCCAATCAGCAGCGAGTCCAAGGCAGCTTCTCGTCGTTCACTGGTCAGCAACAAAGTGGCATCTTCGTAAAAGCACCGGCAGTCTGAAACGTTTTATCTCCGTGTTGAATTTCAGCACTATTCGTTTTCTTGTGCGACGATTAACCGTTTTCTTATACGGTGTTTACACGATCGAGCAAACATCGAGCAGCTAACTCGACGTTATATGGTAATTTATGTAGAAAAAAACTGTTCAGTTTATATTGGCTACAGTGTAAAGGTGACAACGTGGTTGTAGATAACAGCACAAATCACAATTTAATAATTCAAACTTTACCATTACACAGTCAGCAAAGTTCTTCTGACATTGTGTAATGGTGATCTTGCGGACTCGCGAGTCATAGTTGTCCATTAATGACTGCTATAAAATTTATGATTCAAACGAATGAATGAATGACTGATGAGTATGTTTTGTTTTCGATGTGATTCTATGTATGTATATTGCTATATCCAACAATACATCTACCGCGTGTGAGTATGCTGATTAGATAAATAACAAAAACATGTCGGTGTCGAGCGGCGACATAATATGCAGCTGTCCTTCCAGTTGCTGAGCGTCTCAGGCGTGAACAGTAAACCAGGTCTAATTACGGTTAGGCCTAGTTTGTAGTCGGCGCCTCAGTCATCCAGCATTTGACGTTTGACGTTCAGTGACCTCTGACTTTTTTGCACCAAAATTTGGCGTATCGTGCCAGTTGCTCTTGCCTCGAGCAATGATTATACCGATCGTTGTTTTTCTACGTATACATATTTTTCGAATTAATTAGTTACATGTATCGGACAGACGAACAGTCAGACAGACGGTGAGGCAAGAGGCGTACTGCGGCTATAAAATGTCCGCATTATGAAATCATACTGACGAACAGTAGCGAACCCCGGAAGCACTAATTTTTACTTTGCATAATGTTCAAGCAAACTTTTTCGCGAAAACAAAATTATTAAACAACTTTTTTTAGTTTGAACGATGAATCCGTTATACAATATTAACCAAAGTCATACAGCGAAATCATGCAGTAAAAGTAACACAACGTATTGCATGTGATGTCGTGAGACAAAAAAGTGAACCAACGGGCTTCTGTCATAACTTTAGCAAATATTGTAATTTAAGTCTACGCAAACTTACATAGCATTAAAAACCGTTAAAGCAGTCCGTGTATACGGCGGCTATACAAAGAACACAGGTTAAATTGAAACAACGCTTTATCGGCTCATCATCAACGCATATTCAAGCGTTAAGCAACATTTTTGCAAATAATATTATTTACATGTAAAAGCCTAGCTAGCAAGTGAGCAGTGATCCAATCCGCGACGACATTTTCCTAACTCTACATGTATTTTCTAATTAGTATATACATAGCAAATTAATCGGTTGAGGTACCCGTTAGCTGAACATAACATTTATTCAGCATTATGCACAAAATGCATTATCCATAAGGCCATACCTGTTGGCTAGCCATAGAATAACAGTAGCACACAATAATTGCAATTACATGTACAAAAATATAAAAAATATATATATTTCCTATTAGGCTACCAATACATGGCGATGTTATACAATAACTGTGCATGATGTTAGACGTTAGTAAATGAATGCTGTTAGTAAGTAATATTTTTACCAATTATCATAAAAACATCAGTTTGCCTCAGAGATACTCCTAGACCTATTTGATGTTAACTAAATCCGTTACAATAAACTCTATCGTCAGGAAACATCATGAGATAAAAAATGAAAAACAGTAAGAAATCAGTTAGTTGCGACATTTTTCACACTTTTCTTAGATAAGAAATTATATTAAATTATAACACCTTTGTAGCAATAAATTTTCGTCTGGGCAGATTAGTCAGCTAGGCCTAGAAACTCCCGAACTTTTTGTTGCAGACTTGCGACATACGAATATTTTGGTTTTTTTACACAACTCATAAAACAAAGTGACGCATTAAATAGTACCGACAAGAACTAAAGTAAAAAAAAATACTGCAACAAAACCAAAACAAACTACATGCCAACATTTTTATTAACACTTTAAAATCAAGCTAAAAACTGCACCAATATTTTTTGAGTGCAGAATAGGCCTAATTTTTTTTACAGACGGACAGCCACTGGAGGGACCATTTTTTATGCTATATCCGCTCTTTAAGAGCTCTTTAAGTTACCAGATGGCGTTCTGTGGTCAATTTGATGAATTTGCGTAGGTTATTACTATATAATTATATAACGTCGTATTATGTCGAGATAACTGTTGAGCAATCGCAACTGTCCACGATAAAGTGAACTTAAGTAAAAAAAGTTCCAAACAATGGTAACAGAGTCAACATCACATAGTATTTACACAAAGCCGTATTGACAAAGAGCAGTACCAGGTAGCGTCGTGGCATTTGAAACGAAGGGCAACTGTTTTTCTTAAATTTTGCTATTTCGAAAAAAAATCTTCGAAAAATTTGCGGCCAAAAATGCCAAAAAGCTATAAAAAAATTTTCTATTTTAAGAAAATTGTAAGCAAAATTAAAATTCGGTGCACGCATGTTTTCTCTCTTAGAAATTTACAGCTGTCTGCCTAAAAATCGCAACTCTTTGCCCACCTCCCAACTTCTTTCACCCGCGGCATTGCTGATAAAAAGGTTGTTATTGAGGTGAATTGACTTTTGCGTAAGTTTTAGCTAATGCTGTTGATTCCGGAAGTTGTGGTGGTGGCGTGAACGGTATGGTAGTTGAAGTTGCAGTACGTAGAAGTGATATTATGTGATGTGACAGAAGAGTACGTCGTCCGCAGTGGCAAACGGATTGACAACTGGTGGCGCGTTGAGTTCGCTCGCAGTATCACAGAGGACGCTTGGATAATCTCAGCCAGACACTGGACTGACAACGGACTGAAGATCACCCAGGAGTGACTAAGCACGTGATCGGTGCACGTAGACAACCACTCCAGCAAGTACTCCTAGCAGCATCAGAAGTGCCGCTACACCGACCATCACGCCCACCATCACCGAGTTCGTCTGACCCATCTCGACTGCCGACACCTGGCGGACTGGGCCCGCACGTGCATCTACGTTCAAACCTGGAGTGCTCTTGCGAGGCCCTGGCGTCCTTGGAGGGCCGGGGGTTGTGTGTCGTCGGGTGTAGGGACCCGGGGTTCGACGTGTAGTGACTTTCTGCGGCGTTGGTGACGTCACACTAGTTGTTGACGTGGATGTACTGGTAATGTCAGCTTGAGTTGATGCAGAGGATGTAGTTGTATCAGCGGACGTTGTAGAGGCTGAGGTTGATGTTGTACTAGGCAATGACAAAGTTGATGAAGGAGAAGTGACAATTTTCTGCGGCGTTGATGACGTCACGTTAGTTGTTGACATGGATGTACTGGTAATGTCAGCCTGTGCTGACGTAGAATATGCGGTTGATGCTGTTGTGGACATTGTAGAGGGTGTGTTCGATGTAGTAGACATTGTCGTTGATGAAGAAGAAGTGACAATCTTCTGCGGCGTTGATGTCTCGCTAATTGTAGTGTCAGCTGCTACTGGTGTAGACAGTGAAGTTGATGCTGTACTAGACATTGACGACGTTGATGAGATAGAAGTGGTAGTGTTTAGTGCTGACGTTATTTCAGGAAAGGAAGAAGTACTCGGACTGGTAGACAGTTTGCCGATTGTTGACGAAGTACTAGACGTCATTTCTGGAGCCGCCGATTCAATTTTTGATGGCAACGTAACGTTGTAAGCGGGTGAAGAGCTGGACGTGAAAGATAACGACGAAACGTTAGTTTCGCTGCTGAGTGTTGACATAGAACTAGTCGTGATACTAGCTGATGATGACGTTATGTCACCAAAAGTAGAGGTACTAAGATTATGAGTGGATGTCATTGTTCTAAGGTCTGGTGACGTCGACGGAAAAGAAGTGGTTTCATTGGCAGCGGGAGAACTGCTGGTAAATGATGTCGTGGCTGAAGAAGTTGTAGATTCACTTCTAGTGGTTGATGTATCACGTTTTTGTTCCGAAGTTGTTAATTTAGTAGCTGATAATGACGTGATGTTAGAAACTGTAAAAGTAGAAGTGGTGATAACACCAGAAGTCGATTTTGTGGATCTATGGTCTAGCGGCATAGCACTTGTTGATGTGATACCAGGCGTGGAAGTGGTAGACTGACTGCTGGTTGTGCTAGGCGTACTGAAAGCTGTCGTCGAATTAATAGTAGCAGTCGATGGCAAAGACGTAAAACTCGGTGTAGACGGTGTTGCACTACTGATTGCAGTACCGACTGATTCATTGTATAACATAGAAGGTGTAGTTGTAGAAGTAACAATAGTAGACTGAGTTTTAACAGTGGACATTGCCGTTGCAGTAATGTTACTGTATGGAGTTGATTTTATGGTCGTAAAGTTACTCGTGGTACCGGCTGATAATGACGTCATGTTACTAGCAGTAGATGCACCAAAGCCAGGAGTGATTTTCGTTGTTTGGTTTGAAGACGTCAACGGTAGAGATGTCATACCAGGTGTAGTAGTCCCATTAGCAAAGGTAGAACTAGCGACAAAAGTGGGTGAAGTAACTGCGGATTTACTGCTAGTTGTTGATGTACCAGGCTCATGCTCTTTTTTCGAAGTTGTCCTTTCAGTTGTTGATGGCGATGTGGCATTAGGAACAGTGGAAGAAAAAGTGGTAATGACGGGAGGAGTTGATTTTCTGGTTCTTTGATATGGCGGCGTGGAACGGGGAGTGCGTACGCCTGGTGTAGAAATGGTAGAGCGACTGCTGGTTGTTGTTGACATTTCAGTACTAAGTGTAGTAGAACCGGCTGTGGTATTAGCAGCTGCTGTTTGTGGTAACGTAGTACGCCCGGATGTCGATGACGTTGAGATTTCACTGTCAGTAGTAAATGCTGCTACAGTTATGTTTTGAGGAGGAGTTGATTTTGTTATCATAAAGCTAGTTGTAGTACTAGGTGATGACGAGGTCAATTTAGTGACACTCGGAGTAGGCTTTCTGGTTCTAAGTGCTTCCGACGTAGACGGTGCAGATGTAATAACAGGTGCAGTCGCATTGGATGGCATTTTCGATGTCGTGTTAGCCGTCCAAGCAGTGGTAGATTCGCTGCTCGTCGTTGACATTACAGTACTAGACGGACTGGGAGCTGTTGTTGTGCTACTAGAAGCAGTCACTGGTGACGTCCACGGCAAAGATGTGGTTACATTGGCAGCGGTAAAACCAGTGACTGAAGTGGATGAAGTAACTGCGGATTTACTGCTAGTTGTTGATGTACCAGGCTCATGCTCTTTTTTCGAAGTTGTCTTTTCAATTGTTGATGGCGATGTGGCATTAGAAACAGTGGAAGAAAAAATAGTAATGACAGGAGGAGTTGATTTTCTGGTTCTTTGATATGGCGGCGAGGAACGGGGAGTGCGTACACCTGATGTAGAAATGGTAGAGCGACTGCTGGTTGTTGATGACATTACAGTACTAAGCGTAGTAGAACCGGCTGTGGTATTAGCAGCTGTTGTTTGTGGTAACGATTCGCTGCTCGTCGTTGACATTACAGTACTAGACGGACTGGGAGCTATTGTTGTGCTACTAGAAGCAGTCAGTGGTGACGTCACAAGACTAGGTGTAAGTTTTGTCATATTAGTAACGGCAGCAGTACTCGTCGATTCGCTATATGCCACAAAATGTGCGCCTGTAACCGTGGAAAAAGTGGAAGGAGTTTCAGCAGTCGACGTTGCCGTTGCCGTTGCGTTGATGAACGGAGTTAATTTTGTGGTCATAAAACTAGTTGCAGTACCGGCTGATAATAACGTCATGGTAGTATCGTTCGTGATATTTAAACTAGGAGTGAATTTCATGGTCGTGGTTCTAACGTCTGGTGACGTCCACGGCAAAGATGTGGTTACATTGGCAGCGGTAAAACTAGAGACTAAAGTGGGTGAAATAACTGCGGATTTACTGCTAGTTTTTGATGTACCAGGCTCATGCTCTTTTTTCGAAGTTGTCCTTTCACTTGTTGATGGCGATGTGGCATTAGAAACAGTAAAAGAAGAAATGGTAATGACAGGAGAAGTTGATTTTCTGGTTTTTTGATATGGCGGCGTGGAACGGGGAGTGCGTACACCTGGTGTAGAAATGGTAGAGCGACTGCTGGTTGTTGTTGACATTTCAGTACTAAGCGTAGTAGAACCGGCTGTGGTATTAGCAGCTGTAGTTTGTGGTAACATAGTACGCTCAGATGTCGATAACGTTGACGTCGCACTGTCAGTAGTATATACTGTTACAGTGTCGTTGACGCGAGGAGTTGATTTTCTGGTTGCAAAAGTAGTCGTAGATGATGACGACGTAATGTTACTGTCGGTAACTGTACTGACGTCAGAAGTAGATTTCGTGGTGCTAAGGACTGGTGATGTCGACGGTGAAGATGTCATATCAGGTGTAGGAGTCAGAGTAGCAGCGGTAGAACTAGCAGCGGAAGTGATTGAAGAAACTGCGAACTCACTGCTAGATGCCGATATATTGAACTTATCCTCTGGTTTTGAAGTTGTCATTTTAGTAGATAATGGCGAGGTAATGTTAGAAACTGTAGACGAAGAAGTAGTAATGACACCAGGAATAGATTTCGTGATTATGAGATCAGGCGGTGTCGATAGTTCGGGTGCAGTATCAGGTGCGGTTGCATTAGATGGCACTTTTATTGGGGTGGAAGACGTGGGAAAAATGGTAGATTTACTGCTGCTTGTTAACACTGCTGGGCTAGTTTTTGTAGTTTTAATAGCAGCGCTCGAGGAAGACATAAGACCAGATGTAGACGATGTCACATTAGTACTGGTCGACTCATTATATGCCATAAAACGCGTAGTTGTAGATGTAGACAAAATGGACTGAGTTTCATCAAGCGGCGTTGCTGCTGCCGTTGTGTTTACGTACGGAGTGGATTTTGTAGTCATAAAGCTAGTCGTGCTACTGGCTGAAGTTGACGTCGTGGTAGTTGCGGTCGTAATATTCACAGTGGAAGTAGATCTTGTGGTTGTGTTTCTAACGTCTGGTGACGTCGACGGCGAAGTTGTGGTCACATTGGCAGCGGTAAAACTAATGGTAGATGTGGCTGAAGATACTGCGGTCTTACTGCTAGTTGTAGATGCACCAAGCTCATCCTCTTTTTTCGATGTTGCCCTTTCAGTTGTTGATGACGATGTGGTGTTAGAAAGTGTGGAAAAAGAAGTGGTACTGACACCAGGAGTTGGCTTCCTGGTTCTTTGATCTGGCGTCGTAGAACGAGGAGTAAGTACACCTGGTGTAGAAATGGTAGAGCGACTGCTGGTTGTTGTTGACATAACAGTACTAAGCGTAGTAGAACCGGCTGTGGTATTAGCAGTCGTAGCTGGTAGCAATGTAGTACGCCTGGATGTTAATGACGTTGAGGTGTCATTGTCAGTAGTAAATGCTGTCGCAGTTGTGTTGACACGAGGAGTAGATTTTGTTGTCATAAAACTAGTCGTAGTACCAAGTGATGAAGATGTTAAGTTGCTGACGGTCGATTCAACGACACCGAGAGTGGGCTTTCTGGTTCTGAAATCTTGCGTCGTAGATAATGCAGATGTAATGCCAGGAGTAGTCAAATTAACTGCGGTCGAACTGCTGACAGAACTAGTTGAAGAAACTGTAAATTTACTGCTAGTTGTTGATGTGCCAAGCTCTAGTTTTTGATCCAAAGTTGTCACTTTAGTAGTTGATGGTGACGTGATGTTTGAAACCGTGGAAGAAAAAGTGGTAGTAACACCAGGAGTGAATTTTGTGGTTCTTTGATATAACGGCCTGGAACGTGTTGACGTAATACCGGTCGCGAAAATTGTAGGCTGACTGGCAGTTGTTGACGTTGCAGAACTAGTTATAAAATCTGTTGTACTTTTAACAGTAGCAGTTGACGGTGAAGACGTAGGACTTGGTGTGGATGATGTCCCGTTAGTAACGGCTACAGTTCTGGCAGTTTTATTTAGAGCGGAAAATGTGGTTGTAGATGCAGAAAAGGTGGAATCGGTTTGAACAGTCGATGTCGCTGTTCCTGAGGTGCTAACAAAAGGAGTTGATTTCCTGATCATAGTGATACTCGTTGTAGCACTGCTTATACCAGACGTTGATATAGGTGTTTTTATAGCAGCCGTTAAAGTACTGTCCGGTAGAAAACTAGCTGCGGTTGTAACGCTGAGTGGATTCGTCGACGTCTCAGCTTTACCCGTCGTTGTTTCTGAAGCTGTGGACATGAAAGGTTGTCTCGTAGTTGCAACAGTTGATACGTTAGTGCTCGATGCCGGAGTTGTAAATCGACATATCGAATCATTCCCTGGCAACTGGCAATTAACTGGCGGTGCATAGCAGACGACAAACTGGTTGTTAGTATCAGGCGGAATTCGGCACTTGGCGCTGTCAACGATGACATTTTCGAGTTGTCGAATCCAAACCAAATCGCAGTCACAGTTCCACGGATTTCCGGTCATAAAAAGATGTGTCAGCCTAGTCATGTCAGTGAACTCTCCTTCGGCTAACACTTCGAAATGATTACTGCGGATGTCCAGCACTGAGAGAGATGATGTCAGCAATGCCAACTGTCCGGCTGGAAGTCCGCGAAGTAAATTGTAGCTCAAGTCAAGTGCTGTGAGGATCGTTCCACACTGTTTGTCTCTAGCCATCCAAGTTGTTGCTACAACTAAATTATTCCTGGACATATCTAGTCTGTTTACGGTGAACGCAGTCTGCCAGATTGTCGGCGACATGACTTGTATTTTATTTTTTGACAGATCAAGCTGGTGAATGTACTTTACGCTCGTCAGTGCCGACGGCGACAAATCGGACAAGTTGTTTGAACTAAAATCGACGCGTCCAAAGAAACCGATCAGCCGCAGATCGCCTAAATTCAGCAAGTTGTTTCGCTGAAAATCAACTACGCCGACTTTGGCTTTCGAGTGGCCAACTATTGGCAGTGTGGACAACGTTATGAGAGAATTGTGCGACACATTCAACGTGAAAATGCTGGGAACGCGTCGAAGCCCGACTGGAAACATTTGCAGCATGTTGCCACCAAGCTGGAGAACTTGGAGCCTTGACATAACTGGTGCAAGGGCTACGGATGTTAGTTTGTTTTCGGACAGATCGAGTTGCTCCAAATTTTTCAGCAAAGTAAATGCTCGATTTTTAACTTGCGACAATCCGTTACTAGAGAAATCGAGACGTTGGAACGTGCGCTGCAGTCCGTGCAAACTGTCGCTGCTAATATTTTCTATATAATTTTTTGCGAGTGACAGTACTCTGAGGTTGAACATGCCCTGAAACACGTAGTCTGGGATGACGTCTATGCCGTTGCTGTCTAACAGCAGTTCGCTGAGTTCGGTAAAATTAGACAAAATAGGCAATACAGTTGAATTTAGTCGATTGCGTTTCACGGAAATTTTACGGAGAACTTTGCTCACTGGAGTTCCTTTAAGATATGACAAATCTTGTAACTGGTTGTCGTCCATGGTTAAGACTCGAATACCGGTCAGATCGGACAAAGCTTCTAAAGACGTAGAGGTAAGGCTGTTGCCAGAAAGGTTTAGTTCTTCCAATCCGTTGGCAAAAGCAGAAAATGCAGCATTTGGAATAGTACCCAGTATGTTGTTATCCAACTTCAGACTCGTTAGATTGTGGAACGTTTCCAATCCAGACGTCAATGCGTCACCGCGAAGTCGATTTTGGCCGATGTCGAGTACGCTAATCAATGCTCCTGAGCCGCTGTAGTCGATACTGGAAATGTTGTTGTTACGTACGTAGAGCTGGTTGAGAGAGCTGATGGCTGGCAGCTGTGCCAAGCTGCTAAGTCTATTCGCGTCAAGGCGCAGTCTCGTTAGACTACTCAGACCTCTCAATGCCTGAAGCGACAGATCACTCAATTCATTCCAGCCCAGGTCCAGACTCCGCAAAGTCCCGATGTTTCCTAGCCAGCTGTACTGGAGCGACTCAAGCCGGTTGCCACCCAGATGCAGGTACCTCAGTCTCTGTAACGTGGAGAAAGTTCCGTCAGCGATTGTTTGGACGAGATTCTTAGACAGATCCAAGGACACGAGTTCGCGTAGACCCGCAAACATCTCAGGCGTCAGACGCGTAAAGCTGTTTCGACTGAGCGATAGGTAGGACATCATAGACAACCTAGAGTAGTTAAACGTGTTGTCGGGGATGTTCTGGAGGCGATTGTTGGACAAATCTATTGACCTGCTTACCACTACACCGGAAAACGCTCGTGGGTCAATAGACTCGATCTGGTTGGAGACGAGCGACAAATTTCTGACATACAGTCCACGAAAGGCACCAGACGGCAACGTTCTGATGAGGTTATGGTCCAGATCCACATCATCAAGCAGAGGAATGTTATAGAAAAGTCCCCGCGGAACTTGAGTTAAACGGTTATGATTGAGACGGACCGTATACAAATAGGCAATAAGCGCGAATGCCTGAGGGTCGATAAACTCAATCTCGTTGTGAGACAGGTCGATATAGGTAAGCCGCAGATTGTAGAAAGCATTCTGATCTATACGTTGGATTGCATTTCGTGAAAGATCGATTCGTCTTAATCTTGGCCCGGTATGAAATACACCCAGCGGAACTTCGGTAAGTTTATTATTTGACAGATCAATGGTATGCAGCCATCTATAGGAAAACGACAGCAGACCCACGTCAATCTCCGCAATTTTGTTGTCGGACACATCGAGAACGCGGACGTCATTAGAATCGATGAATAAGCTGCTAGAAATGCTGCACATGCTGTTCTCAAAAAGAAGCAGTTTTGTTATTGATGTCAGACCTTGCAGCGTTTTGTTCGTAATGGTCAGATTGTTTCCGGACAGGTCGACCATCGTCAGCTTCGTCATGTTAGCAAAGACGCCGTCGGGAAGTCGTCGGAGAAGATTGTGTGAAAGATCGAGCGACTTGAGTCGTCTCAGCGGCAATAGAGAAAAAGCCGATAGCTCGCTAAGCTGGTTAGCGGACAGATTCAACGTCTCCAGCTGCCCGAGTCCTTGCAGACTACTTCGGTCCACGTTTCGCAGTCGGTTTCCGGACAGATCGAGTTCTTGAAGTGACGTCAGATTCTCAAAAGTGCCACGGGTCAGGGTGACGACGTCGTTTCCGTTCAGACGAAGCCTCGCAAGTTTTCGGACATTGTCGAACGAGTTCTTGGTAAAGGTTGTGAATCGATTGCCGGCCAGTGACAAATCGGTTATATTTATCGAACCTTCCAACATTTCCGATCTCCACCTTGTCATCTGGTTGTCGTCTATCTGTAGCGTTCTCAGTGCGACGAGATGGCTTAGCAGGTCGTCTGGAACACCGCTAGTCGTCAGCAGATTACCGGAGAGCAGCAGTGATATCAATGATGCGCGGAGACCGGAGAAAATATCGACCGGCATCCGGGTGATGTAGTTGTTCCGCAGATCTAGCTCTTGGAGTGACGTTAAGCCCTCAAACACAGTCCCGGGAAGCATCTGGATGGAATTGTTCGCCAGGTTGATTTTCGTCAGCCGAGAAGCGTCGACACCTGAGAACGCGGTTGCACTGACGGTTGTAATGCTTTGGTCCGACAGATCCAGGTTTTTAACTCGAAGCCCGGCAAACGCTCGAGACTGGAATTCCGCGACGGCGCCCTTACCTTGAAACGACAGCGTTGTGAAGATGAACGTAGAGGATGAGTTAAACTTCGGCATCATCAACCGTTGTCCGTGATCCTCACAGACAATGTTGTGACCGACGCAATGGCACGCGTCGTCCACAGCCGGACAGTACTCTGGTGTGTGAGCGTGGACTGTACATACGACCACCAGCAGCAGTAGGCACAACGACTGCCGCTGTAGCTTCAACGTCGCCGACATCATCTCAGTTCAACACCACACCTCCATACAACATCCAACAGTCACGCGTTGTTTCTAATATATACGTTCATTCGCCAAACAAGACAGTCACAAGAACTGACATAAAGATACAGGTAGGTAAACAGACAGACAAACAAACGAACAAACAGACAAACAGACAGACATACAAATATGGAAAAAAATTCAGTTTACAATTAGCGTACACACTAATAATTATGCTAAATTACAAAGACGGCCATTCAATAATACAAACATTTCCCTGCACCATGGGTAGGAGGCTGATAGTTGATCTGAGTACACACAGCGGGTCAGCAACTTGCTTCAAGTTGCTTGCAAAGTAATCCGTAGCAAAAATTCGATTCGCAAGACCCGTTAAGAAACCGATAATGAACTGCTAAACCGTGTGTGCCTAATATTAAATACTATATTTTGTGTATATTCCTCATGGCATTTCCGTCTATTGCGATTGAAAACGCATAGCAGATAGAGCACATTGAGTTGAATTAATGCAAAATGTGCAATTCAATCTAACAACAATTTGGGGTTAATTTGCGCCCTGGTAGACGGTACTAAAACGTGTGCTGTTGAAAGTTAAAAGATGTGTGTAGCTTTTTATGGAAACCAATCGCAGAGCTATAAGGAGCGACATCTGCCACATGGTTTTCAGTTACCTATTAGTTATATCCGGCACACGTGAACGCTCGCCGCTTTAACCCTAGCCAACCAGGCCGGTACTCGATTTACATACCGCGAAGGTATGGAAGGCTGAGACTGTTAAACTTGGTGTTGGTATTAAACCGAAATGGTTTACTTGTCGGCAGACAGCGAACCATCCAAGTAGTAACCATTTGATGGCGATACGACCACGAGTTGAACCAGTACCTCTTTATCGTAAGTCCAACGTTCTAACCGTTACGTCAGCAAACCATGGCTATGGGCTTAGAATGTGCAGATGTATAGGATTGTCGCCGTCATACTCGAAAAACGAAAGACCACCCACAATGCCGTGTGTGTCAGTCATCTTTAGCCGACATTGGCCCTACAGTAAATGATTCGCACTTGTTGCTCACTGACAGCACAGTATGCGTTTTTTGAAAGTTTATGACTGTAATTCATACATGAACGTACACGACATAACAGACGTAAACAGGCAGGTTCTTTATTATGCGGACGTCCTGGTAGACCGCATTGCGTGTTTCGCCAGTCCGTCCGTTCGTCGAGAACTAAGCGACGCAGGATAAAATAGCGTAAACTTACCCTTGGCACGAGTAATTAATTCCTAGTTTTTAGTTTAATAAAGCGTCAAAAACACAGTAAACGCAAAAAATGACTCATGTCTTTCGCAAAAGTGAAAATTCAATTGAAGATTTAAACCAGTAAGTCCTGCATGCGCAGAGCTAAGTGCAATGCCGCATCTTATTTTTGCCTGTTGGTACAAAAAAACCCAGCTAACGCAAAAGGAAACGCGCGACAGCGGTGCATGTTTGATGACCCACTGCGAACAAAATCTAAGCTCGAAAAGTATGCTTCAGCATTTGACATTTAGTATTCATAACGTTTCATTTACACTCGCCAGAAGGCGAGACCGGCGGTTTCGCGCAGCCGTATAGGCTGAAAATCGCAAATTTTTTCTATTACCATGTCATTTAAATTTCTCGCTCAGGATGACCCCTTTCGAACTTATGGAAAACCTTTACGGATCCTGAAACTAAAGTTTTTTTTCCGGCAGCCGACGGTGAAGATTTGATAATCCTAGCTTGCACCGGTTTCGACTGATCTATTCGTGTAACGGACAGACAGACAGACGGACAGAATTGCGATAGCTAAGACGCGCTAGCTGCTGTCGCGCGTAAAAGTATGTTTCAATGCTATAAATAATTGCATCAGACAAACAGTTGCAGTGGCGTTACACGTTTTGTTATAATCAAGGTCAAAGGGACATAATGTAATCCTCACGCCTTAGTCAAGTTAAAGTTCAGCAAAAAGACAGATAGCGCCATAAACGATGAGCAACTGGAGCGCTTGCTACGTTACAGTTACGTAGTCGTCTCTGATAGCGACCCGACCGAGAGCTGAACCAGGTGGATACAAGTTCTGAGTCTCGAGCGGAAACTGGCAGACTGTTTGCACTCTGCAGTGAGAACGATAACCGGCAATTTGTTGCAGTCGTCCTTTATTGAGAAAAGACTTACAGACTCTATTGTTTTTATACGTTTTCTTTTTTTCTTTTTTTATTCTTTGCATTTTCGTTTCTAGATTTACAAAAAGTCAGCGTGACTTACCGGCTGAGAAGGGTATGTTCTGTAGCGACCGGTTGTTGTGAATGAGAGAAGTTGGCAGTTTCTAGTGATTTGTCATCAGCGACAGTCGGTCACCTGGCGTGCAGGTCGTGACGACGAGCCGAACGACCGAAGACTGCAGCTAACGAACGGACGAACTTGCTCGCATTGCGTGTCGCTATTGTATCTGTCCATCGCGCGCTATTTTACACGCTGAACGCTCATCTGCGCTCGCTTCACGACTCTGAACATAGGTACATGTAGATCTACAATGTATACTGCTGCAAAAAAACGCGCGCCGTTTTATACAACATCTAAAAAAGCTGCTTTTGTACGGACCCGAAATACGAAAAACTAAAATCAAAAAGTGATATTAAAACGTGTGTACAGCACATCATGTGGACTTTTAAACATGGACGCCAGCAAAATATTTTCCATGCAGAGATGAGCATAACCTCTTTGTCTTTTCCAGCATTTTTTTGCCAACTGATTTTACCTTTACAATATGCCGTTGATAATGTTACGTAAGCTGGGATAAACGTAGTGAGAGAAAAAAGTTTTGTTCTGTTTTGTGACGCTTTTCCGGGCATGATTTTCCTTTGATAAAATTAACGGCTATGGCGTTAGAACAAACGTAATTAAAAATTGCTATGCCTACCACCTTATCCAACTTCACCGATGTAATGCAACGTACTGTAAACAGAAATTGGAGATTTTGTAACAGTGTGTAAATATAAAATGGAACCGTGGTGAATCACCCGGGAATCGCGGGGTAGCTTAGGCCTACATTGTCAGAGACGAAACGTATAATATACGGTCTGAACGCAGAGGGATTGCGTAGTAGAGGTGTCGCTTAGATATCAATAAAAGCTATGACTAAACGACTAAGACCATCCCACGCATAAGCTAGATCAATCCATCCCGTGTCTAAACATGTATGTCTGCCATACTAATGCATCGCTATGGCCGCAGAAAATCGTAGTGTCATGCGCTGACAAGACTTTATAGTACAGTCTCAAGTGTAGATTGTATAAAAAATATCACACAAACAAACATTTAGCGTTGGCTTTGCAAACGCGTTTTCAGAAAAAAAAACTGTCACAGAATCAATGGTAGCCTATATAATCAGACATGCATTTTCCAAACATTCGTGTCTAACTTGTTACACTGTAAAGTGCAAAACTTAAATGTTTCAAGTTCAAAACTGATCGTTTATATGATCTATAATAATACTACACGTCAGATAAAAATATTCTTGTTAAAATGTAAACTAACATAATGCTTTTGTTCAGTATTTCCAAAGTGCTGTTACAGTGTGATTTGTTTTTGAAGGCAGTGTGATATTTGTTGCGTTAAACAGCTCGTCACTAGCGCATCTTGTTGACCATTGTTGTGTTCGACTCAAAATAGCATACAAATAAAGATAGCCTATTTCTTGATGTTATAAATTAATGTCCATGGACATGGCAAATGAATATCGCAAATAAAATAATTTTAAAGACGTTGAGAACCACTCAGCCACAGCGAGGTCCAGAGAAAACATTCTCTCTGGCGATTGTGTATCGTTAGGTGGGTTTCTTTGAAGGTGCCGGCGACGAGCGCGCGGTAGCTCCGCATATCATGACTTAATTAATCGAGCTTGCGGACAAATTTTTATCAGTCAGTTTTTATACAATCGAATTATATAGGCCTACCGATCTGTTGTGTTTGCCAGTAAGTAAGTAGGTCTAAGTAAGTAAGTAAAATGTGAATTTATATAGCGCATATCGTTAAATTAACCTCTAATGCGCTCAATGGCATAATTCTAACTAATGCTTACTGTCGGTAAGCCACACACTGTGAGCAATTTCTGTACAAACGCCGCATGTATGAATAAATCTATTGACTTAGGCTTAAACTGCGTTTCAGTTGCTTGAAAGTTTGACATAGTAAAGTTGTCAAAGTCAAATTGGCCAAAATTTATTTGATTTTGACTTTTTAACATCAAAATTGGTTCAACTTCTCAACTTATTTATTCAGCCCTCAGCGTCGCTAGACAGTCGAGACGCGCAAAACGCCCCGCCCCTAACCCACCTATCGATACAACCCAGCGATAAAAGGAAGCCCACCTAACGATACGAAATCTCTCGGGCCCGTCTGTGAAAAAAATTGCATTTAGCTTTTTAAGCTGGCGTATTCTGGTGTAATTTACATTTTTAGCGACGGCGGGCCCCCAAAAGTCGCGTGGCCCGGGGATAACTTTTTCTTTTTCCCGCTTGACGGGCCTGTGCACACCATTTCAAATTGCATTTTGTCTGCCTTTGACATGCGTGGATCACTGGGTCGGTCAAGTTTTTGAAAACTGATTTTTTACAAGTAGTGTAACGACACATTTCAGGCATAGTGATATATCTGGTGGGTGATGACCATTTGAGCTTATTCCAAATTTTCTACTAATTGTGTAAGTAAAAATATAGAAAATATGCCAACGTTTTGTAAAAATAAACAGAAATATCGTGAGCGGTTTTTTGACTCATGGTGTAATATAATTCTTGTATTTTTTCGTATTTTCGTTGAACGTAGGCCTACATGTGTGTCAAGTAACGGCGATCAGCAGGCCTGGGCTCTAAGTGGGAAAAAAATAAGTGCCCGTATGGTTGCTGTGCCTTTCTTTCTCTAGTCCTCTCAAGCTAGCGTTATTTTGGCCATGCACTGATCGATGAAAACATCAGCAACCAGTTGCCTAAAGTTCACAAAATAGCCTGCAAAGCATACCGGTATGATTTTTCTCAGACAAGAAATGCCGGTATGGCTTCCAGGCGACAAAGGAAGTGCCGGTATGCCATAGCGGTCCATACCGTCCCACTTCGAGCTCTGAACAGAGTCGTGCGTATAAAGTCGACAAAAAAACCTTATGCTAGTAGGTTCACTCGAGCGTGGCGGCCTCATACGTAGGAGAATATGGCGTTCTACAATAAATGAATGGATGAATGAATAAGTACTACAGTCACAATAGCCATGGAGGTTGTAACTGTTAATGTCATATCACCGGGTTTATAGTTAATGACGATCGTAACTCATATGTTATGTCTTGTCTGATGCTTTGATTATAGCAATAGCGTGTGTTACGTTCTCTCAGGCGAAAAGACCTGATAGCATATTGAGTAGACTCGACAAATCAACGCACAATTAACCCAAATAACGCTATAGTAGTTTTATTGTATTGCTTATAAAAATCGCAATAGTAGATATAAAGAATTTCGTACAAAAATATTTCTGGCTTCAGATCCGGTGTCGATCGTTTTTTCGTCACGCGTCAGTTTATGAAGTGATGTCGTCTAACTTTTGAGTAATCTCGCGGACAAACGAAAAAAACTCGTTTAGCAAGTTTGGCTAAACCGGGGCCTCCAAAGAAACAAAACTCCGCAGTACAGATAATATCGCACAGCAGCGCGACATTGTCTGGCCAACGTGTGCTTTTTGCGGTCTATTGCGACATCTAAAAGTTACCTTGATGCAGTACAAACTCAGAAAGTGCATTCCAAGTCACGCGATAGCAGCAAAACTACGTACAGTTTTACTGCTTAATTGATGGTAAGTTTACCTAAGGGTTTAATCAGGTACAAATTCTGCCCTGCAAACACAGGTAAAACATAACCCGAATTTAGCGGAAGTAGACCTGTATGCATCAACCACGCCATCATCGAGATAAACAAAAAATCAATTTACGGCGTTCAGTTCATAAGCTTCTTTCCCATAGCTATATTCTTAATACTTTCTATTATAACATACACCACCTCACCCAACGTTTGTTTCTGTACTACCTGGGGAAAGCACAACCAGCGAAATATTACTTTTTTATCCAATGCGATATGACTGCTTAATTAACATAACGCGTAAAACACATTTTGTTCACATTTCTGACACTATGGCTGACATTTTATTCAGTTGTCCATTTTTCAACTGCTTACAATAAAATTGCTTGAAGTGTTGGCCCACTATGCGAACACAGGCAAGGTGACACTTTCTCTATTCACTTGACAGCAGTATTGATA